>Ga0209828_1001231_pt1 | contig 23525 bp, 23 predicted proteins | sample MaitaG_FD_187429 | JGI IMG/M metagenome (GOLD analysis project Ga0209828, IMG submission 187429) | Marine algal microbial communities from Maine, USA - Maine_Asex2 metaG (SPAdes) (version 2) | ecosystem: Host-associated > Algae > Red algae > Unclassified | place: Maine, USA | collected 2015-01-05
TTGCTTTATGAGTCAATTGCCGGCAGAGGTGATTGAGGATGAGAGGCGGATTAGAGCGGAGCAAGGCATTAAGCCAATGAGGGATGAAGCGCCGCATTAAGTTGGGTCGCCGCCAAATAGGGTGATACGTTTTTGCGTGGTGACTAAGGTTTTGAGGAGTCCCGGACGTTTGAATCGGATGTAAATTGCCCAGACTAGGGCAGTGATTATTGATCCGACGGCGTAGTAACCAAGTGACAAATGGAAACGACTCTTGGAGCGGCAGCTCGCGTGCATTATGGCGGCGAATAGCACAATGAATATGATGTTAAGCGACATTGTTGAGCTTGTTTCCGCTGACTTTAATTAAGTTCCACTGAAGTTTTATATGCTTATATCAAAATAAAAAACAGGTGATCAAAGAGGATGGTTGGGCTGCTCTTTAGGTGTTTTCCAATATCGAAAAATAATACTACGGTACCCTTTGAAGTAGTAGTGACCGTTTTCTGTGAGTACTCCGCTACGATCATTCTGCCATATCCAAGGAATACGAAACCAAGCCAGGTGCGGATCTTTATGGTGAATGGCATGCAGATTATTATTGAGATACATCAGGCTTACTAACGGATTGGTTTCGACAATAATAGATCGCTCAGCTACATTCTCGACGGCCTGATGCTCAACAAAGGAGCGCAGCAATGTCAGTGAGATGCTGGAATAAACGAATAAAACAGCATATTGCCAAAGTGGTATTCTGCAGACTATAACCACCCAGTAAAACACTGGCAGGCATGCAAAAGCGTGAATAACCCAAGGTCGCATTGCTTGAATGTTGCCAGAAAATATTGTTCTAATCTCGCTTATCCATAGCATAGCAATAACGTGTACTGGCCCCCAGAAAAAGCGCCCTACATAAGTATTGTAAAAGCGATAATAAGCTTTTATCCAACTAGGGTGTCGTAGCCATTTTTCAGTCGTAATATAGTAACTTTCTGGGTCTAACTGCGGGTCCGTTAATTGCTCATTGACGTGGTGCTTCAGGTGCGTTGATTTATAGATTGTGTAGGGTGTCCATAGCGCGATATTTGGGAAAATCAGTGATTCATTGAGTATTGGATTTGACGTTGGATGACCGTGCAAGACTTCGTGTTGCAATGAGCCGAATAAGGTCAGGATGTAAGCTCCAAGTGGCAAGACGAGCCACCACGGTATGGAGTGATAAAACCAAGTCAATGCAAAAAATGCCAGCCAGTTTAGGGCAATCAATATCACTGTTGGCCATTCTGTAGCGGATGGCGTAATAGGTACAACACTACGCCTAATGAGGTTTGGCTTTACCAACTGTTTCTTCCTCCACTGTCTGTGACTGGCGGTAGGATAGCAACAGCTAGGCTATTATAAGAACTATCAAATTACGATAAGTTAAATTATAAAAATTAATAGCTATCACCGCTTATGAAGCGTCAGCAACAACTAGTGGTTCTAGTAGTTTAGGATCAAATTTAAACCCATCTGCGATTTCCTTATAAGGATTGTCAGTCCCATTTAAATCGGGGAATATCGCACCTTTCAGTAACAAAGCTTCTCGCAATGTCGCTAACTCTGGATCAGCAAACGCTTCCTTCAGGGCAAATTGCATATGCTGTTGGATCTCTAAGCTAGTATTTACCGAAGTGACATAAGGTAAAGCAGGTGCTGCTTTAGACTGAGAAATTATTCGAATCCGGTCAAGTGCAGTGGGTCGGTATCGCTTTAATAGCGCAAACGTCACACAGTCAATTGCCGCGATATCAGCTTGTTTAGATTGAACAAATGTTAAGCTTTCAGCATGTGCTCCTGAAATGTGAATTTCTTTAAAAAACCGCCCATCAATACAGTATGGCTGAACGACATGGAGCAGAGCTGCCATTCCAGAGTGAGAATCAGAGCCATTAATTACAGCAGTCTTATCCTTCAACTGGCTAATTTTTTCATACGGGCTGTCTTCGTGAACGATTATATGACTTGAATATTTACAAGGTTCACAGCCTTCTGCCTCCCAATCGGTAATCATCAGTACCGACAAATAGTCTTGATAGCCCTTTATTACATTAAAACCGCAGCATTGGCTTATGAGAAGGCTTTTATCTTTCCAGAGTTTATCAAGAGACATTTCATGCGTTAAAGAACCTGGCACATCGGTGACGCCCTGCAGTTTCATATGTTTTGCAATACCTCGCCACCAAGCCTCCGTGACTTCACGTATTTCAGGGAAATCATACATCGGTAGGCTGACTTGCATCGTTGTATTGCTCATTCGGTTCATTCGGGTTCTCTATTGTTAAGCTTGCTTAGTGCGGTATATTACTCGGATGATTCCATATTCGCTAAAACAACTGAGCTATTTTGTGGCTGCTGCAGAGCTAAAATCAACGAGTGCTGCGGCGCGTAGCTTACATGTATCTCAACCGTCTATATCGGCGGCAATCAAGCAATTGGAATTAGTGCTGGGTCAGACGCTGTTGATTCGTCATCAAGGGCAGGGTGTCACAGTCACGCCGCATGGTCGAGAATTGGTCGTGCGGGCAAAACAATTGTTGCATCTAGCTGAAAACCTTAGCTTTGAAAGGAATACTGATGCGTCGGGCTCCATCGTACTTGGCTGTTTTGTGGATATTAGCCCTTATTACGTGCCTGAAATTTTGCGAAGTCTTACGGAGCAATACCCAGACATTCGCAGCCGTATTGTTAATGCAGAGCTGCATGAAATAACGCATCTGCTGAAGCAGAGTGAGTTGGATATCGCCATTACTTATGGTGTGCTGATGGAGGAGGGTATCGATTATGAATGCCTGAAAGTGGTAACACCCAATGCGATGCTAGCTGCTGATCATCCACTTAGCCGCTTAGAGAAAATTCCACTGGAGGCATTAATGAAAGAGCCTTTTGTTATTTCAGACTCCCCGTATTCCAGTGATTTTCTGCAAGGATTTTTAAGTAGCCGTGGCTTTTTGCCAACAGTGGCTTACAACGCACAAACCTTCGAGTTACAGCGGGGAATGGTGGCCAATGGATTGGGCGTATCATTAAGCTACACCCAACCACTTTGTTCTAAAAGCTACGACGGCAAGGAGCTCGTTTACCGACCCGTTATGGAAGCACTTCCCAGCCAGGAAATTGTTCTCGCCCGCAATAGCAAGGCTGCCTTAACGACAGTGACAAGGCCTGTATGGGATTTGATTGTGCAAGCCTTCGCAACTTAGTTTTTGTTTAGCTTTGAGGATCAGTTTTAGCTGGCGATGCTGAATTGTTATTGGCTTTTGATGCATCCTCAGTTTCAAGCAAGGAGTCAGCATAAGTAATTACTGGCTGTTTAGACGAAATCCAATGAGCAATGCCCTTATCTACATTGTGCACTTTACTGAATCCCAGTTTGTTATCTAAAAACTGACTAATATTGCCAGTACGTCCACCAACTGCGCAAATCAGCATAAACGGCTTATCTTTGCCTGCAATTTTTTCAAGATCAGCTACCCATTTTTTTATATCGTAATTACCCCTTTCATCGAAGAAAGTGAGTAAGTGACTGCCCTTTAAAACTCCCGTCTGTTCCCATTCTGATTGCATTCGCACATCAATCAACGGAATACCCTCGGCTAACATCTCGCTGGTTTTCTGATTGTTGATATGGGTAACTTCTGCCTGCACGCTCATAGCGCAGAGACTTAGTAACAGGGCAAGGCCAAAAGATTTCATAACTTGCATATCGATTCCAATTGTTTTTATGAGATTAAAAGATCAAGGTTATCAGTCTACACTCAAGAACTATTGCTATCAGTAGACCCAAGTGAATACGCCCGAAGTATCGGTTTAGTTTCACACACGAATAAATCTACCTAATATCTTCAAAGATGCTCTTTGAGGATCGCCTTAAATTGTGCTTCCTTAATAATGCCGGTGTAAATCGCCAAAACTTTCTGCTCCGGACTAATCAACACACTATAGGGTAGCGCGCCATCAGGATCACCATAGGCCGCTGCGACTTTACTGGCCTCGTCTGCACCATAAGTGACAGGATAATTAATCTTCAGCTGATCGGCGTAGCTTTGAACATCGGCTTCATTTTCAATACTGACACCAAGAATGGTAAATGTATCCCCACCGTACTGACTTTGTATTTTAATAAAGTCAGGCATTTCCTCACGACAAGGCGGGCACCAGGAGGCCCAAAAATTTAGCATCACCAACTTCCCCTTGTAATCAGCAAGCGTTAGAGACGTTGTCTTGCCAAGCTGCGGTAAACGAAATTCTGGTGCGGTTTTGCCAATGCCTGATTTGTCAAAAAGTGGCTGCCGTCCTCGGTCACAGGCGGTTAAAAAACAGGTCGCAACAATCAGTATAAGAAAGGTTTTAACGATTATTTTCATTATTTTGAATATTCCCAAAAGGCCAATTAAATTGCTATATAATTCCTAGGCGTCATTCTATCTCATCAAAATTGAAAAAGGGGCTCCTTCTGATGACTGCTGCATTAAAGCCAACAGGCACCAAACAAGCGACCAAGAAAGGCAGCTTCAAAGTGAAACCACAAAACGAATACGAGTTAATCGTTATTGGCAGCGGCCCGGGTGGACGCAGCGCAGCTATCCAGGGTGCAAAGCTAGGTCGCCGGGTATTGGTCATCGAGAAAGGGCAAGACATCGGTGGTGTGTCTGTTCACACAGGCACCATTCCTAGTAAAACCATGCGCGAAACAGTGCTCAACTTGTCTGGTATGCGTGAACGTGAGTTTTATGGTCGGGGTTATCGAGTTAAAGAAGACATAACAGCTAAAGATATACTGGAGCGAGTTAACAAGACGTTAGCACATGAAGTTGAAACGCAGGAGGTACAGCTTAACCGCAATCAAGTCGATACCTTATTTGGTAAAGCCCATTTTTTAGACAATAATCATTTATCCGTAGTAATAGACGATGGTGAAGATGTCATTGTGCGTGGTGGGAAGATTGTTATTGCGGTAGGCACCAAACCTTATCGTCCCGACAACATGCCTTTTGATGGCAAAACGGTGTTAGATAGCGATGAGTTGCTGACCATCGAAAACCTCCCTAGCTCACTGGCGGTGGTTGGTGCAGGTGTTATCGGTTTGGAGTACGCGACCATCTTTAGTGCGCTGGATATTGCCGTTACCTTGATAGACCCGCGCACCAAAATCCTTGATTTTGTTGATCGTGAGATTATGCAATATATGGTGAATCAGTTACGAGACCGCGGCGTGACATTCCGACTAGGGCATAAAGTAGAGTCCATCGTCTATGATGAAAAAAGCGGCCGCCAGCTCTGTCAGTTAGACAGTAAACGTTTAGTGAAGGCAGAAATGGTGCTGTTTGCAGCGGGTCGAATAGGCTCAACCTCAAGCTTAGGATTGGAGAACTGTGGTTTAGCCGTCGATAATCGCGGCAGGCTCACCGTGAATGATGACTTCCAAACGTCCGTTGATAATATTTATGCGGTGGGGGATGTGATTGGTTTTCCAAGCTTGGCTTCAACCTCACTAGAGCAGGGACGTGTCGCGATTTGCCGTGCATATGGTGCACCGATGGGTGGAACTTCAGAATATTTCCCTTATGGTATTTATTCTGTGCCTGAAATCTCTATGGTTGGGATGACGGAAGAGGATGTGCAGAAACGCAAAATCCCTTATGAAGTGGGTGTGGCGCGCTTTAGAGAAACCGCGCGTGGCCAAATCATGGGGCTTAACAACGGATTGTTGAAATGTATCTTTTCTATCAAAACTAAACGATTGTTAGGTGTACATATTGTGGGCGAAGGAGCGACTGAATTGGTTCACATCGGTCAAGCGGTAATGGCGCATAAAGGAGGCTTGGGTTTCTTCTTGGATAATACCTTTAATTATCCAACTTTAGCCGAGGCTTACAAAATATCTGCGTTGGATGCTTGGAATAGAATGCCTCATTCTTGATTTAATAGCTGATGCTGACAAACACTCTGAAGGCTAATTGCTTCAGCACTCTAGTGGATCAACCAATGGAAAACGACAAAATAATTGAGAATTTATCTGCGCGGGCACGTGCACTCGATGCGTCTAAAATACGTGAAGTTTCTGAACTTGGTATGAGGCAAGGTGATGTGCTGCCACTTTGGTTTGGTGAAGGGGCATGGCCGACTAACCCTCTAATCGTCGAAGCAGCAATTGCTTCGCTAAAAGCCGGCAATCATAAGTATCAGCCTAATAATGGTCAGATGAACCTGCGAGAGGGAATCTGCTGCTACAGTAATGACTTGTTGGGTTCTACACTTACAACTGAGCAAATCACCGTAACACCATCAGGGATGCAGGGCTTGATGCTAACAGCTGAACTATTGGTCACTCTGGGTGACCGATGCGTCGCGATAGAGCCGAGCTGGCCAAATATCATGGGTTGCTTCAAAGCGTTAGGTGCAGAGTTCGAAACGCTGACATTAGAACCTCACGATGGGCGTTGGACGCTGGATATCGATGCGCTGATAGCTGCGCTTACTCCTGAAACTAAAGCCGTTGTCATCAACTCGCCAAACAACCCCACGGGTTGGACAATCTCAGCCGAAGATCAGCAGCGGGTGCTAGCGCATTGTCGCCAACATGGAATCTGGATTGTCGCAGATGATGTCTATAGCCGACTCTATCGCCATGGTCGTCACGCGCCATCGTTTTTATCGATTGCAGAGCCTGATGATCTGATTATTTCTGTGAATTCCTTTTCTAAGTGCTGGTCGATGACCGGCTGGCGCTTGGGTTGGATTGTTGCGCCTGCTGCTTGTGAATCCAAGCTTGGGCAGCTCACTGAATTCAATACTTCATCTACTTCTGGCTTTATACAAGATGCAGGAGTGGTGGCGTTGCGTGAAGGCGAAGCTGAAATAGCAAGTCTACAAGAGAGGCTACAAACAGGTTACGCCATAACAGCGCATGAGTTGGAGAAGTTTTCTCGGGTTGAGTTTATAAAGCCTGATGGTGCGTTTTATAGCTTTTTTCGAGTTGATGGGCTGAGTGATAGTTTGACGGCAGCTAAGACGATTATCGAAAAAACTAAGGTTGGCTTGGCGCCTGGAGTTGCGTTTGGAAAGGACGGAGAAGGGTACTTACGGCTTTGTTATGCGCAGCCTGCTGATGTTTTGCAGCGGGCGTTTGAGCGGTTGACGCCGTTTTTGTCGTAATGAGGGTGTCTAATATTTATTGATTCACTTCAGTGAGCGACTTACGCAAGCCTTCAAGAGGTTGTATGACGTCATTTTCAAGCACTTTGGCAACATGTTCACTATCCATTCTGACCTCTGATCATGATGAGCCTAAACTGAGTAAAGGCCTGGAGAGAAAGTGATGAGCAAACTATCAAATAAGGCGAACAAATTATTTGCATACCGACCGGTATGTATGTAATTATCCGCAGCCTATGACAACTCATTCGTTTTTCAACAGTAAGTTAAATCACCTCCGACACCTTTGGGACTGCCGCTGTCCGCTACGTTCTGCAACGGATAAGTCAGCAGAAACGCGTGAGAAAATCCTTACGGCAGCCTTTGACGAAATCTACTCATACGGTTATCAAGCAGCTAGCCTCAGCAATATCCTTAAAAATACCGGAACGACCAAGGGTGCGCTTTATCATCATTTCAAAAGTAAAAAAGAACTCGGTTTAGCCGTGCTAGATGAGGTGATTTGTACTTCGTACCGAGCAAATTGGATTGAGCCGCTTAAGGTAACAGATGATCCTATAACGACAATGACTGAATTACTCACCCGTTCAGGTGAGCAAATGAGCGATGAAGACGTACACCGTGGTTCTTCGCTGAGTAACATAGCACAAGAAATGTCGCCTATTGATACTGATTTCCGGGAGCGCACACGCCAAGCATTCACTGAATGGCAAGAGGCGATTGAGCAAGCGTTGGATCGTGGTAAGGCAGCGGGAAATGTTGAAAAAGAGCTGGATTCTAAATCGATGGCGCTGTTGTTAGTGGCGACTTTAGAAGGTTGTATGGGGCTTGCCAAGAATATGCAGAGTCTAGATACATTGATTTGTTGTGGCGAAGGAATCATTGATCGCATGGAAGCAGCACGACCTAAGCCATAAGTTTAATTACAAGCGTCTAATCTTAAGGGGAAAAGACCAATGATAGAAAAGTATGCTGAACAGGTAATGAAGTTTCGATGGTTGATCATCGTTGTTTCGTTGCTTGCGATATTGGGTGCAGCAGCGGGTGCGAAGAATTTATTCTTCAATAATGATTACCGTATCTTCTTCTCACCTGAAGATAAACATCTGCAAGCCTTTGAAAAAATTCAAAATACTTACACTAAAAACGACAGCGTGCTGATGGTGATCGCACCAGACGACGGTGTCGTGTTTAAGCCTAAGACGCTGGAAGCTATTGAAGACGTTACGGAACGTGCGTGGCAAACCCCTTACTCTACCCGTGTCGATTCACTGTCAAACTATCAGCACACGCAGTCAGTTGATGATGATATGTCGGTTGCTAATTTGTATGAAGAAGCTGCGGGATTATCTAACGATGAAGCTGCTGCTCTAAAAAGTATTGCCTTGAGCGAGCCTTCGCTAGTGTATCGTTTGATCTCGGAAAAAGCGCATGTGACAGCCGTCAATATCACAATGCAGTACCCGACAGAAATCACCGACGACCAAGGTAATGTAACCAAGGCAGATGCCACAAAAATGTTTGAAGAAACAGTGGTAAGTGTCCGTGCATTAAAAGCGCATTTAGAGGCAACCTATCCAAACCATAAGGTGTATATGACAGGTACGGTGATGCTAAATAACGCCTTTGGTGAGGCGTCTATTTATGACATGTCCCACTTATTGCCGCTAGCGTTACTGCTGATTTTAGGAACCGTTTACCTGTTACTGCGAAGTATCTCCGGTACATTTGTGACGTTTGTCATTGTCATCGCGTCAACGATGACAGCGTTTGGATTGGCGGGTTGGATGGGTATTGAACTGTCTTCTCCGGTGATGTCAGCCCCGATTATTATTCTGACGTTAGCGGTTGCTGACTGCGTGCACATTCTGTCGTCTTGGGTCTCTGAGATGCGTGGGGGGAAAGATAAAATAACTGCGATGAAAGAAAGTTTGCGTGTGAACTTTATGCCAGTTTTCCTGACTTCGATCACTACCGCGATTGGGTTTTTATCGCTAAACACCAGTGACTCGCCCCCCTTTGGTGATCTTGGTAATGTGGCGGCAATGGGTGTGATGGCGGCGTTTGTTTTCTCAATATTTTTGTTGCCTGCGCTGGCCACCGTATTACCGTCTAAAGTCGAGCAGAGAGAAACTAAGACCTCTCAGCTAATGGCAAACCTAGCGGATTGGGTCATTGCCAAGCGCAAGTTTTTACTAATCAGCATGGGTGTAATAGCGGTTGCGCTGATTTCTCTAGTGCCGAGAAATGAGTTGAATGATGTCTTCGTTAACTACTTCGATGAGCGCATCGAGTTTAGAACGGATACGGACTACATCGTCAAAAACCTGACCGGTCTGTACTTTGTTGATTACTCGATTGAGACTGCAAATTCGGGTGACATTGCGAATCCAGAATCACTGGCAGACATTAAGGCCTTTACTGATTGGCTCGATACGCAGCCTGAAGTGGTTCACGTCGGCACGGTTACAGACGTATTCACCCGACTGAATAAAAACATGCACGGCGACGATCAGAGCTTCTACAAATTACCGGAGTCGCGTGAGTTAGCTGCGCAGTATTTACTGCTGTATGAGATGTCATTACCATACGGTTTGGACTTAAACAATCAGATCGATATTGATAAGAAGAGCACACGCATCACGGCGACGCTGCAAACGCTATCGGTGAAAGAAATGCTGGCGTTCGAGAAGCGTGTTGACGATTGGATGGTGGCTAACATCCCTGATAAACGTACCTTGGGTGCCAGCCCAAGTGTCATGTTCTCCTATATTGGTATGAAAAATATCATCAGTATGTTGGGTGGTACGACGATTGCATTGATCTTAATTTCACTGATTCTTATCTTCGCACTACGCTCGTTAAAGTACGGCTTGTTGAGCTTGATACCGAACTTAGTTCCAGCAGGTATGGCATTCGGTATCTGGTTCTTGATCAGTGGTGAAATTGGTTTAGGTCTATCGGTAGTGACGGCGATGTCACTGGGCATCGTTGTGGATGACACCATCCATTTCCTCAGTAAATACTTACGCGCCAGACGCGAAAAAGGGCTGAGCGCCGAAGATGCAGTACGTTACGCCTTTTCAACGGTCGGTATCGCTTTGTGGGTGACGTCAGTGGCGCTGGTTGCAGGCTTTTTGGTGCTCTCAACTTCGTCATTTGCACTCAATGCTGACATGGGATTGTTGACTGCGATTGTTATTGCCCTCGCGTTAATTGTCGATTTCCTACTGCTACCACCGATTCTGATTTATTTGGATGGCTGGTTGAGTGGTGAGAAAGCAGGTGATGCGCCAGTTATACCCGCTGTACCGGTTGGCACTGGTTAAACGTTAAAACGAACTTGGATAGTCAGGCGGTTTCAAACCTTTCCTTATTTTGTGGGTCTAGTTTTAACCGCTTTAATTTTAAAAATATTGAAAATCTCGGAGATTTAACAATGAAAAACACACTTTTAATTGGGCTGATATCATCAGTTCTTTTGCTGGCAACATCAACTGCTGTCATGGCAGAAAGCCCAGCTGAAAAAGGCCTAAGAATCGCTAAAGAAGCGGATGCTTCAGATGCAGGTTTTGGCGACTTTAGCTCTGATATGTTGATGATTCTGACTAACCGCGCGGGTGGTTCTAGTAAGCGTGTGATGCGTGCAAAAACACTGGAAGGTAAAGCTGGCAAGGGTGATAAGTCTCTCTCATTGTTTGACCAGCCTGCGGATGTAAAAGGCACTAAAATGTTAACCTTTTCAAAGGGTTTAAAGCCTGATGATCAATGGTTGTACCTGCCTGCATTGAAGCGTGTTAAGCGCATCAACTCACGCAACAAGTCTGGCCCGTTTATGGGCAGCGAGTTTGCGTTTGAAGACTTGGGTTCTCAGGAAGTCGAGAAGTACAAATACAAATTTCTGCGTGAAGAAGCCTGTGGTGATGGTAATAAGCTTAAGTGTCACGTAATCGAGCGTACGCCAGCTTACAAATACTCAGGTTACACCAAGCAAGTCGTTTGGATCGATACGGTTGGATATCGCGCAACAAAAATCATGTTTTATGACCGTAAAAAGTCGTTGCTTAAGACGTTGACAGCGCATGGTTACCAGCAATATTTAGGTAAGTATTGGCGTCCAGCAAAAATGGCAATGGTTAATCATCAGTCAGGCAAAGGCACAACTTTGCAGTGGACTAACTACAAGTTTAAGACGGGCCTGAAGTCACGTGATTTCAACAGCAAGTCGTTGGCGCGTTAATTAACTTTGAACAATTTGTTACTAGTTTATAAGGACATAATAGACATGCGAAAATCTTCGGTAGCCTTAGGAACGGCTTGCTTTAGTTTTGCTATCTTGGCCTCGTCCGCCGTTTTTGCGGGTGAATGGTCAGGTAACGTTTCATTGGAAGGTACGTATTTCACCAGTGATCCAGCGCACGCTGGTCAGGAAAAAACCGGTGGCTTTTCAGTCAGCGCTGAACCTGAATACAAGCATAAATGGGATGATGAGAATCAGCAGTTTACCTTCACCCCTTATTACCGCTGGGATGAGAATGATAGCGAGCGCACCCATGCGGACATCCGCCAACTTGATTACCTCAGAGCCAAAGGCGACTGGGAGTTTCAGGTAGGTATCGGTAAGAAGTTTTGGGGTGTAACCGAGACAGCTCATTTGGTGGATATTATCAACCAAACTGATGGCGTTGATGGCACTGACGGTGAAGATAAGCTGGGACAGCCAATGCTGCGCGCGAGTCGTTTACTTGAGAATGGGTCGGTGGATTTATTTATACTGCCTTATTTTAGAGAGCGTACGTTTTCGGGTGCAGCGGGTCGCTTTAGAACGGGTCTAGTGGTTGACACCGACGCGGTGACTTACGAGTCTTCACGGGAAGAAAAGCATGTGGATTACGCGTTGCGCTGGTCGCATACTAAAGAGGCTATGGACATTGGTGTGAGCTACTTTGATGGTACTTCGCGTGACCCAGGTTTCAATTTGGGCGTTAAGAATGGTCAGCCGGTATTGCAACCACATTACCCACTGATCCAGCAGCTGGGGCTTGACTTGCAACACACCGGTGAGGCGACGATCTGGAAGCTGGAAGTGGCACATCGACGTGCTGAGGCTGAGAACTATACCGCAGCTGTGGGTGGTTTTGAGCACTCCTTACCAGCGTTTGAATCTGGTGCTGAGTTAGGCGTTTTGGGTGAATACCACTTTGATACGCGTGATGAAGTACTGAGCGCACCGTTTCAAAATGATGTGTTTGTTGGTGCCCGCCTCGCACTGAATGATGAAGCGAGTAGTGAATTATTGGGTGGTGTTTTTTACGACCTTGATAATGAGTCTACGAGCTTGAGGCTGGAAGGCAGTCGCCGCATTGGTAATGGTATGAAGGTTAATGTGGAAGCGCAGGTATTTACCAATATCGATGAAGCTGATCCTTTAAATGCGTTTGCTAAAGATGATTATATTCAGGTTGAATTACAGAAGTTTTTCTAGTTTGAACTCGCTAATCAATTGATCGCACAGAGGCCTGCTTGAATGCAGGCCTCTGTGCGATTAGGACTATTTCCTCAGATAAGTCATGCCTGGTTTAGGTCGACCTACATAGCAGGTTCGCGTAAATCGGTACTTATTAATGAGTGCTAGTGATGCTTGTGCTTCACTTCTCTTGTTTTCAAAATCAAAGATCCAACGACTACCATCGGCAATTTTCCAGCGATTGTTTGCCCTAATTACTCGCAAGTTAGCTCGATTAAACCCGATACAATCTTCTCCGGATAAAGTCCCTGAAGGGCTATTGGTGCCTTTAAGAAAATAGGTGAAAGAAGCTTTTGGACGACCAACGTAACACTGTTTATTCATTCCGTAATGACGAATAACATTTCGTGCCTTGATCGCTTCCGCGCGATTACTGTTAAAGTTCAATAGCGAGGAGTTTCCATTTAACACAAGCCACTTGCCAGAAACATTTCTCACAGTAATGCTTGTCGGATTAATGTGATTACAGTCCTCAAGTTTTAAACTAGCTATCGCACTTTTAAGATTAGGCAGTGGCCCAATTTTTTTAGATGAACTCGCTTGGGGAGTACCGGTTCTTACCAATAATCTTCTAATGGCTTGAGGACTCATCGTATTTCCAGCTCGACGTTGTATACCTTGAATAGCGGCTACTGCACCCGCAACGACAGGTGAAGCGCTAGAGGTGCCGCTAAAGGTACGGGTATACCATTGACGGTCATCATTGCCGTTGGCTTTGATGTCACCGTAACCCGTAGAAGCGACATTGTTGCCCCAACCTTGTAGGTCAAGTCGCGAGCCATAATTTGTCCAACACATGGGCGCACGATTAGTTGATCGACCGCCTCCCACCAGTATCGCACCAGAATCACGTTGGCTACGTTTGAATCGGTTGTTATAGCGGGCATGGTCCAGGTTTTGGCCACCATTTCCTGCTGCCTCAACCACGACAATTCCTTTGCCCGTAGCAGCCTTGATGGCATCGAATTCGGCTTGCCAGTATTCCATTGCAACATAGCGGTATTGACCGCAATTACAGGCACAGCCAGCCGAGTTTCCAGGGCCTTTGGCATGTTGTTCAATAATAATGACATCGCCTCGGTTGAGTTTGCTAGCCGCGACATTAATTGCCTCCGCCACATTATATTCTTCCCAGCGAACAAATAAGAATTGACGCTGGCGAACTGCGGAGACCACACCATACCTCGCTTGATTGGAAATGCCGGTGACGCCGTGGTTGTCGCTTTTGGCAACGACAACCCCCAGCACAGCGGTACCGTGCTGTCGGCTACTTCCACCTTTTATAACGCCGTCTCTTAAGAATCGACTGCCTAAATCTTCATGAGCGAGATTCCAGCCTTGTTCGATATCGACGATCTTAATACCCGCGCCTCGACCACCTGACTTAGTCCATGCGTACTTGGCGTCAATACCGCTTGGTGCAGGATCTAAGTAGCCTTGGTTCCCTTGCATATTGCTCGTGGCAGGCGCGATGTCCGCATCTTCACCAATGGGAGCTAAATAAGCTACCTCAACACTATCCAGTTTGTTGAGGTCGTCTACAATGCTGGCACCGTTCTGATTCGACTTGACCTGAAGGCTGAAATAATTAGATAAGTCAGCCGTTTCTACCTTAACCCTACTTTCCGCTAGCACTTTATCTTGCTTCAGCTGCGCTATGGGTCTGGAAAAAAGCGGGGCAAACGTTTTGATGTTCGGCTTGGCAATAATCTGGTTAAACTTTGTAAGATCTGCCTGAAGCTTTGTCGTCGTCAGTCGATTTCGGGACAAAAGCTGCTTGTCTTTCTGGTTTAGCTGCATATCTAAGCGCAGAGGTTTGATGTTACTAGTCGCAGCATTATTGACGCGAAATTTTGATCCCTCCTTAAATTTAATGACAATTCTATCCTTAAATAAGCCAGGATGAGCAACGGTTATGGTGGGCTTTGGGATGACAGGCCGTATTTTTAAACGAAGCGATTCGTTGATAGAAAGTGGTCGTAGATTAATCGGGGCCACAAGGGTTGTATGGCTCTGCGCATAGGCAGTGGAGGCTAATAAAAGCCCAGCCATCAATATCGTTAGTTTGATTTTCATAGTTTCCTCGCTAATAAATGATTCGATTATTGAGGGAGGGGGTTAGCGTTCGCATCCTCACCAACGGGAGCGATATAGCTTTCCTCGATAATCGAAAATTGATTAAGGTTATTAACCAAGGTGTTTTTGATTGACTCAGAAAGTTTTTTTATAATGACTGAGTAATAGTTTTTCAGACTGGAATTAAGCTTACCTCCGGCCTGAATACGGGGGGTTACAGTGACAGTAGGGTATTGCTTTAACAGCTCATTGAGCCGCTTTATTTCAGCTACCACGACCTTGTCACTTTGGTCGGTAGCAAACTGGTTGTTATCTAGCGTGATATTTATCGATGGGTTAAATTTGACTACAATAATGTCTACTTCGGTATTATTGCACCCATGTAATGTGATGCTAAGCAATAGCGAACTGATCAGTAATCGATACTTGTAAATAGAATAAAATATGTTTTTCATGTCTGTATGCTCCAAACGCAGTGACTAAAAGAGAGCGTTAATATTTTTTATGGTTGTTAAATAATTCGCATTGTTTGAGACAATATTACTATAGGTATAGGACATGAATTTGAGATAGTCAAGATTGTAAAAGAAGATGCTCCGTTGATTTCCTTCAGTAACCATAGAGCAATGACAGTGCGCCGGGCACACGCTGTCGCAGTTAACATTCACTTGATAAATAATAAAGAAGGTTCTGATTTTGTTAAGAATACTACTCTGGAAACTAGGCGCCGAATGGGCCAGCCTAATAAGGCTACTCCGCCCACAAAGCGATCACCGAATCTATTATTTCGCCTTCGGTGCAAACCTTAGTCCTGAGGTGTTAACCCAACGACGCATGACTATTTACGAGACGGTCGACTATATTCTCGACGACGCAGAGCTACGTTTCAGTCAGCCCGGTTTTTACAAAGATCATGCCTACGCGTCAGCTGATGAAGCAGCGGGTCAAAAAGTCTATGGGAAGCTTTACTTGATCAAGCAATCCGATGCGAAACGGATGGATTATTTTGAGGGTGAACCGTTTTTAAATGTTCACGATAAAATTTTCCGCGAGTATCAGGGCTCACCATTTTATTATTATCGTGCCGTTGCCCCGGCAGAGAATTTAAAGCCAACTCAAGAGTATTTGGACTACATTACGACCGCGTTTCGCGAGATGGGTTGCGTTCCAGAACCTTATATAGCGTTAATGGAGGCGACAGAGGTGCTGGAGCATTTTGAGCAGCAAGATAAAACAGGGCAGTTTATTCGCAACTTAGAGCGCTGGCCAAAAGCGATGCACCCGTTGCTTATCAAGTATGAAGCGATATGCAACCAGACAGTTGAATGGCTCTGGAATCGTTCCTTAGTAGATTGGATTATTAAGATTTGAAGCTTACCCTCACGGCCTGTTACAGAATCACCGATTTGATAACCATGGCAACAAAACCTAATACCGCGACCGATACAATCCACAAACCAATAAACCAAAGCAATCGTTTCGATAGTTTCCCAGCCATTAATGATAACCTTCGTCAGGGTTCACTTTGCCTCTAAAAACCCAATAGGCATAGGCGGTATAAGCCAAAATCAGTGGAATCAAAATCGCGGTGCCAACCAGCGTAAATTTTAAACTGGAATCAGGCGCGGCTGCCTCTACAATGCTCAGGCTTGGTGGTACGATGTTGGGATAAAAGCTAATCACGATTCCAATAAAGCTGAGTACAAACAGGCTTAAAGATGCTACAAATGGTTGTATCTCTTTCTGGTCTCTCAAGCCGGTAAACAGCAGCCATGTGCATAGCGCAACCAAACTTGGCACTAAGACGCTAAAAATACTGCCTGGCAGCGTAAACCAGCGTTGGAAATACGCGGCATCTTGAAATGGTGTGAGCAGGCTGATAAGGCCAATAAAACCTAAAGTGCCGAGGCCAAGCCATTTGGCGTAGCCGCGCATTTTAGCTTGCAGTTCGCCTTCGGTTTTTATAATCAGCCAAGTAGAGCCCAGCAGGCCGTAACCAATAACGACTGCGCAGCCGGTCAAGAGTGAGAACGGGCTTAACCAATCCCACCAACCGCCTGCGTAGGCGCGATCAGCGACTCGAATGCCTTGAACCATTGCGCCCAAGGAAATGCCTTGAGTGAACGCTGCCACCAGGGAGCCGCCGAAGAAAGCAAAGTCCCAAACAGGCTTCCAACCAATCGTCCGCCAGCGGTATTCGAATGCGACGCCTCTGAAGATTAGAGCCAGTAACATGAGAGTGATGGGCATGTACAAAGCGGGCATTATGACGGCATAAGCCAGTGGGAAAACCGCAAATAAGCCACCACCTCCGAGGACTAACCAAGTCTCATTACCATCCCAAACAGGTGCGATACTGTTCATCATGATTGACTTGTCACGTTCTGAGTCGGCAAATGGAAACAGAATGCCGATACCAAGATCAAAGCCATCCAAAATCACATAAGTGAGCACAGCAAAGGCGATAATCATGGCCCAGATAAATGATAATTCAACGTCCATGGTTATCTCCTTGCGCCTCTGGTGTTGTGTCTATGTCAATTGTGTTAACTAGTTTTTGACTGGCTGTGCGAATAGGGCCATCTTTTAATCCGAGGTGCTGGGTTGTGGCGGGCTTATTCATCATGCTTAAGATGTAATAGGTACCGGCACCAAATACAAAGAAGTAGACGATTATGAACGCGATTAATGACACGGCTACTGCGGGTGCAGCCACTGGAGCTAGGCTGTCCGATGTTCGTAGCAGCCCATAAACAGTGAAGGGCTGACGGCCAACCTCAGTGGTAATCCAACCAGCTAATACAGCGACGAATCCCATCGGCCCCATAACAATAGCTGCCCGTTTCAACCAATCATCATCATAAAACTTGCGGCGGACGCGTCTCCAAAAGCTCCAAATACCGAGCCCTAGCATGGCCATGCCTAATCCAATCATTACTCGGAAACTCCAGAAAACGATGGCTACCGGCGGCTCGTCTTTATCAGGAATGGTGTCTAGTCCTGCGAGTGGCGCATTCAAATCGTGCTTTAAAATTAAACTAGAGAGTTTAGGTATTTGCACAGCATAATCGATGCGCTTTTCTTCAGGATTAGGTATCCCAAACAAGATGAAAGGTGCCCCGTCTGGATGGCTGTCATAGTGCCCTTCCATCGCCATCACTTTGGCTGGTTGATGCTTCAGCGTATTCAAACCATGCAGGTCTCCCGCCAAAATTTGTAAAGGAGCGACGATAATCAACATCCACATGGCCATTGAAAACATTTTTCGTGCCGCCGCATCAGCGTTGTCGCGTAGTAGATGCAACGCGCCGACACCTCCGACGACTAGCGCCGTGGTGAGGTAGGCGGCCAACACCATGTGTGTTAAGCGATAGGGGAACGAAGGGTTAAAGACAATCTGCCACCAGTTTTCTGGCACAAATTGGCCAAGCTCATTCATGCTGAAGCCTGCGGGTGTATGCATCCATGAGTTAACGGACAAAATCCACGTGGCGGACATGAGCGTGCCAAAAGCAACCATGCAAACAGCGAACATGTGTAGCGCGTTACCCACGCGTTCGCGTCCAAACAGCGCAATGCCTAAAAAGCCTGCTTCCAAGAAGAATGCTGAGAGCACTTCATAGGCCATGAGTGGCCCGAGCACAGGGCCGGTTTTGTCTGAGAATACGGACCAGTTGGTGCCAAATTGATACGACATGACAATGCCTGATACCACCCCCATGCCGAAGGCAACGGCAAAGATTTTCTTCCAATAATTAAACAGGTAGAGGTAGGTTTGATTGCGTGTCTTTAGCCACAGGCCGTTTAAAACAGCTAAGTAGCTGGCCAATCCGATCGAGAATGCCGGAAAAATGATGTGGAAAGACACCGTGAATGCAAATTGTATTCGGGCGAGTGTCTCAGCAGTTAGGCTATCAAGCATAGTAGTGCGCTCAGGTAAGCTTATTGAAAATAGAGCTTACCGATAAACCACGCGCAATGAAATTGACATTCTTTGAAGTATTGGTAAAGGATAACTCAACTGTCTGTTATTCGTTCAACAGGTAGTTGATTGCCGCTTCAATGTTGCGAGCTTTTTTATCACCTTTATGAGTTTCCCCAATGAACTTAGCGCGAATTCGACCTTGCTTGTCGATCAGATAATACGTCGGCCAATATCGATTATTTAGTGCGTTCCAATAGCTAAAATCATTATCTATCATAATCGGGTGCTCCAACTTAAACTCTTTTGCTTTTGCCACCACTTTATTACGGTCATGCTCGTGTTTAAATTCAGGGGTGTGGATACCGATGATGGTAAAGTTCTTATTCTCCAATCGCTTTTCCAAATCATTCATCCATGGAAAAGAGCGATAGCAATTCCAGCAGCCGTACGTCCAAATATCTAGTAAGACCACTTGGCCTTTCAAGTCGGCGAGTTTCAGTGGTTTAGCATTAATCCAATCAGTGGCTTGCTGGTGTGTGAACTCTGGGGCTGGAGTAATTTTAGTGGGTGCAGCGTGCGCAGGTAATGCACTAAAAGTAAAAAATAGTAGTAACGCACTTAGGCTGTGGCGGAGGCAAGAGGGAAAATGGCGTGTCATGAAGATACTCCCGTAATATAAGTCATTGTTAACTATACGAAGCACGAGCAAAACCGGATGAAAGACAGAGCTAGGCGCAATGGAAAATAGAGGAGCCCTGTGACAGAATAAGCTTACTTAATGCTGGAGAAGCCACATGAATCACTCCCAAAGTACCTCTGACGCCCCTTCCCATCTGTTTTATCAAGACCGCTTGCGGCGTCCAATGTTGGATCGTGGGGAAGGTATTTACCTGTGGGACAAGTCCGGCAAGCGCTATATCGATGGGTCTTCCGGCGCAATGGTTAGTAATATTGGCCACTGTAATCCTAATGTCTTGGCCGCGATGCGCGAACAGATGGATAAAGCCACCTTTGGTTATCGCCTACACTTTGAGGTAGAACCAGCAGAGCAATTAGCGGCTAAAGTCGTGGGCTTATGTCCGGCGGGTTTGAATAAAGTATTTTTCACCTCCGGCGGCTCTGAGACGGTGGAAAGTTGTATCAAACTGGCGCGTCAATATGCCCTGGCAATCGGTGAATCACAGCGTTACAAAGTGATTTCGCGTTTTCCAAGTTATCACGGAGCAACACTCGGAACGCTTGCGCTTACAGGTTATACACCGTTGTCTGCGCCTTTCGATCCGATGATTCGTCAGATGCCGAAAATTCCTGCGCCACGTGCCTATCTGGATGGACGTGATCTCAACGATCCTGCGACCGGGCATTATTACGCTGATTTCCTGGAGCAGAAGATTCTCGCTGAAGGTGTAGAAACGGTACTGGCCTTTATTGTAGAGCCCGTGGGCGGTGCTTCAACCGGTGCGCTCGTGCCACCTGCCGGATACATGCAGCGTATTCGTGAAATTTGTGATCGTTACGGCGTGTTGTTGATCCACGATGAAGTGATGTCAGGTGGCGGTCGGTGTGGGCGTCTTTTGGCGGCAGATCATTGGGGAGTAGCTCCAGATATTCTAGCGCTGTCCAAAGGTTTTGCCGCGGGCTATGCGCCTTTGGGTGGGATGATTGCCCATGAAAAAATTGTCGAAGCGGTGCTTGATGATGGTGGCTTTCTACACGGTTATACCTATGCGGGTAATCCGCTGGCGTGTTCGGCAGGGCTAGCTGTATTGAATGAAATTGAAAGCCGAGGACTATTCGTCAATGCCGCCACGATGGGTGAGCTACTAAAAGGCCGCTTACAGGGCTTGATGTCGCGTTATCCGTTTATTGGTGATGTGCGAGGTTTGGGCTTATTGCTGGCGTTTGAAATGGTCGAAGACCGCGAGACGATGAAACCATTGCCCAAAGAAATGGATGCCGACAGCAAACTGGTTGAAATTGCCTATCAAAATGGCCTGATTATTTATTCGCGCCGTACGCGTGGCGGTCATGACGGTGACCATTTCTTAGTTTGCCCGCCTATGATTGTCAACGAAGCACAAATCGATGAGATTATGCAGCTATTGATACAATCACTGGATCAGTTTGCTACTGAAAATGGTTTGCCAATGAGTAGGGAAGTGGCATGAGATAGTGTTTTACTGGCAATAAGTGTAAACAATAAGGAGTTAGTACAATGCGAGAAATGATTATCACCTGTGCCGTAACCGGCTCAATTCACACGCCTAGCATGACTCCATACTTACCTATAACCGCTCGGCAAATGATTGATGAATCTTTGGCCGCAGCGGAGGCGGGCGCATCTATTTTGCATTTGCATGCCCGTGACCCTGCTACCGGCCAGCCGTCTTCGTCGGCAGAGCATTTCATGGATTTTCTCCCTGACATAAAACAGCGATGTGATGCCGTCGTGAATATTACCACGGGAGGTAGTGCAGTCATGACGCTGGAGCAACGCTTAGCGGCTGCAAAGATTGCAGAGCCAGAAATGTGCTCGGTGAATATGGGCACGATGAATTTTGCGTTGTATCCCGCCGTAAAACGCATCAGCGACTGGAAACATGATTGGGAAAAACCGTTTCTGGAAGATACCGATGACCTAGTTTTCAAAAACACACCGCGTGATATTGCCTATGTCATGGACGAGATGGGAGAAAAGCACGGAGCACGTTTTGAGTTTGAATGTTACGACTTGTCGCACCTGTATATGCTGCATCATTTTGTCGAGCGTGGATTGGCGAAAGCACCTTTATTTATCCAGTTTGTCTTTGGCGTGTTGGGTGGCATGGGCGCTGATGTGGAAAATCTAACTCATATGAAACGCATCGCAGATAAGCTGTTTGGTGATGATTATCAATGGTCGGTATTAGCGGCGGGTCGTCACCAAATGCCCTTTACGAGCATGGCCGCTGCTATGGGTGGGCATGTGCGGGTAGGGTTGGAAGACAGCATTTATATTGGCCCTGGCGAACTGGCGAAAAGTAATGCTGAGCAGGTGCAAAAAATCCGTGAGATTGCTCTAAAGCTAGGGCGAACCGTCGCGACGCCAACACAGGCAAGGCAGTTATTGGCACTCAAAGGCCATGATCAAACAGCATTTTAGAGTAAGCAGGAGGAAGGCCAGAGATGGGTGATATTGTGATCCGCAAGGCAACAGAAAGTGATGCGCAGCTTGTGTATGACATGGCGCTAACACTGGCTCAGGAGATTGGTGATACTGATAACTTCAGTTGCACCTTGGATACGCTGAAACGTTTCGGTTTTGGAGCGAGTGCCGTGTTTCATAATATGATTGCCACTCACGATGATCAGCCTTGTGGCTTAGCGATGTATTCACCGATATTTTCCACTAATCTAGGCGGGCCTGGCGTGTATGTTTCAGATTTGTGGGTGGCGGCTGAGCAACGTAAGCTAGGTCTGGGGCAACGCTTATTGGCAGAGGTTGCAGACACTGCCAATCATGATTTTGTTGCTAAGTTTATGACGCTAACGGTTTATAATGATAATCCAAATGCTGCTGATTTTTACCATCGCCTTGGCTTTACGAGCAAAGAACGCGATGAACCCCAGCTACTTCAAACTGTTGCTTTCCAGCAACTTCGGGCAAAAGCCCAAACCAATACTTAAGTGAGGATTTCTGCATGAAAGCCGTTTTTCACGAGACCCAACGTCAGCACAATCCCAAACACTTTTTTGCTAGTGGTACGTTACTACCGAACCCAGAAGTGCCGCAACGGGTGGATGCTCTGTTGGGAGGGTTAAAGCAGATTGGTGCAGAGGTCATCAGTCCAGACGATCATGGTATCGCGCCGATTGCGGCTTTGCACACTGCCGAGTATCTGACTTTTCTCAAGCACATTCATGCGCGCTGGCAACGCATTCCTGGTGCCTCAGAGGAGGTGATCCCTAATATTCATCCTAACCGAGGTAGGGTGGGTTATCCCAAGTCGGCAGTGGGGCAATCTGGATATCATCAGGCTGATACAGCTTGCCCGATTTCTGAGCATACTTGGATGTCGGCGTATTGGAGCGCGCAAGCGGCACTGACAGCAGCAGAGCAAGTGGTTCAGGGTGAAGCGGCTGCTTACGCTCTATGTCGTCCGCCAGGGCATCACGCTTTTACGGATATGGCGAGTGGTTTCTGTTTTCTTAATAACACAGCGATTGCTGCACAGTATTGCCAATCTCGTGGATTGCGTCCGGCGATTGTCGACGTTGATTTGCACCATGGCAATGGCACGCAGGGAATCTTTTATGCGCGTGGGGATGTGCTTACGGTCTCGATACACGCTAATCCCGTGCGTTATTATCCGTTTTTCTGGGGCTATGAGCAGGAGCGAGGTGAAGGCGCGGGGCTTGGTGCGAATTTGAATTTGCCGATACCGCGTGGCACAGCGGATGAGGGTTTTCTGAAAGCGTTGGATAAGGGGCTGGAGCGCGTAGATAGCTTTGGTGCGGATGTGTTGGTAATTGCATTGGGGCTGGATGGGTTTGAAGGTGATCCGTTTGGTGGGTTGTCGATCAGCACGCAAGGATTTGCTCGGATTGCTGAAGCGTGTGCGGGTTTGAAGTTACCGATGATTATCGTGCAGGAAGGGGGGTATTTGTGCCCAGAGTTGGGGGATAATTTGGCGAGCTTTTTGGGAGATAGGTAAGCTACTGGTTTCATTTGTGCGTTTTTTGTAACCAACTATCTCGTGAAATAGCCATTTAATGCATCAAACGCAAGTGCATCACCATTGATTTGATTAAGCTGAAAGCAAGGAAATAGGAATAATAAGG
>Ga0209828_1001235_pt1 | contig 23477 bp, 21 predicted proteins | sample MaitaG_FD_187429 | JGI IMG/M metagenome (GOLD analysis project Ga0209828, IMG submission 187429) | Marine algal microbial communities from Maine, USA - Maine_Asex2 metaG (SPAdes) (version 2) | ecosystem: Host-associated > Algae > Red algae > Unclassified | place: Maine, USA | collected 2015-01-05
CGTGCAATGGTTACGCAGCCGCCTGCCCCTGGACCTGTTCCATCACCCCCACTTGCTTCACCTGTGTCTGTGCCACCTGTGTCTGTGCCACCTGTGTCTGTTCCGCCTGTGTCTGTTCCGCCTGTGTCTGTTCCACCTGTGTCTGTTCCACCTGTGTCTGTTCCACCTGTGTCTGTTCCACCTGTGTCTGTTCCACCTGTGTCTGTTCCACCTGTGTCTGTTCCACCTGTGTCTGTTCCACCTGTGTCTGTTCCACCTGTAGTTGCACCGTTTGTTGAGCCTTCGCCCACTCCCATTCCATCGGAACTTGCACTGTCGGTACTGCTCGAATCATTAGAATTAGAACAGGCAAATAGCCCAAAGCTGATTAATACGCCCAAGCTTAAATGACTGAGCTTTTTAGATGTTACTCGCATGACCACACTCCATTGCTTTTAAACAGATATGAAAAGACTTCTTTCTTTTAAAAACTTCTCATCATATTTTGAGGGCGTTACCGGCAGCGTCGCCTACATTTCGACCAATAAGTAGACATGAAAGCTCGATAAGCCTTATACCTAGCGTAGGGGAAAAGTGTAATGAAGCGTGAAAAGCAAGGTTATTTAACAAATTATAAATAAAATCAGACACTTACTTAAGAATATAACCTTCACCATAGATACTTGAAATACTGACATTTGGGATTTTTTTGCGTAGCTGGCTAACTTGATTTTTTACAGAATCGATAGATATCTCGCGGTCAAATGCATCGTCCCAGACGGCTGAGACTATCTTTTCATACCGCAGTGGCTTGCCCTTATAACTGATAAAGAGCTTTAAAAGCCGATACTCCTTTTCAGCGAGTATTATTTGTTGACCTTCAAAGCTCAGCTGCTCCTGCTCTATATCCCATGTATATTCCTCACTCAATTTTAAGAAGCGAGAGGGGTTATTCATCAGCTCAGACGCCAGTATGCTAAGCGTCTCTTTGAAATTTTTCGGCGCAACAGGCTTTATAAGATATCGGGTGAGCTTCAGCTCGGTCGCTTTAAGGAGTTTTTCTTTTTCAGTAAAAGCTGTAAGCATGATAATTTTGATTGTTTGATCATGCTTACGAATTTCTTCTGCAACGGAGAGCCCATCAAGGTTTGGTAAATTTATATCAAGCAGTATCACATCAGGATGGTGCTTATAGTATTGATCAAGCGCCTCTTCACCATCAGATGCTAAATATATACTGCCAAAATAATTCCCTAAATACTCTGCAATATTTTCCTGAATTTCAGGCTCGTCTTCAACATAGAGAATAGAATGACTCTTAAGTATTGAGAACATATTTCACGTTATTCCTTGCCATCTATATCACTATAGAAAACTTTGCCCCGCTCGGGGTGTTAGACACACTGATTTTTCCATGCATTTTCTGTTCAACGATAATTTTTGCGAGGTATAAGCCAAGACCTGTGCCGCCAGATTGTTCTTTCGTGGTGAAGTAAGGTGTAAAAATCGCTTCCATATTCTCTGGAGTGATACCTCCAGCACTATCCTCAATCGTAATCACGACACTTTCATTGACGGCTCTTATATCGATGATAATTCGCTTACTCTCTATATCTCGGCTATTGAGCACCTCCACCGCATTACTCAGTAAAATAATAATGAGCTGTATTAATTCGCTCCTGTGAGCAAATATTGAAGTCTTACCTTTGTCTTGGTAATCAATCTCTATATTGTTAAAACTATTTTTCATAAGAGCGAGTACATCGCTGACCGCACTTTCAACAGTAAAGTGTGTTTTTTCCTTCTCTACTTTAAATAATCCTCTGAAATCCTCTATCGTTTGAGACATATGTGCAGTCAATGTAGCAACTTCATCTATTTTATTCTCCAGATAAACTTTTCCCTGGTTTTTAGTATTATCCGCATCAAGAGAGCTATCCATGTTCATTAAGATAGAGTTGATGTGCATCAGAGGCTGCCTCCATTGATGTGCTATCGAGTCGAGCATTTCACCCATATTTGCCATTCGACTTTGCCGTAAAAGCATCTCCTCCTGTTCTATTTGATGCTGTATCTCATCCTCTACCTTCTTTTCAAGTTTGCTATTAATGAGCTTGAACTCAATCGCATCCTTTTCTATTTTTTCTAAAAAGAAATAAGCAAATGCCGCAAACACCATGAAGGAATTAAAAAAAGTAAACAGAGCTAAATCAGAAAAACCTAAATGAAAGAAATTATTAATGATAATAATACTAAAAACTAACAAAAAAGTTAGGATGGTTCCATATTTTTTACCCATCAAAACGAAGCTCGCAAATACGAGTACGAAAAACCAAATCAATCGAAACTCATCATGTAAAACCACGAATAAAGCTATGTAAAAAAGAGTTATCGAGCTAGACAGAATAATATTGACAGAAGTTACGTACCAGTTTTTGTTTTTTCTCAAAACATATAGTGAAAAAACACAAGACAACGTATAAAAAATCAAAGCCTTTTCATATAATGGTACAGATAGGATCAATCCGGAAATAGAGAAAAAATAATTTACCAGCGTAAATATTGCCGCAATAAACAACAACGAGTTTAACAAAGAGAAACGAAATCTCTGTAGGTTCTCATTCTTAGCAAAAAAATGGCCGCTAGTAAGGAAATTATTCAAAGGCTCTCTCATCTACCTACCTCTATTTCTCCAATAAATTAAAAACTGGCCAAAATGGCTAAAAATCAGCGAAGTAAATCTGGCTAGTATATCCACAATATCTCAGGCAGATTAAGTTCAGGTGAATAAGACGTGAATAGTGCATTCGAGCCCAATGCCACAGAAGCAACTCCAAGCAAGGCAGCATCACGTATATAACTAGCAATTGTTTTTTTTATTGTTAGAGTCGCTTTGTCATAAGATCCGCTGATACTTGCATTATTGCTACAGCCTGCCAACAACGGTAGAATCAAAACCACACAACATAGCTTCTTGCATAACTCTAAACACATAGACCTAGCATACTCTAACCGTCTAGATAAATAAAAAAATATCAAACAGCCTATATTTCAATCAAATAATATAAAAACCCGACTTATTCCTAACTTGAACTTAGTTGATGAATTGCAGTTTTAATTGCCATGTCTGGTGAGGTTTCTTGTGATGGACTTATCAACTGCTTCAGTCCCTCCCCGTTTAGCTGATGCGGCTTTTCCCAAAGATAAGCAACTTCACACACCTCCCTCAGTATCGGTACAACCAACCCCAATGCTCGATACAATCTCCACGGGACACTCGCAATTTTCAAAGGCTGATCTACCGCTTTTTCTACGTGCGACTTCATCTCTCTTCCAGTCATCGCATGACCTTCAAATAGGAATTGAGAAAATGCACCCAACGACTCAGCGCTGCCGGCAATTTCCACAAAGGCGCTGGCCAAATCTGGAAGGTAAGCCCAAGAATGAACCGTATCCAAATCGCCTGGATACGTAAATTTCCCTTTGCCTAACTTCGAGGCGATTGCCAGATCAAACCACGAACCAGTTCCTGTACCGCCATAAAAATCTCCAGCACGCAAGATTACTGTTTTAACCTCACTTTCATTAGCAAACAGCTGCTCCATTTCTACGCGGATCTTGCCTTTTTTTGTATCGGTATTAAATGGCGTAGTCTCATCACAGACAGCAGGAATCGACTGCCCATAGTTATAAACATTGCCCGGAAATAAATGTACAGCGCCATGTGCCTTCGAGGCGGCCATTACATTTTTTGACAAGGGAATCGACATCTTTTCCCATTTTGTATAGAGTGGATTAACCCCATTAAATATGAAATCTGCGCCCTGAGTCGCTCGAATTAACTGATCAACAACCATCGCATCGGCTGCCCTTTTTTCAACGCCTACTGGACAATCTCTAGCCTCACCATTTCGCGTAACGGCAATGACACGATAACCCGCTTTATAAAATGCCTGCAATGCTTCGTTAGCTAAGCGACCGTTTGCACCTAAAATTGCAATCGTCTTCATTTGTTTTCTCCTTCAATTGTTGATGGAGAAACTTTATCAAATCATTTTTTTATGATAAATAGATAATAACAAACACTTAATATTCAAAAATGAATACCTCATGGATTGGAATTTAATAAGAACATTTCTGGCAGTCGTTGACGAAGGATCGCTTTCAGGCGGCAGTGAAAAGCTTAGCATCAGCCAACCAACCGTTGGCCGCCACATCAACGAACTTGAATCATCACTTGGCCTTACACTTTTCGTGCGCGGACGCTCGGGTATGGCACTGAGTGAAGCTGGGTTGCGATTAATCGACGATGCGCGAGCAATGTCTCAACAAGCTGAGCGTCTCGCCCTCAAAGCAGCAGGAAGTACCGATAATATTAAAGGCACGATTCGTATTACTGCTAGCGAAGTTGTTGCAGCGTATATCTTACCGCCCATACTTTGCGACTTAAGAAATACCGAACCAGATATCGAAATTGAGCTAGTTGCCAATAACCACGCAGACAACCTACTATCCCGCGACGCTGATATCGCCATCAGAATGTTTCGCCCAACACAAAACGAATTGATTACTCGCAAAGTTAATGAAATATCCGTCGCTGCACACTCGAGTGAGAAGTATCTGGATGAATTTGGCTATCCAAAAACCATGATGGACTTGACCAATCATCGCCTAATTGGTTACGACCGCGACGATCTCATCCTGCAAGCAATGAGCGCAATGGGAATGCCGGGTAGCAGGGAAATGTTCTCGTTTCGTACGGACAATCAACTTGTCTATTGGCAATTACTCAAGGCTGGCGCTGGGATTGGATTTTGCGCTAACCACCTAGCGAAAGAGCTTGACGAAGTGGAACTGATATTGCCCGAGCTTAAAATCCCAAATCTTCCGATGTGGCTAACCACACATCAAGAGCTACGCACCAACTTGCGCATTCGAAGATGTATGGATTTTCTTGGTGAGGCCTTGGGTAATCTGGAACTTTAACTGCATTAGCCGCCTATATAACCTGTACCTGACTCGCGACACCGCAGCCAACCCCAATCAGTAATTTATTCTTCGCACGAAGTCGAGGGTCTGATATTGCCCTCGCGTAGTCCTTTCGGCGGCAAGCCGTCGGCGTAGTGAGGGCAATATCAGACCCTCGACGCCCACAGCCAAATAATTACTGAGGCGCCAACCCCCTTAAGCGCTCTGAGCGGCGGCGTAAAATCTCCAGCATGCTCAGCAAACCAACCGAGATAATCACCAAAATAGTCGCAACCGCCAATATAGTCGGCGAAATCTGCTCGCGTATCCCAGAGAACATCTGACGAGGGATCGTCCGCTGGTCAACATCCGCCAAGAAGATAACCGCGACCACCTCATCCATCGACGTAATAAACGCAAACAACGCCCCAGAAATCATACCCGGCAATATCAACGGCATAATGACCTTAAAGAACGTCGTCGTACCACTAGCCCCAAGCCCTTGAGACGCACGAATCAATGAGCGATCAAAACCCGATAAAGTCGCCGTCACCGTGATAATCACGAATGGAATACCCAAGGTAGCATGCGCCAAAATAATCCCAAGATACGTCTTCGCTAGCCCATCAGGATAAAATGGAAAAATATCTTTCTGCGAGTAGAAAAAGAACATACCCGTTGCCGTAATAACCAAAGGCACAATCATCGGCGAAATCAACAAACTAGTGATCGCCGCACGATAAGGCATTTCTGGTCGAGACAATCCTAGCGCTGCCAACGTACCAAAGAACGTCGCAATAATTGTAGAAACAATCGCAATAAAGAAGGAGTTACGCGCTGCTCGTATCCAAGTAGCGTTGTCCCACATATCCGACCACCAATTGGCTATACCATCTGGTTCTAACATACCGAAACGAAAGATGTCCGCATACCAACGCATCGAATAAGCAGAGGGATCAAACGCTAGCATACCTTCGGTGAAAGTGAAGTATGGCTCGGCGTTAAACGACAACGGAATGATGATCAAAATCGGCGTTATCAGGAAAATAAAAATAAGCGAACAAGTCAGCAAAAATATGTACTTACCAATCTTATCTGCCGTAGTGGCATAAGCTGGCAGGTCTTCCATGAAAAACAGAGGAATACCAAAAACCAATAAGAACACCAATGCAACACCAATAGACTGAGTCAGGAAAAATATACCCGCAGTTAGCGCAAGCAACACCCAAGTGCCGGGACGTTTGAAAAATGTTATTTTCTTCATGACTTCCTTACCCGAACTTCAGATTGTCGACACCGACAAGTTTGTTATAAACCCAATAGAATATCAAAACGACCACTAACAGGATCGTTCCAAGTGCTGCACCCAAACTCCAGTTCAGCGTACTCTTTATATGATTTGCAATAAGGTTTGAGATCAGTAACCCATCATTTCCACCCACTAACGCAGGGGTGATGTAATAACCAATCGCAAGTATAAACACTAACAGTGTTCCAGCGGCAATTCCTGGAATCGTTTGCGGAAAGTAAACCTTAGTGAACGCGTAGGTGCCTGAAGCGCCCATGGACCTGGCCGCTCGCATGTACGTTGGTGGAATAGTCTTCATCACAGAATAGAGCGGCAAGATCATAAATGGCAGCAATATGTGCACCATCGCTACAATGGTACCTGTCATGTTGTAGATCATTTGAATGCGCCCATCGTTGCCAATCACTCCGAGGAACACTAAGAAATCGTTGATTACACCTTCAGTTTGCAGCATCGCAATCCAAGCGGTGGTTCTTACTAAGAGCGATGTCCAAAACGGTAATAACACCAATATCATTAGCAAGTTTGACGTCTTCATCGGAAGCGTCGATAACAAGTAAGAAACCGGATAAGCGAGTAAGAAGCATATCAGCGTAATAACCGCTGATAGCCATAGTGTTTTCATTAATATAGGGATGTAAATCTGGTATAGCTCGTCGGCCATTACCACTTCACCCTTTTCGTCATACTTGCGGTCAAGTGCCGCTAAGTAAAATGAGGCTGTGTACTCTTTAGAGGCCCGCTGTAAACTTAGCCATATCGCTGGATTATCCCATTTTTTATTAATTTTTATTAGGGCGTCCATGTACGGGCCTTCCGTGATATTTTTTGCCTTGCGTCCAGTCGAGGTAAATAAGCTCCTAGAGCCAGGAATTTCGTAGTTAATACGCGTTGCCAAGTTTCCAACCGTTTTACCAATTTCACGGTTTTTCTTAGCAACAGCTAAATCTTTTACAAATAATTCGACGATTCTATCGTCCGGTAACCCTTCTCCATCCCACTCCTGAATCGCCTCTGCAAAGTTCGGCGTGACCAGAATCCCAGTAGGGTTGTGCACAGAACGATACAACATCTGCCCTATCGGTAAAACAAAGGTAATAATAATGAAAAACACTAGTGGCAGGGTCAACAACAGCGCCTTGAAACGCAATCGTCGGGTAGTCTTAGCCAGCTTAGTTTTTAACGGAGTACCATCGGCGGTAAGAATCGGTGACGTCGAATCAGACATGAAATTTCTCTGTTGGGCTAAATACCGCATGGAGAGAATCCCCATGCGGTAGGTAAATCAAACTAACTTAGCTTTTTGCAAGCCAAGCGTTAAAGCGCTCTGTCAACTGGTCAGCATTATCTGCCCAGAATTCAAAGTTGCTTTGTACTGCGTTAGCTAGGTTCTTAGGGTTCGTTGGCATCTGTGGACCCATGTCAATAGAGTCATCAGTTGCGAACTTACCTACTAAAGGACCAGAAGACTTACGTGCTGGACCGTATGAGATCCAAGACGCTTGTGCTGCTAACGGCTTAGTACCTGTAGAGAACTTCAAGAACTCCATTGCTAGGTCTTTGTTCTTCGCGCCTTTAGGAATTACCCAAAGGTCCAAGTCCCAAATCTGACCATCCCAAACGATTTCGAATGGCTTTTTCTCACCAGCAACCGCATTGAAAATACGACCATTATAAGCCGTAGTCATAGTAACTTCACCGTCAGCTAGTAGCTGTGGAGGCTGTGCGCCAGCTTCCCACCAAACCACATCACCTTTGATAGTGTCTAGCTTTTTAAAGGCACGATCAATACCTTCAGGTGTTGCCATTACATCGTAAACATCTTTAGCCTCTACGCCGTCAGCCATTAGAGCGAACTCAAGGTTTACTTTAGCGCCTTTACGAAGACCACGCTTGCCAGGGAATTTCTTAAGGTCAAAGAAATCGGCCATAGTTGTAGGGCCATTTTCTTTTATCTTAGACTTATCATAAGCAAAGATAGTTGACCAAACGATGTTAGCCACGGCGCACTCATAAAGTGTTCCTTCAATGAAATCTTCAGTCGCAGGTGTTCCGTCAGCGCCAGCAGGTAGCTTTGCATGGTCGATTGTCTCTAGTAGACCTTCGTCACAGGCACGAACAGCGTCAGACAGTTCAACGTCAACGATGTCCCAGCTTACGTTCTTAGCTTCAACTTGAGCTTTGATCTCAGCAATACCACCATTGTAGTCTTCAGACTTGATGGTGTTGCCAGTCTCAGCAACCCAAGGCTTGTGGTAAGCTTCAACCTGTGACTTTGTGTATGCACCACCCCAAGAAACGACAGTGATATCACCGGCATTGGCTGTAGCAGCACCGAATAAACCAACCGCTAAGATACTGGCCGTAAGTGTTTTTAATTTCATTCTTATTACTCCTCAATGTTGTGTTCTGTAGAGTCAGAACACTTACTTTTGCTGTCGGCGGACAAATCCTTTTGACAGCTCACTAAAACGAGAACCACTGCGATAGAGGCCCCCTCAATTATGTCGCTAGGCAACGAAGTCGAGTGCTTTACAATCGCCCATCGCCCAACCAACAGTAACCGTTTGATCTTTCTGCAAGGGTCTTAGTTCACCACGGTTTCTCACTTTGGCTATAAATTCCTTATTTCCGGCTACATTCATTACTATTCTTAAGTGATCCCCTAAGTACAGGATTTCACTGATCTTTCCAGTTAAAGTATTGTCCATCGCAACCTCAGAGTCTACTTCAACACGCTCTGGTCTTAAAGAAATCGTCGTAAGATCACCCACAGCCGAAACATTGACTGCTTCTGATTTTACCGTGGTTCCATCGTCCAATAACACTTCACAGAAGCCGCCATTGATAGACGATACTTTTCCGGAAAATTTGTTATTTTCACCGATGAACTGCGCCACAAATGAGTTCTGCGGGCTTTCATACAGTTCATCAGGCGGAGAGAGCTGTTGTATTCTCCCGTCTTCAAAAACGGCAACGCGGTCAGACATCGTCAGTGCTTCTGTCTGATCGTGCGTTACGTAGACTACGGTGACACCCAAGTTCTCGTGGATATGCTTAATTTCATACTGCATTTGCTCACGCAACTGCTTATCCAATGCACCTAGCGGCTCATCCATCAAAATCAGATCAGGTTCAAACACCAAGGCTCGCGCTACTGCAACACGTTGCTGCTGGCCACCCGATAGCTGTGCAGGGCGTCGATTACCAAACGCGCCAAGCTCAACCATATCCAGAGCATGCTTTACTTTTTTGTCAATATCTGCTCCGCTAATGCCACGTACTTTCAGTGGGAAAGCTAGGTTTTCAGCGACTGACATGTGAGGGAATAAAGCATAGTTTTGGAATACCATGCCGATACCACGCTTGTTTGGCGGTACCGAGTTGATACCCTTATCGTTGAGATAGATTTCGCCATTGGTAGCCGGCTCAAAACCCGCTAACATCATTAGGCAAGTTGACTTACCTGAGCCCGAGGGGCCGAGCATTGTCAGGAATTCACCCGGTGCGATGTCTAAATTCAGATCCTTTACCACCATGATCTCACCATCATAGCTCTTCTGAACCTTTTCGAAGCGTACCGCTGCCCCTGTACTATTACTCATTGATGCCTATTCCTTTTTTGTGAGATAGAGAGATCAAAAAATATTAAAACAACAAAGAGTTGATGCTATAAGAAATTAAGATAGCCGAACGCTTTCAGTGGTATTTTAATAAGTGATGAATCCCCAGTTTCTAACCCTTTCCTCGATCACTAAGATCTGCATCTGAGTGATAACTGTTTTGCTTATATTCTTAAATTAAGCACTCCTAGCATTTTTCTAAGAGGGCTAATCAATTTCTTGTTGCATTAACGTAACATAAACACGCGATGAATTGCGAAAGAAAATTAACGCCCCTGAGCATAAGCACAAGCACAAGAATTAATTCCATAAGCACTATTGAATAATAGGCAGCAAGCATCGTGCCAAACCATAAGCCACCTGATTTTATTGACCGGCAACTCTTGACTGGTTTCAAAACTGGATTAATCGCACCGAAAGATAAGAGCATGACTAATCACTCGCTCAATATTGGTGCGTGTGCTTAGCTAATCAGCCTGCATCTTTAATGGCTTGACGAATCACCGCTCTGAGCTTATCTGCCTCACGTACGTCCCTTAGTAATTTACCATTTAAGAACAAAGTCGGTGTCGACGCTGCTTGGGCTTTCTTAGCACTTTGACTATCCTTAGCGACTTTATCCTTCACAGCATCAGACGCCATGTCTTTGTCAAACTGCTCTTTATCTAATTTAAGCTCTGCGACATAACCGTCAAATATCGGTTTAATCTCCTTAACACCACTCCACTGACCCTGTCGGTCAAAAAAGAAATCATGCATTTCCCAGAATTTGCCTTGCTTACCAGCCGCTTCAGCATAACGTGCGGCGGTTATTGCGTGAGGATGAATATTGGTCAGCGGAAAATGACGGTATACAAACCGCACGCTACCTTTAATTTGTGGCCAGATTGCTCTTATTGCGTGATGTTGAGCGCGACAGGCAGGACATTGAAAGTCTGAATACTTAACTAAGGTTAACTTAGCATCAGGATTTCCCTTCATAACATCTGTTTCGACGACCTCATCAACACTTGCTGCGGGTGAAAAAACACTATCATAGATCGTGAGTAGTAGGAGAGTGATAAGCATAGCGGCCGCCCCCCATATCACACAACGGGTCAAAACCGATTTTCTTTGCGCTGATGCTTCAGCAGCGGCTTGTTTTTCGGCTCGAATTTCGCGCTGTTGTTGCTTTTTACTCATCCCTACACCTTATATTTTAGTTTACTTATTAGTCACTCAGACTGTATACCGAGCTAACAAGCGAATCAAGATTACATACGTATCGAGATGCGCTTCAGACTCCTGTTAATTATTTTAAGCCAATAGACTTTAGGCGCTCATGCAAATAACTTCCAGCCGTATGCTGCGTAGATAAAACCACATCAGCATGCGGATGCAGAAACAATGGAATAGACAGTCTAGCCTTGTTAGAGCGAACGCCTTTAGGATTCACTACTCGGTGCGTCGTTGATGGAAAATAGTTATTGGAGCACATTTGCAACATATCCCCAACATTTACCGCAATGCTTCCGGGGTCAGTATCAACATCGTGCCATTGCCCATTCACATCCTTCACTTGCAAACCAGGCTCGGTACTAGCTACCAAGCAGGTTAGTAAATTAATATCTTCGTGCGCGGCAGCACGTATGGCGCTAACTTCTTCATTTCCCTTTAGTGCTGGGTAATTCAAGATGCGCATTAGCGTGCCGGGACTCTCCTCAACCATTTCACTGAGGTGCATGGAAAAACCATTGCTTATGGCTTTAGGGCACTCCTGCTCCACCCAATTTAGCAATAACCCCGCAAGGCCACGCAACTGATTGTAGAGCCGCTCAGTGTTTTCACGTAGATAATCCGGGCACTTTCCCCATGGGTAATAGTGATAAAACTCTTTTAAGTCTTTCTGCTTTGCGCCTTTGGCATTTTCGCTACGGTACGGAAAAAAACCATCCTGATCGTCCGGATCAAATAAAAATTCATGCTTACGCTGATTAGCAAAGTATTGCTGCCAATCCGCATAAACCTGATCTACCAAAGAAGCTTCGATGGGATGATGTTGCAAAATCGCAAACCCCGTTCCTCGCAGTGATTCGGTAAAACGTTCTGCTGCATCGTCCGATCGACAATCAATTTTTGATACTTGCATAAATTTATGGCCCTCCATTGGTATCAAGCCCTGTATTGCATGATAAAATATTTTTTCAATAAATGCGCCTCAAGGAGCTCAGTTCATGCAAGTCTTTAACTATGGCTCAATTAATGTTGACCATATCTACCGAATTAGTGAGTTTGTGCGACCCGGCGAGACACTCGCATCCGATAATTATCGGATGATGCTCGGTGGCAAAGGAGCAAATCAATCGATTGCTCTGGTCAAAGCAGGGGTTATGGTTCAGCACATTGGCCGAATCAGCGACACAGATGAATGGATCTGCCGCAAACTACAGGGTTATGGCGTTGGGGCTTATTGCCTGCAAATTGTCGATGAGCCGACCGGTCACGCCATTATCCAAGTAACAGATAGAGGTGAAAACGCTATTTTGCTGTATGGCGGCGCAAATCAGTCGAATTCTTTAAATAACCTAGCGGAATACCTAAGCAATGCGGAAAGTGGCGATTGGCTACTCTTACAAAATGAGTGCAATCTCACCGCAGAAGCGCTGACGCTTGCCAAAAAACAGGGCATGACGGTGGCATTTAACCCTGCACCCATGACTGCCGCGGTTAAAGACATGCCGTTAGACTGCATTGATTATCTCATTGTGAATGAGCTTGAAGCAGAAGATTTGGTTAATAAACCTGAGATCAGCGCCAGTCAGCCAGATGCACTGATGGACGAGTTACATAAACGTTATCCACACATAAAAATTGTTCTCACACTAGGCGATCAGGGCGTTAGGTACAAAGATGCCGAGCAATCGGTTGTTGTTGCAGCAGAGAAAGTAGATGCTATCGATACGACCGCTGCGGGGGACACCTTCATTGGTTATTTCGTACAGCAGTCCATTGCGGGTGCATCAGTCAAGGCAGCGTTGGAAATGGCTAGCAAAGCATCCGCGATAACGGTGCAAACCTTGGGCGCCTCAGAAAGCATTCCGGATATGCAGATGCTACTGTCTTTTGACTTTAACAATAGCGCCAAATCATGAACTTCTCGTTGATAAAAAAACAAACACTTCAAACCAATAGGAAAAACCATGCCTGAAAAAATAATAATCGATACCGACCCGGGCATTGACGACGCAATGGCAATTTTCTTTGCCATGTCCTCGCCTGAATTAGAGCTACTGGGACTAACCACTACTTTCGGCAATGTGTCAGTGGAGTTGGCGACGGCTAATGCCCTGCGCTTAGTTGCAATGGTTGGCTCGAAAATTCCTGTTGCCCGCGGCGAAAACTCGCCATTCGTTCAGCCAGCATTACCCTACCCTGACTTTGTTCACGGTGCAGATGGATTTGGTAATTTGTATCTACCAGAGCCAAACGGCAAGCCAATCGAGCTAAGCGCTGCTGAATTCATTATTAAAACCGTACAAGAGAACCCAGGTGAAATAACGCTTATCGCGATTGGCCCGTTAGGCAATTTAGCTAGAGCGCTGGAGTTAGAGCCACGAATTGCTAAACTTGCCAAAAAAGTCGTGATCATGGGCGGAACTATCTTCGAAAGCGGCAATGTTTCACCTGTTGCTGAAGCCAATATCTATGGCGACCCACATGCAGCTGATATTGTCTTCAGCGCAGACTGGCAAGTACATATGATTGGTTTGGATGTGACGCATAAAGTCACTTTAATGAACGACCTGCAGCAGCGTATCCGTGATAACAATCCAGTCTTTGGCAAATTTCTCTATGACGCGGGACGGTTTTACGCTGACTTTTATCAGACAAGCCGAGGTGCGGAAGGCTGTTATATGCATGATGCCTCAGCCATTGCCTATGCAATCAATCCAGATTTATTTGATGTAGTAAACGGTCCTGTTAGGGTAGCAACTGAAGGATTTGCAAAAGGTCAAACCATCTTAAAACGCAGCGACTATGCCTACCCTGAAAATCATTGGGATATTGTGACTGACTCTACCGTATGCATGGGTGTAGACGAAGCAGGCGTGTTGGCACTTTATGAAAAAATGATGACGCAGGCTTAAACATTAACGACTAATTTGCGCTTGAATCTCAGTGTAATCAATTAAGCTATAGTGGGCGGGCCGTTTATTTTTCCTGCTACCGTCATCACTCATGAATAAAATTTTACGCTCGCCATCGACGCTCACTGCGCTAATTGCTTCAATATTTTTCATCTCTGTAATTTGAGGGAGAATCAGCGAGATGGGCTGCTGTTTTTCACCCCCCCAAAACCAGAGCTGTGACTGTTTCGGGCCGCCTCCAAAGTTTACTTCGTTAGCGATCAAATATCCCTTCAGCTTGTCGTCATAATTGAGCGATCGAATACCACCGCCATGTAAGTCCAGCAGCGTGACCTCATTAGACAGTATGGGCTGCTCTGCCCCGTCAAGCACTTGCTGAGGGTTTTCTAAGTACAAAACCATTGATAAATCATTGACGACGGGCTTTCTAAAACCAAATAAAAGCCGCTGTTTAGCCGCATCAAAACTCAAGCCCTCGATATTGATCTCTTTTAGATCGACTGCTTTTCCATTATTGCTTGCCTTTAGTGTTTTGAATAAACCGGATTTTTTCAGATCCTTTACAAAATCTATATAAGCATCCTGCTGCTGTAACTCACCGTTATCATCAAACACTAATCTCAATATCTTTTCCCGATTAGGTCGCTGCTTGCCCTTACTGGTTCTGGAAAAAGAAGTGGTCGCGTATAATTCACCATTCTTTCCAATCGCTATGCCTTCCAGATCATCAAAGCTTTGTTTTAATTGTGCGTTGAGGCCCTTGTCACGAATAACGTCCTCACGAAGCTTTTGCTCAGAATCAAAATCAAGCACGCTTAGTGCGCGGGATATTTCATCTTCCAACACAACAACACTGCCATTTTTTAACTGCTGTGCCGCCGAAGGCTCATAAACACCATTCAATTGTTGAATAGATGGAGATAAGGAGAAATAGCTTTTAATTGAAGTAAAACCACCCTTAAAGACAAAATATAAAAACAATCCGACAAGCAATACACATGCGCTCAATATCGCAGTATTTTTTAGGCTTTTAGGTTTTTTATTACGTGACATTGTTAACCTGAAATATGTTCATTAATCACTCATGCTATAGTAAACTAGCAACTCTATTGCTAATGCACTGCGTATAGAACCGCATAGAAGAACGGCCAGTTTATGTCAGGACTTCTATATTATGCCATCTAATTTCAGATGGCTTTTTTTTGGGCATAAAAAAACCCGGAGGTGAGTCCGAGTTTTGGGGAACCTGAGGTGGTACATCTTAAGTTTATACATCGACCGGGAGAGTCTTTCGATAAACTTGGGCTGCTCAGGAGCTATTAAAAGTACGTAGGCAACATCAAACTTAACACAACGAAATTAATCAGCGGTCAAAAAACACAGATAGACGGTGCTATCTTAGGTATTTTGCATGCATTACAAGTCTGGTAGTCGTGCAATTGAACGAAACTCGTCTTAGCTTACTCTTGTAAACAAATTTAGCATCATAACAACCTGCTTTTCCAGATGCTCGTCTGACAATTTTGGGCCTAACACCACTGTAAATCCGACGAATCTCCATTGAAACATCTGCACGTTTCACTATTTTTCCGTTTGCAGCTCTAAGCTTAAAGTCTTTAACCTTATTCGGATTAGACGAGGACACAGCAAGCGCACTGCTGCTCAGAGTCAGAATCGATGAAACCGTTAGTACGGATAAAAAATCTTTTATCATCGTTGAAAGCGCCATGGAATTCTCCTTTTCCAGCTGAAAGTGAGGATAAAAACCAATCACTTTCTAATCTACCCCATACTACATAGCAAACTATTCAGGCGCCAATAAGATAAAAAGATGTCTACAATATAATAACATTATCAATCACTTGGCTTATAATTGATTGAAATTTCGCCGAAAACTAAACAAGGGTCAACTACCAGCCAGTAAGCGTTGACGAATTCCTGGACGTGACGTTTTAGGTGAGAGCCAAATGGCTAGAAAAGATTGTCCAAACTGCTTGTCTGCAATCCCACCAATTCTTTTACCATTAAATGTAAAGTAATTTTGGCCTGTAGGGTCGACTTGAAAAGCCAGTTTGTCACCACGCTTTATAGAAGGCCAAAGATTACCCAGCTGCCTTATCCACTCCTGACGCTTTGCTAGCGGAATATCTAAACCCTTCCACTCACCATCGGTGGCTGTCAGTAAGTCTGCTTTGTCTATGTTTCTTAAGTAGAGAATGTCCAACATTTGAGGGTAGTGGTTTTCCTTGTATCGACCATCGATTGTTTTTAGTGTCACTCGATATAACGGGAACATCAACCAGCGCATCTCTGCCTTACCAACGACTTTTAACTGAGGAGTTTCCGCAGCAGCACTGTTAGCGAATGTGTGGATAGCAATTAGTGCTAAGAAAAGACCGACTAGATAATTTTTGATTCTCATTATTTTTCTATTCCATTTATTTGTGGCTAGTATTACGCGTCACTATGCTCGAGCGGATGTGAAAAAAACGTGAAAATCAAAACTTACTGTTAATGCCTACATGGACTCTACTTAGAAGCGACATGAACTAAAAACGGTCAGCCCTAAAACCATCAAGGCTGATATCAGAGGCTTCACCGCTCATCGCCTGCGCTAGCAATTTACCCGTGATAGGGCCGGTATTTAAACCAATATGTCCATGACCAAAAGCGAACCAAAGATTATCGTGCTTAGGTGCTGGGCCAATTACTGGTTTACCATCCGGAAAAGAGGGTCGTGAGCCACGCCAAGGTGCAGCTTCCGTTTGACCCTCGACGCCAATGGCTTCTGCAACTTTAGGCTTAATGGCGTCAAGCTGAGCATAATTAGAATCAGCATCGCGGTCATTTAACTCAACGCCACAAGTGACTCTTAAGCCCTGCTCCATCGGTGTCATCACGTAAGCAGCATCTACATCATGTACAGAATGATAGAGTGAACTTCCCTCCGCTAAGTTGAAATGCGTGTGGTAGCCGCGCTCATTGATCAGTGGAAGCTTGTAGCCTAGCGGCCGCAAAATTTCCTGGGACCAAGGGCCAAGGGCCACAACTACCGAATCTGTCTCAATGACTTGTTGATCCAGCTGCACTTGATAGCCATGCTCTTGTGGCTTTATCGAACGGATTTTTTGCTGTTTAAACTGGCCACCAATGCTTATAAAGTAATCCGTATACTCACGGATCAAAGCCGAAGGATTGTCGATAAACCCATTCCCCTTAATCCACATACCACCGACAAAAATCGGGCTTAAACCAGGCTCTAGGTCTCGCAGCTCAGGGATTGTCAGGATACTGACATCTTTACCGCTTTTAGCTAATGCCCGGCGCTCAAAACTCATTTCATGATTTGGCCGCTCTTCACGATAAACCTTAAGCCAACCCGTTTCTGTATAACGATTCGCATTACCTGCTAGCCACATAAAAAACTTATGCGCATCACCTGCTGCACTGATTAGTAGATTCAAATCATCAGCATTGCTCATGGCATGCTGTTCTTTAGCCTGCTTCAGGAAGCTTCTAATCCAAGAAAAATGCCTAATGCAATAAGACATTTTGTAGCGCACAGCGGGGTGTAGGTTACTGACAAATGCCGGCAATGATTTCAACATGTCAGGATTATTTAACGGCACGATCGAACCGCTGCTTATAACCCCTGCATTACCATAGGAGGTTTCACTCGCTGGCGGCTTAGCGTCAACCAAGGTGACATCCCAGCCTTTCAGCTGTAGATGCAATGCCGCCGATACCCCAACCGACCCGGCTCCCAATACACAAACCCGCTTATTCATATTAATCCTGCTGTAGTTTTTCGGCGACCCAAATAACGTGTTGCCCCACGCCATTTGCACTAGCTGGCACATTACGCCGCTCAACCATAAATCCAGCTCGCACCAATTTTCCTTGGAGTGTATCACTTATCACAGGCGACCAAATCGCCAACACCCCCATCGGTTCTAACGCGTCAAAACAGGCACTTAAACCAGAGAATGTATAAAGCCAATCGTTCTCTTTAAACAGCAAATCCTCGGGGCCGTTATCCGTATCCAACAAAATCGCATCAAATCGCTGCTGCTTTGCTCGAAGAATTCGGGCGATATCTAACTCATTAACATTGACTCGTGCATCGTTAACTGGAAAACCTAGAGACTCCCCCAGCACTCCCTGATGCCATTCCTGCATTTCAGGTAGCCACTCAGATACTTCCACACTGGCTTGAAGGTTGATTTGTTTTAGGAGTTCCACCAAGGTGAAACCAAGCCCTAAGCCACTCATTAATATTTTTGGCTGATGTCGCTTGGCCAGTATTTTAGCGGGTATTTGTGCAAGCGCCTGACGTGACAATTCACTTGAAGTATTCATCCAGCTGCCCTGCTGTCCAGGGTCAGTGGTTAAGGTGAATTTATCGCCATTACCAAATAGATACAAAGTTCCCTGATCGCGGGGCAATCCCGCAGAACCTAATAGCGTTGCTTCATCCATGATTGCAATTCCAAAAAATGGTCTTAAGCATACAGGATCAAAGCGATGAAATAAAAACGAAAATGCCGGAATACCCTGAGGTAAACCGGCACAATTATTATTGTTATAATTCAACTTAGCCGTTTAGGCTCTTCTTATACAGATCGTAAATCAACTACTGGCTGAATTAGCCAGCTAAACCACTTAGCTTTTCTTTCAATGGCTCGATAACGCCGCCTAGTACTGCGCCGACTCCAGGGATTGCCATCACGCTGTCAAGCATTGGCATGATCTTCTCTAAAGCACCTGCAAGGATAGGCTTAGCTGCGTCAGGCAGCTTGTCTGCCATAGAAGTAATACCATCCAGCTTGCCACTGAAGTCTGTTAGGGCTGGAATGGCTGCTTTTGCTGAATCAACGTCGGTAATGTTACCCAGACTTTCAGTTGCCGAACCAAACATACCCGTGATATTTGAAGCCATATCACCACCAACCATCCCGCTTACCGCAGAAGTAGCCGAGCCAACAGTTTCTGATACCGTACCAGACACATTTTCGACTGCTGATGAAGCAGCGCCCGTTACGGCTGAAGTGTCAGGGGCCGAGCCACCAAACTGCTTCCAACCAAAGAATGCTAGAGCCGCTAAAATCAACGGAATAATTAGCTTCTTGATCCATGAGCCACCAGTTGAAGCAGCATCGCCCGCTGCATTACCGACAGAACTTGCTGCGCCGCCCACAGCACCAGCTGCTGATCCTGCAAGGTTAGAGGCACCATCGGCAACATTTCCAGCGACATCGCCAACTTTATCAGCTGCGCCTGACACTGCACCCGATACGCTATCGGCTGCACCGCCTGCCATATCACTGACTTTACCTGCCGCTCCGGCTACAGCACTATTAGCGCTGTTAAGTGCATCACTTGCCATATCGTCAACTTTGCCTACTGAACCAGAAACTTCTCCGGTCACATCATCAACCATGCCAGTTGCTCTATCGCTAACGGTACCAACTGTTCCGTCTGTACCTGCTACTTGCCCAGTCACACTATCAACCATGCCCGTCGCTTGATCACTGACTCGACCAGCTGCGCCTGAAACTTCTCCAGTCACATTATCAACCATTCCAGTCGCTTTATCACTCACGGTGCCCACTGAACCGGCCGCGCCTGATACATGCCCAGTTACGCTGTCGACCATGCCACTCGCTTGATCACCGACTCTACCCGCTGCACCTGTAAATGCACCACTCGCAGAACCGGCTAAATCACCAACTTTACCTGTAACACCATCTACTGCGCCACTAGCCATGCCACCTAAGTTGCCAGCTGCACCTGAAAGTGCACCACTAGCAGAGCCTGCTAAACCAGCCACTCCGGCAACACCTGCCGCTGCAGCACCTGCACCGCCACCGAACATATTGCCTACATTACTCATGAATCCGCTTGAACCCAGCTGATCTGCAAGACCGCTAGGCATAGCGCCCGCGATATTATCTTTTTGGCTCGCCAACATGCTTGCTAAACCGCTAGCATCATTGCTACCGCCGCCCGACATGAAACGCTTGATAGTACTCATAACCATAGGTGCGACCATGCTTAACACAGTACTCGTTCCACCTGCGCTCATGCCGCTAGAACCAGAAATAGCACTAACTAAACCTGAAGCACCTGAACCACCAAAAATTGAACCCAATGCATTTCCGCCGCTTTCGATTAGCGAGCTTTTATTATCACTTCCGATCATTCCAGAAAGGTTATCTAAAATACCATCATCCTGCTTGCTCACTGCATCGAATAGTGCACCTGCACCTTCGCTGCTAGACGCTTTATCCATAAAGCCACCTAACAGGGCTGGGATCGCACCTTCAACAACAGATTGTGTTTTATCAGCATTTTCGCCAACTGCATTACTGATCTGGCCCAAAACCTGACCGCTAACTTGATCTTTAATTAAATCAACTAAATTGAATGACATAGATTACTCCAAATATTTTTTATGAAACATGATCAAAGGCTTAGATCACCTTCATGGAATCCGTTAGATAAGTGGTGGCATTAAACCAACTGGTTCATTAACAAATTCACCCATATGCAAGACATCCTTCCATTTTTGTTGGAATTAAGGCTTTTTATCGTTCTTTCACATAGGGTATGCCACTAGCTTTTGGCGCAACGGCTTTTCCGATGAATCCGGCCAATAAGATCACGGTTAGTAAGTATGGCAGTGCTTCAATAAACTGAACGGGGATCTCTCCCACGCCCGGTAAGGCGACTCCCTGTAGGCGCACTGCCAATGCATCAAGGAAGCCAAATAATAAACAAGCGAATAGTACCGATACTGGACGCCATTTGCCAAATATTAGGGCAGCTAATGCAATAAACCCTTGCCCAGCAGTCATATCCCGCACAAAGAATCCATTTTGAGCCGTTGATATATAAGCTCCTGCGATTCCACACAAGATACCGCAGCAAATAACAGCAAGATAACGCATCTTGGTAACTGAAATACCGGCGGTGTCAACAGCGTTTGGGTTTTCACCAACCGCTCTAAGGCGCAAACCAAAACGGGTTTTATAGATCACCCAAGATGTAAATGGCACCATCAAAAAAGCAACATACACCAATATATTGTGACCGCTAATTAACTCTTGGTAAATTTTACCTAGGTACGGCACATCTGCTAAAGCTTGGACACCAGGAAGATCCAACGATAAGAAACGCGCGTCATTGGGTAGTTGCGGGGTTTGACCACCCTGCTTGAACCAATAGACACCGAGCAAAATCGTTAATCCGGCAGCCAACATATTAATAGCAACACCGCTGACCACCTGATTACCGCGATGTGTGATACAGGCGAATCCGTGCAGTAGTGCCAATAGCGTAGACACTATTATTGCTACAAATAACCCGATCCAAGCCGACCCCGTCAAAGAGGCCACAGCAGCAGCGGCAAAAGCCCCTGCCAGCATTTTTCCTTCCAGGCTTATATCAACGACACCCGAACGTTCCGAAAACAATCCAGCTAGCGCAGCCAAAATGAGCGGTGCAGATACGCGAAAGGTTGCATCGAGTGCTAATAATGATGTATCAAACCAAGCATCCATTACACAGCCTCCTGCATAGCTGAGTTACCACTCACACTTAGATATAATCGCATTAACCAAGGTTTGTATAAAAACTCTAATGCACCGCTAAATAAAATGACTAAACCCTGCATAACGACCACGATATCCCGCGTGATCCCTGACATTTCAAAGGCCAGCTCTGCGCCACCTTGATAAAGAATGCCAAACAAGAGTGATGCAATGATGATGCCTACCGGATGGTTACGCCCCATTAGGGCAACCGCAATTCCTGCAAAGCCATAACCTAAATGGAAATCTAGCAATAGGCGATGATTGACACCGAGAATTTCATTGATGCCTACCATCCCAGCCAGCCCACCAGAAATCAGCATGCTTAAAACAATCATTTTAGAAGGTTTTATTCCAGCATATACAGCTGCACGCGGATTGCTTCCGGTGGTTCGTAGCTGATAACCCCAGCGCGTGTGCCAAATAAACAGCCAAACAAATAGCGCAGCGATTAATGCAATAAATATCGACACATTTAAGGGGGACGATTCAACCTCGATGCCAAAGCCTGACAGCAAGTCATGCATTTTTGGAAGCCATGTAGACACTTCAAATTCCGCACTTTGCGGCGTCATTTGACTGGGCTCGCGAACCACATTCACCATTAAGTAGACCATTAAAGCCGCCGCCAAATAGTTGAACATGATGGTAGTGATAACGATATGACTGCCACGGTAAGCCTGCAATGCCGCAGGAATATAGGCCCAAGCCGCGCCAAATAATGCCGAAGCGATAATCGCTAGCGGTATCACAAGTAGTCCCGGCAACCATTGCCCGAGCAACAAACAAGTCAAGCCAGCGCCCAGACCACCAATATAAGCCTGTCCTTCGCCACCGATATTAAATAATCCGGCATGAAACGCGACCGCCACGGCAAGCCCGGTAAAAATGAAATTGGTGGTGTAATACAGCATGAAGCCAATGCCTTCTTCATAGCCAAAAGCACCCAGTACAAGAATTTTTGTTGCCTCAATCGGATCAACACCAATCACCAAAAAGATCACAGCAATCGCGACAAAAGCGGTGGCTAGATTTAGGAGTGGCAGCAGGATCGCATTCATCCAAAACGGCATGGCTTGATTCTGACTCATGCTGATACCTCCGACTGCATAGTTGCGGAGTCGGCATCGTTATTAGCGCTGTTAGTAGCATCGGTGCTAGTCATCATTAAGCCCAAGGTTTTCTCATCCGCTTCAGAAGCCAGCACTTTTCCGGTAATCAAGCCATCGCACATCACTAAAATCCGATCACTTACTGAAATAATTTCTTCTAGTTCGACAGAGACTAACAACACTGCTTTGCCTGCGTCGCGCATTGCGATAATACGTTTATGAATAAACTCGATGGCACCAATGTCAACGCCTCGGGTTGGCTGACCAATCAATAAGATATCTGGATCGTGTTCGAACTCCCGCGCTAGTATCAGCTTTTGCTGGTTACCGCCGGAGAAATTAGCGGATTTCAAATCAGGGTCACGGGGCCGAACATCGAAAGCATCCATTAGTTTAGAGCAATAATCACGAACCATTTTGCGGCTCATCATGAAACGCCCGTTATAAGCCGTGTCATTGTGATAACCCAGCGCGGCAGTTTCATAGGCGTTAAAGCTGCCCACCATGCCTTCTCGGTGCCTGTCTTGAGGCACATGGGCCAAACCTAACTCCCGCATACGCTCAGGGTTAACCGGTTTGCTGCGCGTAATTTCAATACCATTTATTTCGATACTACCGCTATGAATACGCGTAATACCTGACAAAGCTTCAAGTAGCTGACTCTGGCCATTTCCAGAAACACCGGCAATGCCTACCACCTCACCCGCTTTCACCTCGAAGCTAATATTCTTAACACGCTCCACACCCAAGTCATCTTTTACGGTGAG
>Ga0209828_1001236_pt1 | contig 23475 bp, 16 predicted proteins | sample MaitaG_FD_187429 | JGI IMG/M metagenome (GOLD analysis project Ga0209828, IMG submission 187429) | Marine algal microbial communities from Maine, USA - Maine_Asex2 metaG (SPAdes) (version 2) | ecosystem: Host-associated > Algae > Red algae > Unclassified | place: Maine, USA | collected 2015-01-05
TGTGCCCGACCCCGATCTGCCCAACGCAGACGACCCCGGCGACGACAACGACCCTCGCCTGACCAACGACCACGCCGAACCCGACCTGCTCGACCACGACGTGTCCGATCTCGATGTGGCCAACCCCGATCTGCCCGACGCAGACGACCCCGACGACGACAACGACCCTCGCCTGACCGACGACCACGCCGAACCCGATCTGCCCGACGCAGACGACCCCGGCGACGACAACGACCCTGACCTGACCGACGACCACGCCGAACCAGACGAACACGTTGAGACCGACCTGCTCGACCACGACGTGTCCGATCTCGATTTGCCCGACGCAGACGACCCCGGCGATGACAACGACCCCGGCGATGACAACGACCCTCGCCTGCCCAACGCAGACGACCCCGGCGACGACAACGACCCTGGCCTGACCAACGACCACGCCGAACCAGACGAACACGTTGAGACCGACCTGCTCGTCGACGACGTTGAGACCGACCTGCTCGTCGACGACGTTGAGACCGGTCCGCTCGTCGACGACGTTGATGCGCTGGGTGAGGAGCGCAAGGACATGCCGCCCGTGCTACGACCGTCGATCGGCGCGCCTACGCCCGAACTACGTGAGTTCGATGCGCTCGGTCCGACCTTCCTTACCAGTACCCCCGAAGCCCCACCCTCAAAGACCTCGACCATCGCCCGTTATGGACTCGTTGGCGTGATGCTTATGGCGCTGGCAGCGTTCATCTTCGGCATGATCCAACTTGTGGGCTCGCTCAGCGAAGAAGCGGCCGAGTCAGCGGTAGAGGTTGTTCCTTCGTTAACTGCTGAACCCGTGGTTACGAGCCAGCCCGCCGCTGAACCGACAGCTACCGTTGAGGTCGCGACCCTCGTGCCGGGACAGCCAACCCTGACGCCAACGCCGGTTCCGCCGCCACCGCCGCGCATACTCATCCGCCTCGGCAATGGCGACGTCATGCTCGGAACAATGGATGACAGCGGGAATCCTGCAAACCTGACCAGCATCTACGAGGGTTCCAACGACGACCTGGAGGCGGCGATCGATACAACCTGGCTCAGCGACCAGGTCGGCGTCATAGACACCAACGGCTCTGTGCTGGTCATTGATCCCGACTCTGGAACGTCTCGGCCCCGAACGATCTATGAGGCGAGCGACGATCTTGATCCTGTCGTCGAGCTCGTGGCTGCCGCTGACAACGCTGCCATCCGGACCGATTCTGGTGACGTCGCAGTCATATCGACCCGCACGCGAACGCGGCCGACCAACATTGACGTTGTGTGGGATGCCGCCGAAGAAGGTTCACCCGCAACCGACATCTCTTCGGTTAAAGACTTGGTCGTCTTCACCCTTGAGTCAGGCAACGCCAAACTCGTCAACCTGGTCGAAGACGCTGACCCAGTTGACATCTGGACAGCTGACGACCAGCCACCAGCGTTCAACCTCAAAGCATCGGATAGGAGCATTTTGCTTGGTATTGGCCAGGGGGCTGTGGCTCGACTATCTCTTGATTCTGAAGACGGCCCAGCAGTGACATCGGCGTGGGATCCATTCGCCGACGATGAGACGCCAGCAATCGGCTACAGCGCAGTGGGTACTCGAACGGCAGTTGTACTTGCAGACGGCGCAATCGTTCTGGCTGATGACACCCGCACTGGCCCACGAATGTGGGACCCAGAGGAAACCGAGTTGCGGGCTCTGAGCTTGTCAGCGACGGAAACGTCCTTGTTTGCACTGCTGGAAACCGGGTCCGTCGTGCGCATACCGATAAACCCAGTGGACCTCATCGAGTCGGTATGGGACATCACCGATGAGAGCCTCTCGCCCGCCTTTCAGATCGCTGCGGAACCTATAAGCGAGCAAGATCAAGCTGAGTGAGAAGCACGCGGTCCTCGAGTTGGATCGTGGTGCTTTCGACCGAAGCGCACAGCAGAGCGAGCGAATCTCCATCGTCGCTATGGTCGAGCTCGATGAATCGAAGCCAGCGCATGATCGCAGCATCGCTGATCGGTCGCGCCAAGCTGACGAGGGCAGAAGTTTCTCGCTCGAGCCACGGATGGATGACCTTCGTGAGAGCTCGCAAGCGCATTGTGGTCGCTGTTGGCTGCTGCTGGTCGCTCAGCAGCGCCATCGCGTCCTCCCAGCCGGGGGTCGGTGCAGTTACGAGTTCAGTCTCTCGAAGTTGCGGAGATGTCGGCAGGCAACCCGCCATGACCTCGCTGTGCCAGTTGTGATGCCGAGCTGCGGTGAAGAATGCGATTGCGGCACTGGGTTCGGCTTCGACTCTGCTCCATGACATCAGCAGTGCACTGAGCTGCTGCTCAACCCATACAAGGGAGCCCAGGCGGTCAGCGAGCTCTGCGAAGCTAAACCAGTCGTCGTCGTGCACAACGACTATGCGCCGCCGCGGTAACGATTGGTTATGGGCATGCGACGGTCGCGGCCAAATGCCTTGCGGGACACGCGCGGGCCCAGCGGGTTCTGGCGGCGCTTGAACTCGGCGATATCGACGAGTCGAGCGATGCGCTTGACAACCGCCTCATCGTGGCCTGCTTCGATGAGATCATGGGCGGTCTTGTCGTTCTCAACGAGCTCAACAAGTAGTGGATCCAAGATCTCATATGGCGGCAAACTCTGGTCGTCACGCTGATCTGGTCGCAGCTCGGCTGATGGTGCCTTTGTGAGCACGTGGCTAGGGATAATCTCGGAGCCCGCACGCTCGTTGTACCAACTGCAAAGGTCGTACACCTGCAGCTTCCAGACGTCTTTGATGCATGCATACGCACCCGCGGTGTCGCCGTAGAGGGTTGAATATCCAACCGCGGTTTCGCTCTTGTTTCCGGTGGTGAGAACAAGCCATCCGAACTTGTTAGCAAGCGCCATGAGCAGCACCCCGCGAATTCGGCTTTGCAGGTTCTCTTCGGTGACGTTGGCTTCGAGACCGTCAAACGACGGCGCCAGCATGTCGAGGAACGACGAGTGACCTGGCTCGATTGCGATCGTGCGGTAGTCGATGCCAAGGTTGATCGATAGCTGTTCTGCGTCACTTACCGAGTGGTCTGATGAGAATCGCGATGGCATGAGGACGGCGTGCACATTTTCAGCGCCGAGCGCCTCAGCCGCGATGACTGCGACCAGCGTCGAGTCGATACCCCCCGATAGCCCGAAGCAGATGTTCGTGAATCCATTGTTGATCACGTAGTCGCGCGTCGCCAGGACGAGTGCGTCCCACAACTCAGCAAGAGGCTCAGGGGCAGGCTCGATAATCGGCGGTAGGCCAGCGATCGATGACGACGAATCACTCGTCACCATGATTGGCGTAACCGCTGCTTCTCGCGTGTCGCCCACCGCGAAGTCAGCGATCAGTACTTGTTCTTCGAACATCTTTGATTGCGCTACAACGGATCCGTCGGCGGCGATCACAATGGACCCGCCATCAAAGACGAGTTCGTCTTGGCCGCCAATCAGGTTGACGTACGCGATTGGCAGGTTGCCTTCGGCACTACGGCGACGCACAAGCTCTTCACGAACCTTGGGCTTGCCCTGATAGTAGGGCGACGCATTGATATTCAGGATGAACTGTGCGCCAGCGTCGGCAAGCTTGTTCACGGGTCCGCCATCGATCCAGAGATCCTCGCAGATCGAGACGCCGACGGTTACACCTGCGATTGACCAAAGCGGAAGTTCGGTGCCGGCGGTGAAGTATCGCTTCTCGTCGAATACCCCGTAGTTCGGTAGCTCATGCTTGCGGTAGGTGCCCACGATCTTGCCGTGGGCACACACTGCGGCCGAGTTGTAGATCGTTGGATAGCCGCTACCAATGGTGATCCCATCGCCGGATTCAACGAAGCCGACAACGACGGCCGTTGTTGTCGTAGCAGCGGCGAGGCGTTCCAACTCTGTCAGGTTGTCAGCGACGAATCGGGGCTTGAGAACCAGATCCTCGGGCGGGTATCCAGGAATCGTCAGCTCGGGGAAGATCGCTACATCGCAGCCCGCAGCCTCGGCGGTTCGCAGCGCTTCGATTGCAAGATCGGTGTTACTTGTTAGCGCGCCGACCACCGTGTCTATTTGACAAAGGGCCACACGCAATGAGGGAGAAACCACCGAGCCAGCGTAGTGCCGACCCACCAACCCCCGACTACCGGGCGATGGTTGCGATTGCGACTTCGGCGAACTCGGGGCGACAGATGAGCAGGTCTGGCATGTAGGGATCTTCGTTGTTGTAGACCAAGGGGGAGCCGTCGATGCGGCTTGTGTGGAATCCAGCGGAGCGGGCGACTGCGACTGGCGCGCACGAATCCCATTCGTATTGGCCACCGGTGTGCGCGTAGATATCCGCTTGGCCGGTAACGACTGCCATGGCCTTTGCACCGGCGGAACCCATGAGAAGCATCTCGCCGTCGAGGGCTTCACAGATAGCCTGCGCTGCCGGTCCTGGGCGGCTGCGACTTGCAATGACACGGGGAGGTCCCGGATGCACGTCGGGCAACGCGAGACCGTCTCCGGTCGACAGAGTGGTTTGCAGCCCGGGCAGGGCAACAGCGCCGGCGGCTAGGTCGCCGTGTTCGACGAGGGCGACGTGCACTGCCCAATCGGTGCGCGGAATCTCGCCGAATTCGCGGGTGCCATCGAGTGGGTCAACGATCCAAACCCGGCTGGCCGAGAGCCGGGACTTATCGTCTTTGCCTTCTTCGGACAGCACGGCGTCGTCGGGGCGGGCTGCCTGCAGTTCATGCATGAGCAAGTTGTGGGCGCGTCGGTCGCCTTCGTCCTTGCGCACCTGAGGCTCAGCATCGGACAGTTCGGCGCGTACCCGAAGTAAGAGTTCTCCTGCTTTCGCCGCAAGCTGCCCAGCAAGTTCATGATCATTCAACACGACCAAACACGCTACCGCCCTAGTGGCACAGTCGTGATCGAAGTAACTGCGGGTGGCTAGGGGTTCGCGTTCTTTGCGTCGAGCAGAATCTGTTCAAAGCGTGCGTTCACTGCCGACCAGCGCCATCGAGAACGCACAAATTCTTGACCTGCGAGCCCTATCTGGTGGGCCGCTGTGGGCGACGCAAGCAGCTCTTCGACGGCTTTGGCAATCTCTCTCGGGGTATCACCGATACGTAGCTCATTGTGGTCGGTCGCTCGTAGCGGCTCGCTGGCAAGTGAGGTCGTAACAACGGGTACACCCATGGCCATTGCTTCGAGCAACTTCAGCTGGACCCCTGAACCGGTTTGCATGGGCGCGCACGCAACCCGTGATCCACGGAGGTAATTGCGCAGGTCGTCAACGGGCCCGAGTACTTCGACATTGTTGGACGCCAGCTTGCGCACTCGTCGGTGCGGTCTGGCTCCGACCAGTAGCACGCGAATGTCAGGAGTTGTTCGCACGAGATGCGGCACGACTTCTTCGACAAGAAACCTGGCGGCGGCAATGTTGGACGCGTAGCCGAGATTGCCGGTGAATATGACGTCGTAGTAGGCGTCGTCGCGTGCCAGCGCGGCGCGATGTTCAAACGACTCATCGACAACGCCCACGGGAACGACGTCGACTGGCCCAGTGCCGAGCGCCTCAAGGTATTTGGAATCGACGGGCGATGTGACTACTCGTCGATCGGCATTGGTTCCGACCGTGACTTCGAGCTTCTTCATCCAGTGCGTTTCGAGGTGGGCAAACGGTCGTATAGCCCATGACCCAAAGCGCGACCGTCGGCGCAGCCCAAGCGACAGGGCGTCGACAAAATCGACCACATAGGTCGCCGGGCCAGGGTCGACGTTGGGCGCAACGCGTGCGAGCTGCGTCACGACAAGCTCAATATCGTGCTCGCAGATGACTCGCGAGACCGCTGCAGCCATCGTCGGCGAGCGATACAGGCGTGCCTGAAGCGGTAGCTGTCGCCGCCAGCCGCCCAGTGCACTGCGGAGCATCTTTGCGTGTCCGTGCGGCACAACGGTCATCGATGCAGTTATCTCTGACAGCTTGGATTGTTCTGCTGGCGTGATGGCTTGTTGAGCCAAGCACACTAAGTGCACTTCGTGACGCGCCGCGAGATGTTCGATTTGTCGCAGCGCGCGGAGTCGATCTCCAGTCAAGGGCGGCAGCGGAAAGCGTGCGGTGACGATCAGGATTCTCATGCCGGGGGTGACATCAGATTATCGGTGGGCGGCCAAGCCTGGCCATATGGGCGACGGTCGCCCACCGCATGGCATTGCGTTGCCCGGGTGACGAGGTCACCCCCTCCCACGTACCGGCAAGCACATCACGCCATTCACCAAGGGACCGACTTCGCAGCGTCTGCACCGCGAGCCAGACGACGCAGTACATCGGTGCGATCACCAGTGGCAACCGCCGCCGTGCAAGCCACACTCGATTTCGGGCGGTTCGCCGGATCACGTCGGCGTGCCGTTCTTGACCGAGGTCGGGGTGTTCGAGCATGATCTCTGCGTCAAAACTCACCCGCCACCCACCGTCAATCACACGCCACGCCAGGTCCGTTTCCTCAAGCGCATAGAACAACGGTGCGAAATAGCCACCAACGGCTTCAAAGACATCTCGGCGAATCGCATGACCACCGCCAACGAACGTTGTGACATCGGCCGTTCGATCAGTGTCACCCATGCCAACGTAGGGCGTCCACCGTTGCTGAGATTCACGTGATCCCGGTTTGACGATCCGAAATCCCACAATACCGAGGTCAGATTCGGAGCTGAATCGCCGCTCGACGTGCCGGATGAGATCGGTATCGAGACAGCGTGCATCATCGTCAAGAAATACAAGCACGTCACCCTGCGCATGTTGAGCGCCCAGGTTGCGACCGCCCGGCACCCCAAGGTTCGTCTCGGAATAGACAGAGCGCCATGGGTGAAGCGATGCTCCGCCTGCTCCGTTATGAACCAGGATGCCTTCAGCCGTTGGAGGCAAATAAAAGGAGTCGGCGAGTGTTTGTAGCTCGCTGTCCCTATCGCCGCGCGTCAAAACGATGACCGAGGTCGTGAGCTTGCCCTCGAGATGTGCCGACACACCGCCATAGTAGAAGCAGCGTTGGCGCCTCGATGAGACAGGCGGCCCATAGAGAACAGCCCATGAGTGCTGGCGGCACGCCATATGCGCAATACGATGGACAACCTTGGCTTCCATAGCGATCGCAGGTGCCGGCTTCTCAGGCGCAGTCATTGCCCGGGAACTGGCAGAGGCAGGTCACACCTGCACTGTCTTTGAGTCGCGTGATCACGTCGCTGGCAATTGCTTTACCGAACGACATAGGAACGCCGTGCTCGTCCATCGGTATGGACCACATATCTTTCACACCGCGAACGAGCGCGTGTGGGAGTACATCAACCGGTTCGGCGAGATGCGCGCCTACAACCATCGCGTCAAGACAACGGTCCAAGGCCGCGTCTTTAGCCTGCCTATCAACCTGCACACGATCAACCAGGTCTTCGACACCACCCATTCTCCAGCCAGCGCCGAAAAGTTCGTACGTGAGGACCTTGCAGAACCTAGCGATACCGAGCCGGAGAACTTTGAAGAACAAGCCCTCACCATGGTTGGTCGTCGACTCTACGAACTGTTTTTTGAGGGGTATACCAAAAAGCAATGGGGATGCAGTCCAACACAATTGCCAGCTTCCATCCTGAAACGGTTACCGCTGCGGTTCAACTACGACGACTCGTATTTCAACCACCCGCACCAGGCAATCCCAGCCCATGGCTATACGCCAATCGTCGAAGCAATTCTGGATCATGCGGACATTGATGTGAGGCTCAGCTCTCCGTTTGCGCCGGCCGGTCGAGCGTCGTTCGACCATGTCATTTGGACTGGCCCTCTGGATGCGTGGTTCGAGTACGCGCAGGGTCGCTTGAGCTATCGAACGCTCGACTTCGAAGAGTTCACCGACACCGGCGATTTCCAAGGAACCCCGGTGATGAACTACGGCGACGCCGACGTTGCCCACACGCGAATTACTGAACACAAACATTTCGCACCATGGGAGTCCCATAACGAAACGGTGTGCTTCGTTGAAACCAGTCGTGAACACGAGCCCGACGACATTCCGTATTATCCGGTTCGCCTCGTCGACGACAAGGATCGGCTTGAGCAGTACCTCGACCTAGCCGATGCCGAGGCAGGCGTCAGCTTCGTTGGCCGTCTTGGCACGTATCGCTACCTCGATATGGATGTCACGATCGCCGAGGCGCTCACCGCATCAGACCAGCTGATTGAACATCTCGACGCTGGCACCACCGCACCAGCGTTCTTTGTCGACCCTCGCTAGATCCAAAATGCCGCTCGTTTCGCTCATCATGCCGGTGTACAACGTTGAGGCATATCTCAGCGAGGCGTTGCTGTCGGTGCAACGTCAAACCATGACTGACTTCGAAGTCATCATCGTTGACGATGGCTCAACCGATCTCAGCGCTGCCATAGCCGAGCGGTACTGCCACGCCGACAGTCGATTCCAGTATGTCCGCCAGGACAATCGTGGGCCCGGCCCTGGCGGTGGTCGCAACGGCGGACTGGCGTCGGCGTCTGGTGATCTCCTCATGTTTATGGACAGCGACGATGTCGTACGACCAGACATGTTCGAACAGCTCACGGGACTGCTACGAGATCCACTCGTCGATATGGCCACCACGTCGGCCGAACGGTTGTCGGGTGTCACGCTGCGACGATCGAGCATCCACGACATTTCACACCCAGTTGCCGAAGACGCGACCACCGCGGAGCAGTCGCCGTGGCTCATGTTCGATTCAACGCCATGGAACAAAATGTTCCGGCGCTCGTTCTTCGACACGGTCGTCGGCACCTGGCCCGAGCAGCAGCTCTACGAAGACATCGCACCGATGACAGCGTGTCAGCTCAAAGCTCGCCGTATAGGCGTTGTAACTGACGCGCACTACCTCTGGCGAAATCGCGGCGACGGCAGCTCAATCACGCAACAACGCCGCGGAGTCGAAGCGGATCTGGCACAGATCCAGCAGCTTGTCGCAGCCGATCGCTTGGTCCGTGATTTCGGCAGTGAAGGCACCAAGGCATGGTTGGACTGGAAGGCATACACGTTTGACTTCGTGTGGATGATTCGCAAGATGGCGACGCTGCGCAGGTCAGACATACACGAGCTTGCCTCTGCAATGGCGGCCGCCATGGAGACGATCGGCACGGGCGTCGTTGCGGCGCTCGGCCCTCAGCTGCGTGAGTGCTGCACGGCAATCATGAAGCGCGATATGCAACGGGTTCGCAGACTCAGCGCGCAGTATCGACTCGCCCTGGTGCCAGATCGACGTGGCTATGACCAGGCCAAGGAGACCTCGTTCCTGAACGCGACGTTGTTGTCGATCCGGTCACGCGGTGATCAACAAGAGGTCACGACAACTAGCGCAGACTGGGCGCCATCGCCGCGGTTGCTGCTGAGTTCTACGCCTCCGTGGACCAACGCCACCGAGGAAGTGTCGATCTCGCCGGTGCGAGTGCAGCGACGAGGCGGCGCTTTGCGCTCCACATTCGTAATCGACCTCGAAGATCTGCCAGAAGATCTGCCAGCTGACAGCGATAGTCGACCGACGTTCGTCAGTCTTCGCGCAGATGGGGCGCAGAGTGAGCTGCGCCGGTCCATCGAAGATCGCGTCCGGCGACGACTTCCTGGCGGTAAACACACGTCGCCTATCCGATCGTTCTTCGAAGACGGAATGCTTGTGCTCATAGGTCCGCCGTTGCCTCCGGTACTCGAGACGGCCGAGCTGATCGATGACACGGTTGTATTTCGAGGTCAGATTGCTTCTCGAATGGCTGCCGACACGCTGTTTGCCCGCGTGACGGACCTTGGCACGCTCGACTATGCGCACGAACTTGAGCGATCAGCCAGCGCCTTTGCTGTGCGGGTGCCGCTCGATCAGCTGGTACCGGGGACTGACTTTTTTTTGGCGATTGCTGATCGTGGTAACCCTGGTATCCCGGTGCCGATTCATGTCGGGTGCGATCTTTTTACCGGTCCAATGAGCAAGCCGCATGTCCGGGTGCAGTCGAGCACAAACGGGCAGGCAAGCTTTCGGTTCTCAACGGGAAACCCACTTGGCTCGGTACGTGCTGAGGTAGTCCGCAGAAATCCGTGGCGCTAACGGTGTTGCTTGACTTTGGACTCACAGAGCCCAGTAATCCCGAACAGAACAATGGCAACAACAATTTGCTTTCGTATCTCTAAAGCACAATAGGCACTAAACGGGACATCGAACTGTCATCAAGATGACAATTTGTGAAATCCCCAATTCTGGGTCACTTGGACTAGTTGGATCGCCGGTGGGCTTACCAAAATCGTTGCGGTTGCAACGAATAACTCAAATCTCTTGGTGCGAAACGCAGCACCACTGCGGGCTAGGCCATCGTAACTAGGGCCAGCTCCCTACCGTGCAGGGACCATCGCGGGTTGCTGATGCGTGAAAGGGGTGACACGCTATATGACTGTGTCTGAATACTTCTCCACACGAAGGTCATCAATGAACATCCGCAATGCATCCAAAAAGACCGCATTTGCAGCGCTTGTCGCAGCCATGGCAGCACTGTTCGTGCTGATCTTGGCTCTTCCCGCAAACGCTCAAGACAGCGACGCAAACGACCAAGCTGCTGATCCCGCCGCAGACGGCACCGGTGGCTATCTCGAACCCCGAGACACGCCCCCCGCACCATTCGGCGCATCATTCGCAGCACTGCTCACCGACTGGCAAGCCATTTCAACGGTGCCCCTGGCCGACGCGCCCGGTGGCCTCGAGCAAAACCCCGACGACGGACTGCTCTTCTTCACCCAGTACGCCAGTGACACCTTCGGATTTTCTGACGCCAACGGCCTTCCACTCGGCTATCCCGCAGCGCTGCCGCCAACCTCGCCAGCCGGACCCATAGTTGTGCCTGGTGGACCTGGCGCTGGTGTTGGTCTCTTCGACGTTCCTTCTGAGATCGCCTTTGGCACCAACGACGAGGTCTACGTGACTGACGTTGGCAACGACCGAATTCAAGTCTTCTCTGATGCCGGCACCCCCGGAACGTTCATCCCCGTTCGCGAGTGGGATGGCGACGATGTACAGCTCAGCCTGCAGCTGAACTGCCCCCACGACGTTGAGTACTACAACAACCGCGTCTATGTCATGGACGCAAGCAGCCAAATCAAGGTGTTTACGCCGTTCGGTGTTCCCATCACGTCATGGGGTTCAGTTGGCACCGGTGACGGTCAGATGATGAACGGTTGCAACCAAGGTTCGGCATTCATGGCGATCGATGCCAACACCGAGCTGCTCTACGTGAGCGATTGCGGCAACCACCGCGTTCAAGTCTTCGACATCGCAACCGGTGCGTTCGTCTCAAAGTTTGGCCAGCAGGGCTTTGGCGATGGAGAGTTCCAGTGCCCACAGGGCATCGACATCGACGACGACGGCAACGTCTATGTCGCCGATCCAGACCGCGTGCAGGTCTTTGACTCAACTGGCGTCTACCAAGGCACCATCGGCTTCCCTGGCACCGGTCTTGGTGGATTGCAAGATCCACGTGGCATCGACGTTGACCCGTCGGGTACCGTGTTGCACGTAGCCGACTTTGGCAACTCGCGCATCCAAACCTTCTCCAACATCACGTGTGGGTTCATGGCCGACGGCGTCACGCCTATGCCGGCTACCCATGTGGGCACCTTTGGCGACGACACCATCGCCGGATCAGCCGACGTAGATGTGATTGCCGGCCTCGCTGGTGACGACACCATCTACGCCCTTGATGACAACGACATCGTGTGCGCAGGTGCGGGCGACGACACGATCTTTGCCGGCTTGGGCGACGACGTGATCAACGGCGACGAAGGCATGGACACCATCTACGGACTCGATGGCGACGACACCCTGAACGGTGGCGACGACGACGACACGATCGACGGTGGCCTCGGCATCGACACAATCAACGGCGACGCTGGCGACGACACCATCTATGGCAACGACGGCGACGACATACTGTTCGGTAACGAAGGCATGGACATCGTCAACGGCGGCGACGGCGACGACGAGATCGAAGGCGGCGACGACGACGACGTCCTGAGCGGCGACGCTGGACAGGACGCCACGGACCTCAATGACCCAGTTTCACTTGTGCCTGGCAAGGACGTCATCAACGGAAACGACGGCGACGACGAGATCCACGGCGGCGGCAACGACGACATGCTGTTCGGAGATGCCGGCAAGGACACCATCAACGGTGACGATGGTGACGACGAGATCCAAGGCGGCGACGACGACGACATCCTGAGCGGCGACCAAGGCGTCGGTGCGACAACTTCGTCACCTGCAAACGCGCCGGGGAACGACACCATCAATGGCAACGATGGTGATGACACCATTCACGGCAACGGTGGCGACGACAAAGCGTTCGGTGACGACGGCAACGACACCATCAATGGCGATGCTGGTGACGACGTGCTTCGCGGGAATGCTGGTGAAGACATCATCAACGGTGACGCCGGCATGGACGAGATCTACGGCGGCATCGATGACGATGAGCTCGTGGGCGGTGCCGATGACGACGAGCTATGGGGTAGTGCTGGCGATGACGAAATGTCGGGTGAGGCTGGCGACGACATTTTGCATGGCGACTTGGGCAACGACACCATGTTCGGGGATGCTGGCGACGACACCCTCAACGGTAACGGCGGTAACGACATCATGAACGGTGGCGACGGCAGCGATCTCCTCAACGGCGACGCTGGCAACGACACCATGAACGGTGGCAACAGCAACGATTTCCTCAACGGCGACGGTGGCAACGACATCATGAGCGGTGGCGACGCCGACGATATCCTCAACGGTGACGCTGGCAACGACATCATGAGAGGTGATGCTGGCAACGACATCCTCAATGGCGACGCTGACAACGACACCATGTCCGGTGGCGCAGGCATCGACACACTGAACGGTGGCGCAGGCAACGACGCACTAAATGGCGGCGACGACAACGACATCCTTAATGGGAACGACGGCAACGACACGATTAACGGCAACGACGGCGACGACGAGGCGATCGGTGGCCTCGGCAACGACACCATGATCGGTGGCGACGGCAACGACAAGTTCCGCGGTAACCAAGGTGAGGACAACATTTCCGGCCAAGACGGCAACGACCGCCTGTTCGGCGGTATCGGAGACGACCTGATCGACGGCGGCGACGGCGACGACTTCCTTGGAGGCTTTGCTGGTGAGGACATCATCGATGCAGGTGCTGGCGACGACACTGTCTTTGGCGGTCACGGCGCCGACACGATCTCTGGTGGCGACGGCGACGACTTCATCTCAGGCCTCATTGGCGACGACACCATCAACGGTGACGGCGGCAACGACACCCTCAATGGCAACAACGGCCGTGACATCGTCAATGGTGGATCTGGCAACGACATCGTGAACGGCAACAACAGCCTGGACACGCTTAGTGGCGGCGCAGGCAACGACTCGCTGTCCGGCGGCAAGAACACCGACTCACTGTCCGGTGGTACCGGGACCGACTCGTGCAACGGCAACCTTGGCGTTGACTCCACAGACGGAACCTGCGAAACAACCACTGGTATTCCGTAACGAGCGTCGCGTGAAGCGACGCCCTTACAACTAACTACAACCAATACTCACGCCGCCGGCCGGATCCGATCAAGATCCCGTCGGCGGCGAGCTTTTTGTCGTCTATCTTCCACGTATGCGTGGTCGAACGCAGCTGGAGGTACCCGCGGGCGTCAGCACCGTAGATGGCAAATCCGCGTCGTTCGGCCGCTCGCACAAAGCGAACATCCTCGCCAAGTGTGATATCCGCAAACGACACCTGTTCACACACATCGCGATGCGCCACAATCGTGCCCCCGGCCAAACGCCCAACGCGTGTGTCCTCGTTGCCCGAGTAGAGCCGCATCGTCTCATCGGGTGCCTCGAAGTAGACAAAGTATGTCTTCTTGCCGACCACACCCGAACCGTGTTCCCGCATGACCTCGCAGGCCTCAGCGACATATGTTGGGCTGTACCAGTCGTCGTCGTCGAACTTGGCAATTACCTCACCTGATGCGGCGGCAAAACCCCGATTCAATGCACTGCCCAACGACACCGACGCGTCCGTCTCAATGACTGTTGCGTCGTCGATCGTTTCACACGCGCTCCGTGCGGGGCCCGCATAGTTTGGCGCGTTCGTAACCAAGATCAGCTCGGTTCGCGCCCCAGACTGACTCGAGTACTGCTCAAGAATGTGACCCAGTTGATCAGGCCGGTTCGAGACGCACACGACAGACACCAGTGGATCTTGCGACAAGATCACGGAGCGCCGGGGTCCAAAGCGACGCAGCCATCGGAACACGATCTCGTGGGTGATACCCGCAAGCCGATCGGTGAACACCAGCTAGTCCGACCAAAGCTGGCTGCGCAGCGCTCGAGCGAAATCATCGCTGATCTTGGTGGCAGCGTGATCGAGCGCAAACTGCGCATCCAGTTCCACGTGTGGGTCGACCACTGCACCAGCCAGCTCGGCAACCAGCTCATCGAGGGTTGTGTATGTCGACACCAGTCCAGAGCTTCGAGCTGTGGTGGTAACTGGGTTCTCGGTTGCGATGACGGGCACACCAAACGACAGCGCGAGCATGACCACGGCGCTGTTGAGGAAACGCTGATATGGAATCACGAGGACGTCGGCAGCGCCAAGCAGGGTCTGGATCTCGCTGTCGGGCACGAGCATCGCGGCAGCGCTTGCCTCAGGATGTGCATCGACACGCGCTTGCAGGTCCTGAACTTCGCCGACAGGCATGCCTGCGATCAGCAGGCGCAATCGGCGCTGCGTCGCAGCTGTGCCGGTCGCCTCAAGCAGTCGGTCAATGCCCTTATACGCACGTATCGCCCCAAAGAACACGACGCAGAGCTCGTCGGGTGCAATACCCAGCAGTGCTCTGGCGCTCGATCGACTGCGATAGCTCGAGTACACACCGGTGTACAACGGGTGCTCAACAAGGACTGTCTTGGCTTCATCGATGTGAAAGTACTCGGCACAAACCTGGACCGTTGACGGATGCAATATGTGGATCACGTCTGCGGTATCGCAGAGGAACTGATGAAAGTCTGCGTCTTGGGCGGGCCATAGAGATCCGTGCGGCAACGGTTCGTGCACCGACCAGATCAGCTTGTTGCCCTCGCCCGCTTTGAAGGCACGAAGTAGCCGCTTAGCGCGATCAAGCGCCTGCTGGTTCTGTTCCGCGTCAGAACCATTTGGACGAAGCGATTGGGTCCAATGCAGATGCAGCGTGCAGTTGCTAACCAACAAAGGCAGCTCATCGAAGGACGGCAGTTCGCGAACACGCAGGCCGTGCGCAGGCAACTCCGCGTACAACAAGTCGAGATACGGGTTGTGCTTTCCTGAGGGGAAGTACCAGTAGTCAGCCAAGTCAGCGCGTTCACCTGCCAACGCCTCACGCATTTGCGATGCCAACTCGTGCGGTGTGCCAGCACCCGAGCGCGTCCACCAACGAGACGACAGTTCCTGACGCAAACCAAAATACGCACCAGCCAAGTCGTTGAACTCGTTGCGACTCTCGCCAAGTTCGATCGTGAGGTCCGCAATGTCGTCGTAGTCAGCCATGCAGCTTCTGCTCCAACTCGACGAGTTTATGATCATTTGGCCGCAGTGACCTTGCGCGGGTGACGACCGGAACTGCGTCGGCTCGTCGATCAGCGTCGATTGCTGCATCAATGAGTACCCGCAAGGTCCAGGTTTCGGGCTCGGTCACCGACGCGGCGGTCATGCCAAAGTCGACGGCCTCTGCTGCGTTGCCGTGGGTGTGCGCTATCCGCGCTCGGCTTCGGTATTCACGTTCTAGGTCGCCTTCGAGTTGTCGTCGCAGGCGTGCAACCCGGTCGTTCCCTCGGATCGCCAGACAGCGGTCGGCGTAGCCGATACCCCGCTGGGCGAGACCGAGTTCGTGATGCAGCCGCGCAAGGCGGGCGAGCACCCACCGATTGGGCGCGAACCGGTCATCGGCCTCGAGGAGTCGGCTGAGCGCAGTCCGTTGATCACCGCGCGCCAACGCCCAGCGGGCCGCGACTCGGACCTTGCGCTCACTCGTCATCGCCGTTTGATCAGCCATAGCTAGCTGGTTCCCCGGTTGTTCGCCGGGCGGTGAGTGCGACGTGGTCAGCCATAGTGATCTCGTAGGTCATGTCGCCAACCGTGCGGGTGCGGTCGCTCGGCAAGCGATCCTCGGGCAGTTTAGGAAGAGGCGTGGTGCGCTCACAGCCTCCGGCGCTGCCACCGATCACGAAGCGCCATTCGGTCTCAGCCATTGCATCGTGCGGCGCGAGGCGAGCGAGTGGAATCGACACACGAAAACGACCCTGCGGGGCAAAGCGCACCGACCGGCGTGCCGCATCAAGCTGCAACCGGTCGACCAAACCATGCAGCCCTCCGTGGGTTACCGGAAGAGGTTTGATGGGCAACGTGAAGCCATCGCTTGGATGCCGCACGTGCAGGCACAGGTCGTCGACACGGCCGAGGGGTCCACCAAGCTTGGGGATCGCTGCGGTCGCAGAAATGACGAGATCGTCCTTGGTTCCCCACTCCATAAAGACGCGACTCAGCACCAATGCTGGTTCTTCGTCGGAGCCGGTCAGGTGCGCGGGAACTGCGGGCACGAGCTGCGTTGCAAAGTTGCTGACGACGCGAGGGCCAGTAGAGCTCGACGGTTGCACCATGAAACCTTTGGCCTCGTAGGTGCCGTCGACCACGGATCGAAGGTCTTCGATACGGCCCTCGCTCAGAAGGTGCAGCTTGAGCTGGTCTCGAGTTGGTAGCGCTTCGATCGAGCTCGACAGCATGCGGGTGAGGAACTCAGCGCCTTCGGTACTAAGCAGCGCGCCGTACGCGTCGTCGCCTATCTCGAGCTCGTCAATACCTTGCATGAAGTCTCTAGTGAGCGCCTTCTCTTCGAACTTCTCGCGTACCTGGAGGTAGTCGTGGTCACACAGATACGCGTGTGCCAGCGTCATCTGCTCGATCTTGTCAGCGAACGTTCGCGCATCGGCAAGTTGCTGGGTGATCGATGAGCGGTCGTCGCGCACCCGCCACAGATACACCTGATCGCGAATCACGTCGGTCTGTGCCGACTCGCAATGGGCCCGGGTAATCGGGTTGATGTCCTCAAACAATTTCCGCTCGGGGAACTCGCGGCCCCCGCCGTTCCAGAAATCTGTTCGGTACAGCTTGTTCCACGCAGTGCTGTCATACGCGAGCTCGGGTCGCTTCAGAATGTGGGTGCGTTCAACAGACGATGCATGCGACCGGGCGTGGTTCGGCGTTGGCCAGCTCATGCCGCCACTCCGAAAGCGGCTCACGTTGCCCGTGACGATGTCTGAACCAGTACGCGAGGCAACGGCGACGAGCTTCTCGATGGCGTCGGCTGGTATGAGATCATCAGAATCAAGGAAGAAGATCCAGTCACCTTCGGCGTAGGGCAAGCCGCCGTTGCGCCCGCCACCAGGGCCTGGCCCACGGTTCTTCTGCCAGACGTGGGTGAACCGCTGGTCCTTGTCCGCGAACTGTTGCGCGATGTATGGGCTTGCGTCAGATGATTCATCGTCGACGATCAAGACTTGGAGGTCTCGATGCGTCTGGGACTCAACTGATTGCAGGCAGGCTCGTAGGTACTCTTCGGCGTTCCACGTGGGAATCACAATGCTGACCAAGCTCATGGGCTCACCATGCTCTTTGTGCTGACCACGGGCATGAGGCGGTCAAAACGTTGGAAAGGGCCTGCCATACGATGATGAGGATAGTGGTCCACCTGAACCGCAAACGCCACGCTGCGAGTCGAGACCGACACGGCGTGGATTCGCAGGTTCGATGGACCGCTAGTGTTGGGTCTCGATGACCGCATTGAGCTGCCCGGCTGCACCGTGTTGAGCATGACCGAACGGGCTCGCGCACGTTATGACGCTGGCCGGGCACAGGCTCCTTCGCCGGTTGAACCCTCGGCCTCGAACGGTCCTGCTCTTGAAGCGCTCGTTATCCCGCTTACGCAGTCGCAGATCAACGAGGCGAGCGAAAATTTTGCGTCGTGGGCGGCGCAGTTGCATCCGCTACACCCGGGCGACGAACCGTTCGCCGACCTGATCTTGGTCATGAACAACGGCACAACCGAAGCTGCACGCGACCTTGCCGCCAATGCGCCCGCGGTGACCTCGAGCTTTCGCTCAGTGCACGTGCTGTCGGCAGAACTGAGCGGCGCAGATGACGAGTACTCGATCGGCAATGCGACCGGCGCCAACAACCTCTTCTTCTTTGCGCTTGGGGCGCTATCGAACTACTCGGTGTTCCTGCTGATGGAAACGGATTGCCAGCCAATGATCTCTGGCTGGTTGAGCGAAGCTCGCGCATGCGTCGACACACAAATGGGTACCAAGTGGGTGCTGGGCGCGCAGTACCGCGGCGATGGTCCGATCGGCGCTGAGTTTTGGCGCCATGTGAATGGCAACGCGTTCTACCGCTCGGGGCTGGCCGCGTTTCAAGAGTTCTATCGCTCCGAGTTTCTCGCGTTCTACGGGGACCGTTATGACAACCACGAATTTCGCTTTGGCTACGACGCCGCCCATGAACTGTTCCTGAACGATTCCAGCGACCGAGCACGGGCGCGCATTCTGCTGTCCAAGTTTGGACACACCGACTTCGTCGTCAATCTACGAACCCACGACGACGACTCGGCTGTACCGCGCGGCGAGGCGCACGAGGGTGTGCTGTGGCATCGCGGCGGGTGGATGAAACGGCAACGGACGTGAGACGCCGTAAACGAAGCAACGAGCCCGTGGTAACCCAGTCTCGGACGCTTGTCATCTTGTCTACCCCACGGTCCGGCACACACTTGCTCGCCCACGAGCTCGCAGCAACCGGCCAGGTGGGCTTGGCCGAGGAGTTCTTGCACGACCAGTTGCTGGCTGAGTTCGGTGACCGCTTCACTGTCGACCACAGCGACCTATCGGCATACATTCAGGCGTTTCATTCGCAGACGGCAGCGCCGAATGGTCTTGCGTCGATCGTCGTGTTCCCCGACCATGTGAACAAGCTTGCGGCCGCCGGGGCCATCGGCACAACTGGCCCTGCCGGTTTCGCCGAACTGCTCGAACTGCTGCCGAATCCCACCGTGGTTCTGCTTGAGCGCCAGTCGCTCGTGAGCCAGGCAGTGTCGTTCAACCGAGCGACACAAAGCTGGGTGTGGACCCGAACAAAGGGCCAGGACGCACCCCCACACCCGAGCTACGACTTTGAGTCGTTGACGGCGCACCTGCTGCGACTGGTCACGATCCGAGAGTGGACGCTCAACGCAGCTGATCTGGTTTCGAATCGGTTGGCTTTGCGAACAACGTACGAGTCGCTCGTTTCAGATCCGCGCGCAGTTGTTGGCGAGATTGGAAGCGCACTCGGACTACAGCTGAGCGGCAGCGGTGGTGCGCAAAGCGAACGCCCAGTGCGCGCTGCCGATGGTGAAAGCGGCCAACGCGTCGACGCGCTGCTTGGTGACATCGCCTCATTGACGAAAAGCCTTCGCTGGTCCCCCGATAGTGACGCTGCCGACACCGTTGCTGGGAGCATTGCAACCGTTGCTGATCGTCAGCTCGCTGCCCTTGCCGAGTCAGTTGAGTCACACCGAGCCAGCGCATTTCGCCGCCGCCCAATCGTGGAACCGTCAGCAGATGGCGGACAGTTGCTGCATGTCCGCTCGGCGCTCGCTCCTCGATCGGCAGCCGACGTCGTAGCTGTCACCGCGCTCGTGGGTGGCCTCGACAATTGGGTGTTGCAGCGTATGTACGCAAGCGCGAACGCTGCATTTGAGTTTTCGCCAGTGCATGCGTGGGCGGACCTTGCGGGCGCCACTGATCTTGTCCATATCAACTCCCACACGTTGGGTTGGGGACACGTTGGTTTTGAGGCGAAGCGGGCGTTGGTGGCGCAGGCGAGCGCTACGGTTCGCGCACTGGCCGAACGTCAGATCCCCATTGTGTGGTCGATCAATGAGCCAATCACGCCGGGCACCAAGCACGTGGCGCTTGAGTCCGAATTCCGAGCAGAACTCGCAGCACAAGCTGCAGTCATTCATGCGTCGAACCAGGCCGTGCTCGATCGTGCCAGTGAACTCTTTGCTGTCGACCCGCAGCGCGTCATTGTGGGTGAACTCCCCCATGGCCCGCAGACGGCGGGCGGTGTTCCCATTCGCGACGCCGAAGATGACTCCATGCTTTTGCTCGTCGCGGGTTCGCTTGGTCAGTATCCAGAGCTCGGCCGCTTGCACAATCTCATCGCTGAGTTGACCGCGCAGCTTGATCGCTCGTGCACGTTGCTTGTCGCTGGGTCTGTCGACGGAGCCGGGCCTGTCGCTCACGAACTGCGTGCGTTGGAGGACGCTGGTGCCGTGGTCGTCGAAATGGAGGTCGACCCAGCCACCCATGCTTCGCTGGTCGCCCAGTCCGACGTGGTCCTTGCTCCATGTTCACCGCATGCGTACTTTGTGCCGATTCAGCAGCTCGGGGTCGAACAGGGTACGCCGGTCGCCATGACCACGTGTCCCGGCCAGACATCGGGGTGGGGCGTTGACTGGTCCGACGTTGTCTCAACGACAGCCACAATCGTCGAAGCTGCGACCCAAAATTCGCCAGCGTCGACATCCGCTCGCCAGGTCACGTTTGACGAACTCGTTGCGGCAGTGAAGCTATGAAGATCGGCTCCGACCTGATCTGGCAGATCCAAGGCGAGACCCTTGGATCTGTGATCGAACAGACACGTCAATGTCAGGTGCATGACCAGCCAACTACCCGAGTCTCGTTGGTTCATGCCGTCAACTTCTTCCTGCGCGACGGCGAGCTACCTGTTGATCAGCTGGAGACCTTGCGTGCGATTCAGCGAGCGCAATGGCCAACCAACTGCGACGTCCGGCTTCTGGTGCTGGCAGACTCAGCCGACGTCGAACAGTTGACGACGTTGGTTGAGCCATTCGCCAGCGACATCACTATCGCCGACGCGAAGTTCACGGGAGCCATGCCGTTACTCACGGAACTACTTGACACGGTCGACGTCGACGTCGACTCGAACGAGCACGTCATCTTCACAAACGCAGATATTTGCCCGGTCCCGGGCTTCTATGACGCCGTCGCTTCGATCATTGGAGCGGGCGCGGAGTCTGCCGTTATCAATCGACGGTCGACGTTCGGGTTCTGGCCAGGCGACCCTGATGCTGCGCTCGCAGCGCATGCGCTGGGAGCCGCACATCCGGGCTTCGATTGTTTCGTCTTCTCAGCGGACGCATTATCCGAGCTCGTGCCAGCCCAATCGACAATTGGCAGCCCGTACGTCATGTTGCCGCTGCTCCTCAACCTGGTTGCGGTGTCGTCACCGTTGGTTGTTTTGACTGACGCACACCTGACGTATCACTTCGGTGATGACCGCTCGTGGTCGAACGACGGACGCTCAGCAGTCGCTGCGGCGAATCTCGTTGCCGCTCAGCACGTCATCGACGGCCACGAGACGAGCGGCACATCTCGGATCGAACGATTCCTCACCGCCTTCCCAAACTGGGACCCATCCTCGATCACCACTAGCTAGCTCCACCGTGGCTCGGTCAATACTGACTAGCTCAACCCTGGCTCGGCTAACGCTGACTACGTCGAGTTTGCGAGGAAGTCGGGCAGGCTCGAGCGGGTGAATAGTTCGAGGTTTCCGCCGACCGTGCAGTTGATGAGTTCACGCTGCTGGCGGGCGTAGGCCTTTCCGGCTAAGTCATACACCGTCTCCATCATGTTGGTGTCGGCTGCCTGCCAGCGACGACCGCTGAAATAGTCGGCGCGAAAGTGATTGGTGTCGGGGCCCGCATCGATCACTTCTGCGCCCTCAGCGACGGCGGGTTGGTCATAAGAATGGTCGAATCCGACCAGCCCGACGTTTCCACTGCTGAGGCCAAAGGCAAGCTGCATCGCGTAGAAACTCACCGTGTGAATCCATGAGATTTCTTTGGCAGTAGCGGTGCTGAACCGCAGGTCAGCAGTTGTTTCGGTAAAGAACACATTTGGACGCGGCCGGATGCAGTAACTCAACCAGAACGGAACGACCACATTGGTGTGCGCCGGCATCAAATTGATGAGGCCTGCCGCTTGCTCGGCGACCATGTAGTTGACAACCGTGTGCACGTGGGTTTGCGTCACGAGCTCTGCTTCGAGCGCAGCAAAGTTCGACGTCACTAGTCGGAGATCGTCGCCATGTCGCGCAAGGTCGTCGAGTGAGTCGCGAAGTGAAGGTCCGTTGCCAGCAATCACATACGGTCGGGGGTCGCCAGCCTCGGCATAGATGAAGTCATGCCACTTGCTGCGTTGCTCGCGGTACCACAGCCGATCGAACGCCCAGAACTGTGGCCCCACCTTGCGCGGCACGTGCGGTTCAAGGTCGATCTCTTCGCGCGTTGCGGTGCGGTGACAGTGATCGGCACCGTGCAGCCCGAATTGTGCGATTGCCCGACGGGTCGCGCTCGCCTGCTCGTCACCGGCTGCTCCCAGGTTGTCTTGCGCAATCGTGCTGTAGCTGTAGGCCTGAAGGTAGTCCTTGGCCGATCTCGTCTTATCAAACTCTGCGATGGCCTCGGCCCATTGCACCGGTAGGTAGCCGAGGTGTCGCGCAACGAGCTCCGCCGCCGGGATCGGCGCAACGCTGACGGTGCCGGGGTCAACATCGACCACAACGATGTCTGCGTTGTCGGCGACGCCCCGAAACCACAGATCAAGAGCGGCGAGGTCGCCGAACTGATCTCGTGGCTGCCCGAGTCGCTGTACTCCTCGCTCGGTCACAAAGAACTTGGCGCGCAGCGGTGCATGAGCGGCTGGCTCGGACCCACACACGATGATGTCGGCGGTCGCGACATGTTCCTGCGCACGGTTCGTCAGACGGTCTTCTGGTGTGTGCAGCGCAAACAGACCTGCGGATACCTGCTGCGGTTGCACCGAGCTCAGCTGTTCGAGTTGGTGTTGTTGAAGTGACTGTCGAGCGCAAGAGCGAGCACGAAGTCTGGCTCGTTGTCGATGTCGGTTGCTTCGAGTGGGTCCATCGGAAACGGCAAGCACTGCGGCGTCACGCGGTGGCCGGCAGCCTCAAACGCCTCGCGCTCAAAGATGTAGATGTTCGAGTTCTCTTCATACACGAGCGGTAGCTCCTGCGTTGGAAGCAGCTCATCGGGGTTGTGATTGATCGGTGCCAGGTTTTCCCAATAGAGACGGGTTTGCCAGGTCGTGACGCTCATCAGGCTTGTTGCATCTGTGTCGGCAGCGAAGGCTGCAACGGCAGAGTCGACCGTCTCGGGCCGTAGCAGCGGGTTCGTCGCATGCGTCTGCAACATTGCTGAAGCCCCGGTGACCTCGAACGCGTTACCGATGAGCAGGTTCATGGCAACATCGTCGCCCACGAGATGTGA
>Ga0209828_1001237_pt1 | contig 23465 bp, 20 predicted proteins | sample MaitaG_FD_187429 | JGI IMG/M metagenome (GOLD analysis project Ga0209828, IMG submission 187429) | Marine algal microbial communities from Maine, USA - Maine_Asex2 metaG (SPAdes) (version 2) | ecosystem: Host-associated > Algae > Red algae > Unclassified | place: Maine, USA | collected 2015-01-05
TAAATCCCATCTCTATTCATAAATCAATGTAATTCTTAATTGATGGGATAAATACTATCTCAATTCACAATTCAATATAATTCTTTCTGGATGGGATAAATCCTATCTTTATTCATACTTCAATGTAATTATTAATTGGGTTTAATCCCATCTCTATTCCTTGTTTATAATTATTAATTGATGGGATAAATCCGAGATTTATTCAAATACCTTCTCACTTACTAATTCCTCCTCTCATTGGATGTGATAAATAATGTCCTAAAATTATTATTCAAAATCATTATATTTTTTGAAGTCATGCTCATTGATAAATGTATCTAATTCTTGCTTATATGATTTTTTAGCATGGTGTTTCTCTTGATTTTTTATATAATTTCTTACTGTGTCAATTTTAGCATCACAAACAGCAACTCCATAGTAGTCATTTTGCCACGCAAATTTGACTGGTGTAAGGTTATTTTTGTTTATCCAAAAAGAAGATTCTCCCTTAATCAATTGCATGATTTTTTGAATGGTCTGATTTGCACCTAAAGACACAAGACAGTGGCAATGATTATTGTATCCACTAATAAAATCAATAAAGATTCCTTTGTTCTTTGCATGCTCTTTTATATGATTCCAAACGGTAGTTCGCAATTCTTTTGAATTAAGGTAAGGCTCTCTATTTTTAGTACTCCATACAAAATGGATATAAACTTTGATGAATGGCATAAAACTAAAATTTAGTTAAGCAAAAATATTTTAAAGATAGACAATCAGATTAATTATTATTTAGACAATTGGGTTAAACTCCATTCCTATGAAAAAATTCTGTTTTCATTTTATTATTCGCTCTAAATTGCCTCCAGTTTTTTGAATTGCCTTCAGTTTTTGAATTGCCTCCAGTTTTTGAATTGCCTCCAGTTTTTGAATTGCATCCAGTTTTTGAATTGCCTCCAGTTTTTGAATTGCCTCCAGTTTTAACTGGAGCAAATCAAATCAATCCCAAAAACTAAATTGCATAAATTTATTTGGCTAAAGCCAGACTGTATTTAAATTCTAAAGATGGGATAAATCCCATCTCTATTCATAAATCAATGTAATTCATAATTGATGGGATAAATACTATCTCAATTCATAATTTAATATAATTCTTTTTGGATGGGATAAATCCTATCTCTAATCATAAATACCTATAATTCTTAATTGATGGGACCCATCTCTATTCATAATTCATTATAATTTTTTCTGGATGGGATAAATCCAATCTCTAATCATGAAAACTTAAGTCAAGCTCCTGCTTGAGAGAATTGACTATCTTTCAATTCTAATGAAGGAATCGATACATCAGAATCGGTTAAGCTGCATAAGCCCAACTTCCTTTTTACCCTCTTTTTTCAATAGACGATCAGTAACTTAAAAAGTTTCTGGGGTGAGTTGTATTAGCATACCCACAAAAAAAGCGACACCAAAGTGTCGCTTCCAAATTATATCGCAAAAATAAAATTTAATTAATTTCTTTCATTTTCTTTAGATCCTATCATTGCTCCTGGTGATGCTGCAGGCAATGCACCTGCATCTGGGCTACAAATACAAATATCTCCCGTAAAAGTCGGTGTTCCTACTGCTATATTAGAACCTGGAGGACATGCATCTGCTGTCCCAGCTTTAGTATTTGCTGCTTCTATAGAACACATATTGTAACCCGATCCAAGACAAGTAACCTCACTTGTATTTGGATCTATAGATATATTTACCCAACCATTATAAGTGTCTCCATCGCCTCCTATGAATTTTACCGCTAGGTATTGCGTTGGATTTGTATTAGGAATGAAGGTACTTGTGGAAGTAGAAGCAGAGTTCATATAGGGACCAAATGTGGTGGATGTTTGTGAAGGAATTATAGCTCCGGCTGCTATAGTAGCGGTTGCACAGACTTGTACACCTGGAACGGCAATATTATAATAATCTACTGTACAAGATGGTGCTGTGTAGCATGTTTGTGCTACAACATCCATTGAAGGAGCCGTATTGTATATAATTTGTACACTATAGGCAGAGTAAAGAAACTGAAAAGAGAAAGTTCCAAAATTAGATCCTAAAAATGCTCCACTACCTCCAGCACATGCAAGAGTACAACCAGATGCTCCTGAAGATGTCAATCCTATAATTAAATTACCAGGCCCAGCTGTAGCAATGGCAAAAGCCTGATAGTATCCAAAGTTTGAGTATTGAAAATACAAGGTATTTACACCATTTACCTCGTAATTTGCTATCGCTATTGCTGTGGTGGTTAAAGCTACACTTACTGAAGGAAAATTTGCTACTGATCCTCCACTTGTATACGCCAAATTACAACCAAGGAATGTACTGGTAACAGCCGGTACCGTAGCTGTGGCATATTGGTAATATACAGGAAAAGTTCCCGTTGTTATGCTAAAACTTCCACCTGACCGAGTAGTATAGTTAGGAAAAGTACCAAAATTAGCAGACCATGTTATATCTACATCTGCTAGGCCATCACCATCTATATCAATATTTAGATCTCCGGCGGGGCCTGCTGTCCCAGGACACTGGGCAGCCATTTCTGGTGCGTAGTTTAGAAAAGCTCCCGCTAAAGCGGAATATGAAGCGATTTTTAATCCTAAATTACTCTCTTTAGAATCTTTTAAATATTTATTTATCTTTTTCATTCAAAATTGATTGTAGGTTATTGATTTTATGCTTTGTTGTATTGGATATAATTATAAAGAAATATTAATTTCCCCTATTTGTCATTAACTCTGCTACTCTAGCTTTTAGTCTTGCTTCTCTTTCTTCTTTGGTTAATCCTAATCCAGATTTTACATTGTCGCCTGCTAATTTTTCACCTTGAGCAGGTCTTGCAGGTATCTTGTCCGAATTTATTCCAAGCCTATCAGTAACATTTAAACTATTTTCTTTCGGTACAAAACCTTCTTTGATTGCTCCGCGATTTGATTTCATCGTTTTTGTAACATTAATATTGACCACAGGGAGATCGCTCATGTCTGGAAGATCTTGAGCTTGAGTATCTGACATAAAACCGATAAAGCAAATACATATTGCTATTTTTAAAGTCAATAAACTTTTGTTAGTTAGAATTTCTAGATTCATTGTTATAAACTATTGGTTTGAATAATAAATGATGGTAACAAAACCAGATTTGAGAAAAATTTTGATTAAAAGTTGGTTTGATTTCGTCCTTTCTTAATAATCATGATACTTTTTCTCAAATAAGCTATTGGTAACTTAATCAATAAGATGTAAAGTTTAAAAAAATAATTTACAATACTAAAGTTTTTAGCAATTATTTTTCCTAAATTTTTTAAAGTATCAGACAAAATCTAATGCGTAAACATCTGTTATTGTGAGCCTAACATCTTGATAAATTTGTTATATATTAACTTATAATGCGTAAATTTCTTACCTAATCAGTTGTCCGTAAAGGTTTAGCGGAAGGTTCAATTAAATTTAAATTTATAGAAATATTGAAAAACTCTCCCACTTTATCCAATTCAGCGGCGGTATTATTTTTTAAGTTTTCAAAATTTATTTTTAAGTGTTCTACAAATTTAAAATTTTCAAACCACTTATTGATACGTTTATCCGTTCTTTCTAAATTCATCAATGGCAAAATACTTATAGATTCTGCTTTCGCATTATTTCCTTGTTTTATTTTTTGCTTGGAGTGTATGATTTCTGGAAAGGGTCTTTCTAAGCAGACAATTTTGTAATTATGATTTCTTGGCAGAAAAGGTAAATCTCTTTTGTATATTTTTATTATTGTCTTATCGGGAATAAAGCTCAAGAAATTTTTATCAAATCTTATATCTTCTATGTGCTTGTGTTCAAAATAGCCTTTCGGATTATGCTCGTCAGCGGGTCTTGTATTATCTGTATACAAGGGAACTTCCATTTTATCTAAAAGGTGCATAAGCAAAGAACTACCTGCTCTTTCAAATCCTGAAACAACATAGATGGTCTTACGTTCTTCCATTACTTCTGTTAGTTCCTTTTTAGCTTCTTCAAGTTTTTTAGGGTTTTCGAGTTTGTTAGAATATAGTTTTATTAGAGATCTACGAGCCTTCACAAACCGAGGAAATTGTTTTACTGCTATCTCAAGGGCCACTGCCGCATTTTCAAAATCTCCTATCTTTGCCAAGGCTGTACCTAAATTATAATGGGCCATCGGAAAATGATATTTCAGTCCTATCGCATTTAGAAATGACTCTACGGCAAGTTTTGGGCTATTTAAGGCCATGTATATCGAACCTAGAGTTCTATGAGCGTTCGCATTTTCATAATTTAATTCGAGCTCCTTTTCTACAGATTCTTTTGCCTTTTTGAACTTTTTGACCTGAACGTAACCATTGGCGAGTTGAAGATTTATTCCGAGGGATTTTGGTGATAACTGGAAAGCTGATTCGAATTCTGCAATGGCTTCTTGGAACTTTTTTTCTTTCATGAGAATCGTTCCGTTTAAGACATTGATATTTGCTGAATCATGGATTTTCAATTCGATGATATCGTCCATAATTTCACGGGCCTCATCGATCATGTCTAAAGACATATAGCAATTTGCCAACCGAATACCAAATCGGGTGTTATCTCTATATTCTTCCCACAATTCCTCATATAAGGGCAACGCATCTTCAGCTCTACCTCCGTCAACAAAAGCTCTAGCCATAAAGTATTTATTGGTCTTACGGGTGTTTTCCAACGCTTTTTCTACATTACCACCCGGGTCTTCTATATAACCTAAATCTATCAGTTGTTGTAATTCTTCTTTTGCAGACTCTTTGTCTATAAATTCTTCTGTTTTATGCTGACCACATTCCCCATCAATATTTTCCCAACTATCTATTTGATCAATGGCAAATGGTTCTTCGAATAAATTCATAAGTACCTTACCATCAAAATCCTTTGCAACAGGCAAGCCAAAAACACTCAAGATAGTCGGACACATGTCTATCAAGCTAGCTCCATAGATCCTTTCATCCTTTTTGATTCCTGGACCCTTGGCTACGATGATTCCAAATGGGCTATGTTCCAATGCAGGAGCGGCCGGTTCTTCTCTTATCGGTAAACTTTTAGGTCTTAAATGATCTGGGTGAAAACCATGATCTGATACTAAGAATACAGTGGTGTCTTCTCCTGCCATTTGTAATAGTCGACCTAAAATCATATCGTGATATCTGTATCCAGCAGATACTACATAATTGAAATACTTGTAAATTTCCTGTGGAATATGCGGTCGACGCGGAGGGTGATATTTCATAAATCCATGACCGTAATGATCTATTGCATCAAAGTAAACACACATAAGATCATACTCATGATTATCCATAATATAAGTTGCTGCAGCTTGGATACTAGCTGCATCCGTAGTGATCTTTCTACAACTATTGAGTAATCCTTTGATTTTTGGGTCATTCTGATTCATTTCGTGACCATTTGGGATAAAAGGTTGGAGATGAGCAAAAGTGAGTTCATTAGGATGGATTCGTAGGTCTTTAAATATTGGTTCCATTTCCTTTGGATGGACACAACCTTCTTTCAATGGCCAATTTTTAGCACTTTTTCCTGCTTTATGCCAAAAATTCGAAATATAAATACCATTGGTAGGTTCAGCGGGATGACTTGGCCACCAACCTACTTGGTGAGTTACCATGTCATGATGCATAAGCATATTCCAAATAGCTTTCACCTTTCTTGAAGTTATATAAGAAGGTCGAACTCCTTCTCCAGAGGGGTCAATTTCGGTAAAACCATGAATTCCGTGTTTGTATGGTCTCTTTCCAGTAGCCATGGCTGTCCAAAGTGTAGGCGACATGGGTGGATCTAAGGTAGCTAAATTTCCCATTGTGCCCTCAGAAATCATTTTCTCTAGATTGGGCATCAAGCCTTGATCCAATAATGGATTTATGGCCTTCCAATCAGCAGCATCCCATCCAATCCAAAGTACTTTTTTGGCTATTCTCTTTCCCATAATTTTAAACCTTTTCTCTGTATAAAGTTGGATCCACTACAGATGCCATTTTTTTGACATCAAGTTTTCCTCCAAGAAATTCATTAATCTTTTCTGCTTGTTCTAGTGGATTATTGACCACATCATGATAAGGAATTAATAATAGGTCTACATACTTCTCTTTTTGTTTACACCAATTGATTGCTTGCTGTCTGCTCTTTTGGAAAGGTTCTAATAGTTTCAAAGAATTTTCTTTGTCTGCTCCTCTATCTTTGCCAAGTCTTCCGAGCATTTTATGCTGAGAATGCATGACTTCTTCAATTTCTCGATCCATAAAAACAATCTTATATTTATAGATATGAGGCAAGTGATGAAGTAAATGAGAAATTATTTTCACCGCTTTAGGACCAACTTTAGCTAGAAATCTCTTACTTTTTGCCATATTTTTTACTGCATCATGCTCATAGTATCCTTTTTGGTTATTGTCGTCTGCTTCTCTTTTTCCATCGGTAAATACTTCCATACCACCTTCTGACAGCATTTGCATTAGCATGGAAGTTCCTGATCTAGGAAGTCCTGACACGATAGTAATGGTTCCAAATTTACCAATACTATCTTCAAATTGCTTTTGCATTTCCTGAAGCTTTTCAGGTTTTTTCAACTGAAATCGATAGATGTTTACCAACAAGCCTTGAATTTCCTTTAGGGCTTTTTCATCTAGTGCTACTTCTTTAGCTTTCTCAAGAATCTCAGCGGCCTTTTCATATTCTTTTGATTTGAAGAGGCAATTACCGAGGTGCATTAGAGCGGTTGGGTGATTCGGAATATCTTCTATGACGGCTTCAAAATGTGGAATTGGTTTAGAGAATTGCTTGTTCTGCATATAGAAACCAGCAATTTTGAAATGCTTTTCTGCTGTAGGGTGAAGTTTAATTTCTAATTTATAGTACTTTTCTGCTAATCCATGTTGATGTATTTGGATATAGAGATCGGCGATAGAACTATATATGTTAGGAAGGTCGTTTGGATTTTTTCCAGCGATTTCCATCTCTCTTGAAGCCGATCGATATTTCTTTTCGATGATATAATAATTGGCTTTCATTAAGTGTAAATCTGGAATTTCTTCTCCCAATTCGAGCACATAATCGAGTAATCTCAGTCCTTCATCTATTTGATTTTTCACAAAATAACATCCGGCTAATCTACCGCCATACCATGAATTTTTTGGATTTTCTTTCCATAGTGACTCTAAGATAGGGATAGCCATAAGTTGTTGGCCTACTGATATCTGGGTCCTAGCATTGAAATAAGCATGACGATCTTTAATATCTTGAATTTTGGTATCCTCATCCAAATACTCTACTCTTCTCAAAAAGTCTAAGCCCATATTAATAGCCGCTTCATCAGAGGATTCAGATACGGATTTTATATTTTCGTCCATCGTGCCCCAAGTATGAATGGGATCTAATTTCCCTTTGAAATAACGCTGTGCAATCAAAATATTACTAGCCTCAAATTCTTTAGAAATTGGAAGACCAAATAAAGAGGTTATCGTTGGTACAATGTCAAATAAGGTTGCATTTAGCACCTTTGAATGAGATGAATATTGTCTTCCTTTCAATACATGTATTCCCTCAGTATTATATTCTTTGGAAGTTGAATTGCGTTTTATTTCTTTGATCCAGTTTTCATTAGGCTTAAATCCACCTTCAGATACAATAAACAAATGGTGTGTGTGATCTAATAATTCTAAGGTGATTCCAAGATATTTATCAAGAAGACTATAGGCCGCCGGAACTACATTTTTGAAGGCGCTAAATAATTGGCGATCTCCATTTACTCCTTCACTCACATGGAAAGAAGCAAATTGGTAAGTGAGCCACATCATTTGATTAAAAAAAACAGCCACAAATTCCCACTCCTCATTCTTAAGGATGTATTCAGCTGCGTTTTGGATAGATTGAACTTGAGCAATAAAATCTTTAATTAATTCAACTTTGGATGAATACAATTCTTGTTCCGGTAATTGATCTATTGTAGGAACAAAATCTTTTAATTGCTCATTGGTGATTTGTGATTTTATAACGCGGAGAGATTGAAACAATTCTAATTTTGAATCTGGACTCACTGTATTATGATCAGAAACAGGAAAATAATCGGAAATAGAAATACCATCTTTCAATGGTTGAGCAGGATGACTTGCGATGCAACCTACTTGGTGTGCCTTAATGCCAGACTCTGCTAGAATATTCCAAATTGCTTTTGACTTTCTATCTCTCACACCGATTGGGTAAAATGCATCTTTTTCAATATTTAGGCATTTCCAGACACGGTGATGATAGTTGTTTTTACCAGTTACGATAGAAATCCAATTAGAAGTAGGGAGTGGTGGATCCGACCCAACAATTTTTCCTTTTGATACTTTGGTAATTAGTTGCTGTAGATTAGGCATCAGCCCTTGCTCAATGATTGGGTCAATCATCCGCCAATCAGCAGAACCCCAACCGATCAACACCATCTTTTTAGCTATCCTTTTGTCCATCAAGATCGGTTTTAGGTTTTTGGTTTAACTTTCGTTTTGCCATTATGGCTTGGTTGTGTTCTCTACGTTTGTCTCGCCATAACTTAAGTCCTACATGCCCTAAGGCTAGAAGACCTAATGATCCTTCTACAGGAATTTCATATTTCACGCGTTCAGGCTGAGTATTAGTTGGCTGAGGAGTATTAGGTTGAGGATTAGGAGTTTCTCCCTTTGGTGGTGTTTCCATTTCAGGTTGTTTGTTGGTAAAGCATCAAAAATAGGGTTTTTGGCTTACAATGTAATGCTTCTCTACATTAAAAAGTCAAGTTATATAGATTCGAAATATGGATGAAATTTTACATATATTCAATAAAAAAGGAGCTTGCAGAACAAACTCCTTTTTTGAAGAACCAGTAAAATGTTTATGTTTTCAGACGATTATGGAAATACGCCCATCGCCATGTAATCGTTGGCCACTTTTTCTAAAGCTACCAAGAAAGCTGCCGTTCTAAGATCTTTTACATTTTTTCTTCTTTTATAGACGGTCCATATTTCGTCAAAAGCAGTAATCATCGTTTCTTCCAGTCCAGATCTTACTAAATCCACCTCATCTGCACCTTTTGTCAACATCTCTTTTTCTTTAGCTGCAATTTTAGATCCTGTAAGTTTTTCAATTTTATTGACTAGCGCAGTCATGGTATTTTGATCAAATCTCTTTTCCATACGACCAAATCGGATATGGGATAGATTTTTCAACCATTCAAAATAAGATACGGTAACTCCGCCTGCATTAGCATACATATCGGGAAGAATTAAAACGCCTTTCTTTATTAAGATTTTCTCAGCATCTGCTGTAATCGGTCCATTGGCAGCTTCCGCAATGATCGGTGCTTTTACCATCTTCGCATTATCTTTTCTTATCTGACTTTCCAATGCAGCTGGGATTAATATATCACATTCTATACCTACCCAGTCATTTCTTTCTTTAAGTGTTTTCGTGCCAGGAAATCCAAGAATAGACTTCTTAGTTTTTCTGTATTTTAGAAGTTTAGCGATGTCGATGCCATCAGGATTTACTATTGTACCTTCGATCTCAGAGACTCCTATTACCTTCATTCCTCCTTCTTCTGTGCAGATCAGTCCTGTATAAGTCCCAACATTTCCAAGTCCTTGAATGACAACAGTTTTACCTTGGGTACCAGGAGTAAGTCCGATGGCCTGCATGTCTTTCTCTTGATTCAATAATTCTCTGATGGCATAGAATACACCTCTTCCTGTTGCTTCTGTTCGTCCTCTTATTCCATTTTGACCGACTGGTTTTCCTGTCACACATCCAGCTGCATCTAACTCTCCATTATTTAGCTGAGTATATGTATCTAAGATCCAAGCCATCTCGCGACTTCCTGTTCCATAGTCTGGTGCAGGTACATCTGTACCTGGGCCGATAAAGTTTTTTCTTACTAACTCAACCGTATATCTTCTTGTTATTTTCTCCAGTGCTTCTTCGTCATATTGACGGGTACTTACTTTTACTCCACCTTTGGCTCCTCCGAAAGGAACATTTACGATGGCACATTTGTAAGTCATAAGAGAAGCAAGGGCCATGACCTCTTCCCTATTTACCATTTGACTAAATCTAATTCCTCCTTTTGTTGGTAGTCGGTGATGACTGTGCTGCACCCTGTAAGCCTCAATAACTTCGTACCGATTTCCAATTTTTATCGGGAATCGCATTTCATAGACTGCATTACAAGTTTCAATTTGTGCAAGCAGACCTTTTGGTAGACCAGAAAGTTCGGCGGCCCTTTTAAAGTTAGCTTGGACACTTTCGTAAAATTTTGCTTGTTTAAGACTCATTGTTAGATTTTTCTTCTAGGTTTTTAATTTTTTTTTCAAGTCGTATTAAGTATAGTACTATACCTAAAAATAATACACAGATGACCGCCACCACTGAATATATTTTTCCGGTACTTCTAAGAAAGTCTAAATTGGATTGAGCAAATAGAATTGCTGGTATAAAAGTAAAAGCGAGGAGTTTGATAGTTCTAAGCATTTTGCCTATTTGATCTCTGCAAATGTAATTTTTAATATGGAAAAACCATGTAATATGTTATGAATTTAAATCCCTTTCATTCATATAATATTCTAGCGCCATGGTCCTTTCTTTGAGATTACTTAACCAAAGTCCTAAGAATGCTAAACCAAAAATCGCTGGATAGAAAACCATCCTCAATGTATTATCTAAATCTTCTCCTCCCAATGCCGGATTCCCTCCATTTCCTGGGTGTAAACTATCTGTCAATCTTGGTACAATGTAGATAAGGGGAATGAGTGCAACGAAAGCAAATATGTTATAGATGGCCGATATCTTATATTTATTATCCAAATCTTCAATAGAAGATCTTAGTATCCAATAAGCGCTATAGATCAACATCGCAATGGCTGCCATATTCAACTTGATGTCAGATGTCCAAAATGTACCCCAAGTAAATTTGGCCCAAACAGACCCGGTGATCAAACCAATAAATCCATATACAATGGAGACCGTTGTAAGGCTGTAACTCTTCCGATCATACTTCATTTCTCTTGTTCTTAAATATTGGATACTATTATAAAATGCTCCAATAAGTAGAATCATCATCGACATCCAAATTGCCACATGGAAAAATGTGTTTCGAATGGTCTCGTATAGTATATTTCTAAATGGAAAAGCCATTTCATCCTTAAGTACAATTTGTGAACGTAAATCTGTAACCCAAGGAGTTGCATCAAAAGAAGGCGTGGCTTCTTTCACTACTAAAGCAGAGGGTAACAGTGAGACCCCGTCGACTTCATTGCTCACGATCAAAGTTGCCTCTGCTAATTTATTATTTGATGCGATCGATTTAGGAATATCAAAATATGCTAGTAGCGTAGTTGGGTCAGATTGGAGTACTTTATTTGCAGCTAGTATTTGAACAGTATCAAACTTCAAAAAGGCTTTATTACCGGAAGATTGATCGTAATTTGTATTATATCCTATAACTTTTAATTTGAGTTCTTCCCCAGCATTTACTTTGTTTGGGGAGCAATCAAGTATACCTGGTTTTAACGGTACACACATCCCTGCGATGAGGATGTAAAACATTAGTAATACCCCTAGTATTTTTATAATTTTCATCATTCTATGAATGTTATTATTCTCTCCATAATAATGGAAATAAAATTATAGCCACTGCCATAAAAAGTAAATCTACTCCTACTAATAACCACAAATCTTTAGATATAGTACTGTCTATTATTAAACCTAAGCTAACGGCATTTATTTTCACTTGTAGCAATAAAATTGGTACAACAAGTGGAATTGCTAAAATAGAGAATACGGTACTAGAATTTCCTGACTTTACAGACAAGAGGGCTACAAAACTAAAGCAAACGCTAAATCCAAAGGCTCCTAAAAGTATGGTTACCGCCATGAGTCTTAAGTCTTTGGGGAAAACATCAGAAAAAAACGATAAGGTAAAAACCATCAAGATCGAAATAATGACCAAAAAGAAGAAGTTGTATAACACTTTACTGATTAACAGTTCGGTTGGATTATACAAAGAATAATAAAAAAGGTGTCGACTGTTAAATCGGTTTGAAAAGCTCTTTAAGATGCTATTTAGAGCGACAAAAAGAAATATCAGTACATACAAAGAATTCCAGATCATCGGTCTGATGTCTATAAATGTCTTATATGCAACAAACACATTGGTCAGCATATATAGGAAAATGGCATAGATCACATGCTTTTCCTTAAAATCTAAAAGCAATTCTTTGCTGATTAGAGATCCAACACGTTGTAAAACTGAGCTTTTCAAAGTGGTTATTTGTGTTAAGTGATATGCTATATATTAAGTTTATTAATAATATGTAGTCAATTGAATTATAATTTATTAAATATTATATTAAATTTGCATGTGTTCTCAAAAATTCGATGCAATGAAGATATTAACAAAAGTATTAATCTTTGCCTTTATTTTCTGTTCTATTTATGGGATGGAAGCAAATGGTGATCCAAAGTCCCCAAAATTCGTGACGGTCAAGGCTGAAAAGGGCGACGGAGTCTTTTCTTTACTCCGTAAATACGAGCTAGCCAATAATGCTTGTAACAGGGCTCAATTCTATATTCTCAATAATCTGAATAACAATGGCAATTTGGTACAAGACTCAGAATACAAATTACCTTTGATACTATATGACTATAATGGCATAAGCATTCGTACGACTATAGGAATTGATGATTGGGATAAAGCGCTTCGTATCAAAGAATATAATCACAAAGCCCTTCAGATGTTGCTCAAAAGTGAAAATTACATTGAAAGTAAGCAATTATGGGTCCCGTACAATGAAATTTATTGCGATAATAAAAATGCCAATGAATATGAACTACCCAGTGAGCCGGCTTCTGGCAATTATGTTATCGAACCACTTTTTGGAGCTAATCACTCAAGAGTAAAGGTAGATGGCTACGATCTTAAGGATAAAGTATACTATTTAGTAAGCGGCCATGGAGGACCAGACCCCGGAGCAAGATGCACAAACTGTCCTAATACATTGTGTGAAGATGAATATGCTTATGATGTTGTCCTGAGACTTGCTTCAAATTTGATGAGTCAAGGCGCGATTGTACACATTATCATACAAGACAAAAATGATGGAATTCGTACTTCAGAATATCTACCATGTGATAAAGATGAAACTGCGATGGGAGATTTTAAAATCCCTATCAATCAAATTAGGAGACTAGAACAGCGAGCGAAATCTATCAATGAGTTATATAAAAAATATAAAAGACGAGGCATAAAAGATCAATATGCAATTATGGTACATGTAGATTCTAGATCAAAAGAAAGTCGTCAAGATGTATTCTTTTATCATTACGAACATGGTAAAGACAGCAAAAAACTTGCGAATAAAATGCAAGAAACCTTCAGAAATAAATATGATACGCATCAGAAAAACCGCGGTTATAAAGGTTTTGTAGCTTCAAGGAACCTATATATGGTGATCAATACTTTACCCACGTCATTGTATGTAGAGTTAGCCAATATCAAAAATGCAGATGATCAAAAAAGAATCCTTTTACCATCCAATAGACAAGCTTTAGCTGATTGGTTAGCTGAAGGATTGTATAATTTTGCGCTTGGTAAATGATTAGGCTAAAGATAAATTTAGAAGATGTAATCGTCATAGGTTACATCTTTTTTTTTTGCAAGTCCCGAAAGTAAGAGGATTTTTTAATCGAAATACAACAAGTTGCAACCACGAAGTCGAGCGTTATCTACCCTACCCATTATTTGGAATTGACCTTCATTATTCATTTTTCCCAGATCATTCGTAGCTATAAAGGAGCAACTTTCAATATTTGCAAGATCTATGATATTGATCCTTCCTGTTCTCCCAGGCTTCACCTTTGTACGAGGGTCATTTACTTCAGTAAGTTCGATTTGGATCGTATCCGATGGATTAAAAAAAATGCCATCTTTGGCATAACATTGAGAAAGTAACTCTGTCATTCCGTACTCAGATTGGATCGAAGAATTTGGAAACGATCGTTGAATTCGAGTATGTAGTTCTTCCTTGATCATTTCTTTCCTTCTACCTTTCATTCCGCCTGTTTCTATAAATATCAGTTGGTTATATAAGGAGCAATATTTTTCAGCAAAATCTAATAATGCATAGCTTACTCCAAATACTATAATGGGTAATTCCTTTGCAGCTAAGACTTTCAATCGATCATAAAATTCATCATGATTATGCAGGTAAAAAGGATTTTGAGTGTTGCTAATTTCCGTAAAATGCTGCACCATATACACCAAGGAACTATCTCCTTTTTCTAAATATGAGGGGAGTAAGCCCAGTATTTCAAAGTCCTCGATAATCCCATACTCTTTTTCAAATATTCTTCGAGCAACCTTTTGATACCAATTTAAATCATAGATGTGGTGAGCTGAAGCATTATTTCCAGTTGTTCCACTACTCTTAAATACGTTTTCTACTTTCCCTTTAGAGCTGGTAATTTGATGCGATTTAAAAAATTCAATGGGTAAAAATGTTAGCTCATCAATGGATTTTGGGCTTAAATTACCTCTAGATGTCTTGACAAACTCATAGAAAAGGGAATTATTGGAATATTGATGTTGGAATACTTCTAAAATAAGATCATCTTTATTCGTAGAATCTGTGAATAAATTATAAACTTTAGATTTCAATATCGTTATATCCATTGATGCAAAGTAAATACATAAAGATTTTATTCTTTCTTTTTTTAGGTGCAATTATTTCTTGTACCAATAAACCTGAATTTGCTGACGAGCCAACTTTGGCTTATATTGGTCTGGATGGGAATACGATGACACAGGGAAGCCTCAATTCTGACTTTATCACTTTATTATTCAGTCTACAAGATGGTGACGGCGACATTGGTGTTGCGGATGAAGAAACGTTTTTAGATCTTATCCTAATCGATAGCCGAACAAACGACATCTACGATCGATATAAGACTCCACTTATCCCTATGCAGGGTTCCAATAACGGGATTGAAGCAACAGTGCAGTTACAGGTATTTACTACATGTTGTCTATTTCCTGAGAATATTCCTCCATGTAGTACACCCACGCAATATCCTTTCGATACATTGACTCTCCAATTACATATGTTTGATCGTGCTGGCAATATGAGTAACATCATAGAAACAGAGCAGATAATTCTATTGTGTGATTAGTCCTCTATGTCCCTATAGAAACTATTTTCGTTAAGTACTCAAAGCGTCTTTTATTGCTTCTACCACTTTTTTAGAATTTCCAGCAAAAACCTGATCATCAATCAAAAATACTGGGCGTTTCAGAAAGGTATATTCTTCTAGAATATAGGCACGTAGATCTTTATCAGATAACTCCATTTCGTTGAGCCCCATGGTTCTATATTTCATAGCTCTTTTGCTGAAAAGGGCCTCATAACCGCCCAATTTGTTAGCTATCATATCCAGTGTTTTAGCATCGATATTTTTGTCTTTAATGTTTTGAATATCATCCGACCATGAAATCTCCTTTAGGATTCTTTGGCAGGTATTGCACGATGAAAGTATAAATGCTTTTCTCATGTATATTTGTTGTTTGATTGCAAATGTAGTAATTCGTATAAGATGAATATCAAAGCTTCAGAGTTGATTCTAAATGCAGATGGCTCAATTTATCATTTAAATTTAAAACCAGCGGATATAGCTCCGATCATTATTACTGTTGGCGACCCAGATCGAGCAGAACGAGTTTCTGAAGAGTTTGACTATATTGAATTTAAGATTCAAAAAAGAGAATTTAAAACCATTACTGGCAACAAAGATAGGAAGAGAATTACAGTGATAAGCACCGGTATTGGCACGGACAATATAGATATTGTCTTCAATGAATTAGATGCATTGGTAAATATAGATTTAGAGACTAGGTTACCCAAAACAGAGCATACCCAATTAACTTTTATTAGAATAGGTACTTCGGGGTGCTTAATTTCAGAATTAGGTATAGATGCCTTACTCATATCAGCAGCCTCGATAGGTACCGATAACCTGGTCAATTTCTATAAATTTCCCAATTCCGATAAATTGAGGAGGTTAGCTCATTTCGAATCCACTTTCATCTCTCCTTATTATGTCAAAGCGGATAGAGATTTAGTATCGCATTTTTCAGATCCTGCGGTTCGTCAGGGTATTACAGTCACGGCAAATGGATTTTATGGCCCACAAAGAAGGTCTCTTAGGATTCCATATGTGGATGAAAAATGGCTTGAAAATCTGATGGAGCTTAAGATTGACAATCTTCAAGTTACCAATCTAGAAATGGAAACTGCTGGAATATATGCCTTGTCTACCCTTTTAGGTCATAGAGCTATTTCTATTAACGCCTTATTGGCGAATAGAGCTAACGGAACATTTTCTTCTGATCCTGCGGGAATGGAAAAGAAAATGATCGATTGGGCAATGAAAAAAATAATGACCTTATGATCATTTTTCTACCTAAGGAATATTAGAAGAACAATCTAATATGAACCTAAATTAGAGATTGCAAATAAAATCATTTTAAATGACCCCATTATTGAGCATTTTGTCCTTAGTACCTTAGGTGGAAATTTTAGTCTTCGATCCCTTTGGTGGTAAATTTTTTTAGTGCCTTGAGTGGTAATTTATTTCTTCAGTGCCTTAGGTGGTAATTATTTCTTTGGTGTCTTGGGTGGTAATTATTTCCTTGGTGCCTTGGATAGCAATTTATTTCTTTGGTGCCTTAGGTGGTAATTATTTCTTTGGTGTCTTGGGTGGTAATTATTTCCTTGGTGCCTTGGATAGCAATTTATTTCTTTGGTGTCTTGGGTGGTAATTATTTCCTTGGTGCCTTGGATAGCAATTTATTTCTTTGGTGTCTTGGGTGGTAATTATTTCCTTGGTGCCTTGGATAGCAATTTATTTCTTTGGTGTCTTGGGTGGTAATTATTTCCTTGGTGCCTTGGATAGTAATTTTTTTCTTTGGTGCCTTGCGTGGTAATTTATTTCTTCAGTGCCTTGGGTGGTAATTTATTTCTTCAGTGCTTAATGTGTTGATTTATTTCTTCAGTGCCTTAGGTGGTAATTATTTCTTTGGTGTCTTCAGTGGTAATTTATTTCCTTGGTGCCTTAGATAGTAATTTATTTCTTTGGAGTCTTGGGTTGTAGTTTATTTTCAAACACCCCAGGAACCTAAGATAATGACACCCTTTCTGGGTTTTGTTGCTTCAACATATTGAAATCATCGCCATTGGTTAACCATTGATTTAGATAAAACCTTAACTACGCATTGGCCTTTTTATGATCGGCTAAAAATTTCTCTAACCCTATATCTGTCAAAGGATGCTTAAGTAAACCTATGATTGGTGTGAGTGGACAAGTCACCACATCTGCCCCAGCCAAAGCAGCTTGCACAATATGATTAGAATTTCGAATTGATGCGGCTAATATTTCAGTTTCGTAACCTTGAATAGCATAAATCTCAGCAATGGTTTTGATAAGGCCAATACCATCCCAGGTAATATCGTCTACCCTACCGATAAATGGAGAAAGATATGTAGCACCCGCTTTAGCTGCTAGAATTGCTTGCCCAGGAGAAAAAATAAGTGTACAATTGGTTTTTATACCTCTATCAAATAGGTACCTTAAAGCTTTGACACCATCCTTTATCATCGGAATTTTGATGACTATATTAGGGGCAATCTGTATCAAATCCTCTGCTTCTTTCACCATTCCTTCCAAATCAGTAGATATAACTTCTGCACTAACATCTCCGTCTACAAGATCACATATCTTCTTATAATGGGCTAAAATATTATCTCGACCTGAAATTCCTTCTTTGGCCATCAAAGAGGGATTAGTGGTTGCACCATCTAAAATGCCTAATTCTTTGGCTTCTTGAATTTGGTCCAAATTTGCTGTGTCTATGAAAAACTTCATTATTGAGGTTTGATTATTGAGATTTGATTAAAAAGAAAAGTGAAAGCCATACCTAGTTGCTCAACCCTCTACCCTTGCTGCATTTCTGCCCTGGGGGAATTCAAAGGGAGCGAACCGTACGACCTCCACCGGCTGCAAAAGTAATATTCTTGGATACTAATCAAAAATTAATAGCTCCTCAAAATTGAATAAATTCCAAAAGTTTCCATTTGGAGGGTTTGCATTAATCGTGACAGGTTCTTTTTTGACTGGATGAATAAAATGAAGAGAATAACAATGTAGCCCAATAGATTGGTCTCCGGTCCGTTTTTTCGACCCATATTTCAAATCTCCTACAATTGGCATTCCGGTGATAGATAGCTGAGAACGAATTTGATGTGCTCTGCCTGTTATCGGTGAAACCTTTAGTACATATATGCCACTAAGCTTGCTTAATAATTCGTATTCCGTAATTGATTCTTTTGAGTTTTTAGTTGCTTTTTGGTAAGCCGAGACTTTGTTCCTTTTATGGTCTTTTATCAAATAATGTAATAACCTATCATGATTTTTAGGTGGTGTTTTATCGACCAAGGCTACGTATTTCTTTACAATGGTTTTATTACGGAATAATTCATTCATTCTAGTTAGAGCCTTCGAAGTTCTTGCAAAGATAGTTACGCCAGAAACAGGTCTATCTAAGCGATGTATGATTCCTAAAAAGACATCTCCAGGCTTCTTGTATTTCTTTTTAATATATGCTTTGACGAATACAGCCATAGGTTCATCTCCTGTCCGGTCGCCTTGCGCCAAAAGTCCTGATGGTTTATTGACCGCAATAAGATGATTATCTTCATATAATACCGATAGCTCCATATTCTAACGAGAGAATTATTTTAATTTATAATGTCGTAAAGGTCGCAAACTTTAAAACATTACTTTAGAAGTGAATTAAAAACAAATTGAACATATATAATTTATGAAAGATAAATTAAGCTTAGGAATTTCCCCTTGTCCCAATGATACGTTTATGTTTGATGCTATGATAAATGGTCGGATTGACGTTCCATTTGAGGTAGAAGTAGAATATGCAGATGTGGAAGCCTTAAATCAGAAAGCCTTTAATTCAGAGCTAGATGTCACTAAAATAAGTTTTCATGCATGGGCTAAGGTAATGGATCAATACCAATTGCTTACAGCTGGAGTAGCGATGGGTTTTGGCGTTGGGCCATTACTCATTTCAAAGGAAAAATTAGACCTTGCAAAGTTGGATCAATATACAGTTGGGATTCCTGGAATAGAGACTACTGCTAATTTTCTTTTACGATATGCATTCCCTCAGATCACAAAAAAAGAGGTTTTATTATTCTCTGACATAGAAGCAGCTTTGGTTGAGGATAATATAGACCTTGGTGTTATAATCCATGAAAATCGCTTTACTTATCAAAATAAGGGACTGCACTTAATACGAGACTTAGGGACGGTTTGGGAATCAGAAACAAACTCTCCAATTCCTCTGGGTGGGATAGCTGTAAAAAGAAGCTTATCTGAGGCGGTAAAACAGGAAATCAATCAAATAGTGAGGACTTCTGTCCAATTTGCCTTTGATCATCCGAGTGTTTCACAGGATTTTGTAAGTCAGTTTGCCCAAGAAATGGACCCAAAAGTAATGAAGGATCACATTGATTTGTATGTAAATGAATTCAGTTTAAATCTTAATAAGGTAGGATTGGATGCCATCGACCATTTTCTGACAGAAATTATCAATTTTAACATTATTTCTTCTGTGCCAAAAGATCACATCCTATCTATTAAAGCTCAATAATTTACATATATTTTTTAGTTTATATTAATGAATAAAGTATAAATAGCTGAAATAAATGTTTTTATATATTGTAAAAAGTAATAATATGTTCTATATTTACATTGTGTAAGTTTTGGTTATTAATTGTAAAATTCGTTTTGCTCGAGAGAAGTCTCGAGCATTTTTTATTAAATTACCGCAATTGCGACAAGATAAAAGAGGTCATATAAGATTTTGTTAACATGTTTTGGCACAAGATTTGAAACCTTAAAGATGAATATGAGTTTTGGTTATTAAATTGAGTAATGCCCGTGATCCCCTCACGGGCTTTTCTTTTTCTTGGATATATTTTCATTAAATTTAGGATCAAGATTTTGCTATTTATTTATCCACAAAATATTTAAAAAAATATGTTCCTATTAGAATCAATACAATTCCTTTTTTAACCTCATGAACTATCATTAGTAAATTGAGAATGAATTTAATTATAATAGTCTTGATTGAATAAAAATTTGAAAATGTTCTCAACCGACTAGCGTATAGTATACTTTGACTAATTTTTTTCCATAAAACAATCAAACTCTAGGCTAAGACTTAACTCTTTCTTTTCCCTTCGCTTAATATTATTAAATTTTCAACTTTCCAGTTAAGAGGTAATCAATAGAAATATCCCTGAAAAAAATTCAATAATATAATTACAATATATAGCCGTTCTAGTAATCATTTGATCTATCTTAGCCTTAATAAAAATTAAATATTGAACCATGATTATTGGAGTACCAACAGAAGTTAAGAATAATGAAAACAGAGTTGCTCTTACCCCAGCTGGAGTAATGGAGCTGACCAAAAGAAAACACACCGTTTATATTCAAAAAGGTGCTGGAATAAATTCAGGACTGGATGATAAATCTTACAAAGCAGCAGGTGCTAAGATTCTTCCGACTATTGAAGATGTTTATAGAAAGGCTGAGATGATTATGAAGGTAAAAGAGCCAATAAAACGTGAGTATAGTCTTATTCGAAAAGATCAGTTGGTATTTACTTATTTTCACTTTGCTTCTTATAAACCGCTGACAGAGGCCATGATCAAAAACAAGAGTGTTTGTTTAGCCTATGAAACAGTTACGAAACCTAATGGAACTCTCCCCTTGCTAATACCTATGTCAGAAGTAGCTGGTAGAATGGCGATACAACAAGGAGCCAAGTATCTAGAAAAACCATCAAAAGGTCGCGGAATCTTATTAGGTGGTGTCCCAGGAGTACCCCCCGCAAAAGTTTTAGTTCTAGGAGGTGGTATAGTTGGGACTCAAGCAGCTAAAATGGCAGCTGGTTTAGGAGCTAGTGTTACGATTTTAGATGTCAACTTACAGCGGTTGAGGTATTTAGCAGATATTATGCCTGCTAATGTTACTACGATGTTTTCTAATGAATTAACAATTCGTCATTTAATCGAAAATCATGATTTGATTGTAGGAGCGGTCTTAATTCCTGGAGCAAAAGCACCAAACCTAATTACAAAAGGTATGTTGAAGTTAATGAGACCGGGGACCGTTGTTGTAGATGTTGCAGTAGATCAAGGAGGATGTATAGAAACATGCAAGCCAACGACTCATGCTAAGCCTACTTACATTATCAATGATATCGTCCACTATTGTGTTGCAAATATGCCTGGTGCAGTACCTTATACCTCGACCGTTGCACTCACCAATGCGACTCTACCCTATGCCATACAACTAGCTAATTTGGGATGGAAAGAAGCATGTAAAAAAGACGAAGGATTAAAGAATGGGTTGAATATTATCAAAGGAAAGGTGGTACATGAAGGAGTATCAAGTGCTTTTAAATTGAAACTGAGCGATGTGAACGAATTTATATTAGGAAATTAGGCTATATCTTTCAATTTCAAAATTTAATTCTAAATATTTTTGATTAGAAGGAATTTACATTGTATCTTACCTTCGTATCAATTAACTTATTTAATTTCCAACTTATATGAACATAAGCTTTGAAGAACTAAGAAAAATTAAACACAGTTTACCAACAGGTAGTATAAGCAAAATGGCAGGTAAATTAGGTGTTGAAGAACAAACTATCCGCAATTACTTTGGTGCTAAAAAATTTGAAAATGGACAGGTAATAGGCAACCATGTCCAACCTGGCCCAAATGGTGGAATAGTTAGCCTAGAAGATACGACCATATTAGATATGGCAAAAGAAATAATTCAAAGTGCAGAGGTGCACACATCGGAAAACTAGTGTTTAATTAATGTTTATTATTTGAAAGTAGTATTTCATTCGAAGTACTACTTTTTTTTACCCATAAATCAACAATAATTATCTCTATTCTCTCATTATGGCTCTCTCGGGTCATACATTCTATATTCTATTTATTGGCTTCTGGATTTTTAATTAAATTTATCAATTAAACTCACTCCAGAAAGTTATCAAGATTCTGATCCTACTTTGAAAAAAGTAGGGTTAAGAGCAATCGTGATTAGTCAGTCCACCAGATTTTAGTAAATCGCTCCTTCATTGGAATTTAGATTTAGTAAGCTCTAATGATCTTGATCTTTAAGTTCAGTCATCTCATTTTTAAAGGGAGGGCTAATGATTAGTTGATAAAATATTTAAAATAGCCTTGAAATCAACTATAATTATGTCCCGTTTAAAGCTTAACTTGCCGATATATTCTAAATATTAAACACTAATTCTTATGGAAACTGCAATGGACACACGTTCAGCTGAATTGATCGGTATTGAAGATAAATTTGGAGCTCATAATTATCATCCACTGCCAGTTGTATTAGCAAAAGGAGAAGGAGTATACGTATGGGACGTTGAAGGAAAAAAGTACTTTGACTTTCTCAGTGCTTACTCAGCTGTAAATCAAGGTCATTGTCATCCAAAGATTTTGAAAGCCTTGGCTGATCAAGCAAGTAAACTAACACTAACCTCACGTGCATTCTACAATGATATGCTAGGTAAGTATGAGAAATATATGTCAGAAACATTTGCCTATGATAAGGTGCTTCCGATAAACACCGGTGTAGAGGCAGTAGAAACAGCACTCAAACTTTGCCGAAAATGGGCTTATGAGAAAAAAGGCATTGCAACTAATAAAGCTAAAATAATTTTTGTTAGTGGTAATTTTCATGGTCGCACGCTGGCGGTTATATCCGGGTCGGTGGACCCGAGCAGCACCACTGGCTTCGGTCCTTTTATGCCTGGTTATGAAATTATTCCCTATAATGATTTGGCAGCACTAGAAAATGCTCTCAAAGATCCAAATGCAGCAGGATTCATAGTAGAACCGATTCAAGGAGAAGCGGGAGTTGTGGTACCCGATGCCAATTACCTTCCTGATGCAAAAGCACTTTGTGAAAAATATAATTGCTTATTTATTGCAGATGAAGTTCAAACAGGAATTGCACGTACAGGCAAATTATTAGCCACTTGTGGTAATTGTGATTGTGGGAGTACTTGTGAAAGAAAACCAGAAGTAAGACCTGATATATTAATCTTAGGAAAAGCCCTATCTGGAGGTGTTTTCCCAGTTTCAGCGGTTTTGGCAGATGACGAAATCATGCTCTGCATAAAACCTGGTGAACATGGTTCCACTTTTGGAGGAAATCCACTCGCCTGTGCAGTTGCTATGGCAGCAATAGATGTCGTTAAAGACGAACAACTATCAGTCAACGCT
>Ga0209828_1001241_pt1 | contig 23420 bp, 18 predicted proteins | sample MaitaG_FD_187429 | JGI IMG/M metagenome (GOLD analysis project Ga0209828, IMG submission 187429) | Marine algal microbial communities from Maine, USA - Maine_Asex2 metaG (SPAdes) (version 2) | ecosystem: Host-associated > Algae > Red algae > Unclassified | place: Maine, USA | collected 2015-01-05
CACCGGTCGCGAACAGCCCCGCGCAAACAGGCGCATAGAAACTTGCAAGGGTAGGTGCGTACTGATAAGGGCTCCTGTCGCGAACAGCCCCGCGCAAACAGGCGCATAGAAACCCAATATCACGAGCCCACCAACAGGCCCATTTAGGTCGCGAACAGCCCCGCGCAAACAGGCGCATAGAAACCGGATGCCCAACGCAAAGAAGGTGAGACATCATCAGGTCGCGAACAGCCCCGCGCAAACAGGCGCATAGAAACCTGTTCATCAGCCACCCCGAAAGAGATTGTGGTTTGTCGCGAACAGCCCCGCGCAAACAGGCGCATAGAAACATGACAATACCCGCGGTTCTCGAGAATCCTTGGGGGTGACCTGTCGCGAACAGCCCGGCGCAAACAGGCGCATAGAAACTGGTAAAAGTCGGATGCGCCGAAAATGGAGAGCCTCGTCGCGAACAGCCCCGCGCAAACAGGCGCATAGAAACCATTTAGGGCACCTTGAGCCTGGGCTTGTTGATAGCTCACGTCTCCCCACAGGTCGTTGTAGTCTCGCTGCTCTAGCCCGAGCCAACGCCACAGCAAAGACCAGCAGACGTTGGCACCAGAACCTAAAACCTGAGCCACCACAAAACGCGATCAACGAAGTCACTCCCACAAGGAACCCCGAGCGCACCCCTTGGCCCAACGCCAAGCACTCGCTTGACTCCTTTCTAGTAAACCAAATTGAGAAAATCGTCAGTACGTTTGGCGATACCTCGATCCAGGTAGGAGTTCCATCCCGTTCCATGGGGTCGAATAGGCTCGCGGGCTCTAGTCCGCTCCCAGAGAGAAGCCCATGCGCCTGCTCTATATCGATATCGACACGCTTCGTGCCGACCATCTCGGTTGCTACGGCTATCACCGGGCGACGTCGCCAAACATCGATGCACTTGCGGCCGAGTCGGTGCAGTTCTCGAACGTCTACTCATCCGACGTGCCCTGCCTACCGAGCCGAACTGCATTGAGCGTTGGCATGCTCGGCATTCGTAACGGCGTCGTGAACCACGGCGGCGTCGCCTCCGAACTCCGGCCCGAAGGTCGCCATCGCGAGTTCTATGGGAAGTTCGCCGAGAACTCGTGGGCGTCGCAGTTCTACAAGGCCGGCTGGCACACGGCCTCGATCTCGAGCTTTCCCTTCCGCCACTCCGCCAGCTGGTGGAACAACGGCTTCATGGAGGCCATGAACCTTATGCGGGGCAGCGGTGGTGAACGAGCCGACCAAGTCCTGCCCGGCGCGCTCGACTGGCTCGATCGACGAGGAACCGCCGAAGATTGGTTCCTGCACGTCCACTTCTGGGATCCGCACACGCCGTACAACACGCCCGACGACTACGGCAATCCGTTCGAGGGCGACGCCCCACCCGCGTGGCACACCGAAGAAGTCCGCGCCCACAACTGGCAGCTCCCAGGCCCGCACTCGGCCCAAGAGCCGTGGGGGTACCGACCCGACGAGCACGGCCCTCCCCCGCCCCGCCAGCCGTGGAACGCCGCGTCAATGGATGATGTGAAGGGCATCTTCGACGGCTACGACGTCGGCATTCGCTACGCCGACGACGCCGTCGGCACCTTGCTGAACAAGCTGGCCGACCTTGGCGTGTTGCATGAAACCGCGGTGCTGATCAGCTCCGACCACGGCGAGGCGTTCGGCGAACTCGGCGTCTACGCCGACCACCAAGCGGCCGACGAAGCGACGTGCCACATCCCGTCGATCCTCTACTGGCCCGGACTTGCACCTCGCACATACGACGGCCTGCACTACCACCTCGACATCGGCGCAACCGTTGTTGAACTCGCTGGCCGCGAGATTCCCGAGCATTGGGATGGCGTCTCGGTCGCGCCGCAGCTCTCGAACGGCACCGAGGCCGGGCGTGATCACCTCGTTCTGAGCCAAGGTGCGTGGGCGTGTCAGCGTGGAGTCCGGACGGGTGACCATCTGTATCTGCGCACGTGGCACGACGGCTATCACGGGCACTGGAACGACGAGATGTTGTACAACATCGCCACCGATCCTCATGAAACGACGGACCTGATGGCCGACGAACCAACGGTGGCCGCCGCCGCTCGGTCGACGCTCGACACGTGGACCGAATCGAATCTCGCGACCGGCTACTCCCCCATCGATCCGCTCGACCTCGTCATCGAGGAGGGCGGGCCGTATCACACCCGGCGTCATCTCCCCGCATATCTCGACCGGCTTCGTGAGACCGGCCGGGGAGCGTGGGCCGACGTTCTGCTCGACCGGCACCCCGGCGAGGCTGACCCTGCATTCTGGGCTGACGCCGGCTTTCCGACGCTGTAGCGATCAATCCTGCGCTTCAGTCCTGCACTTCGGGGCGCAGGCAGAAGGTGTCGCCGTTTGGAATCTCAAGGCGGGTCGTTCCCGTGGCACACGCCGCCGATGACGACGTTTGTGATGCGATGGTGAGTGCGCCGGGTTCATTGCAGCTCGCCCCTTGGATCGTGCCCGCGGTAACGACGATGCAATCGTCGGGTGCCTCAGCCACCGGCGCGATGCGGACCGATTGTGTCTCGTTGCCAGCGACGACGGCCGTCGCAACCAACAGCCCAATGAGGAGGCCCATTCCGGCCGCCATCAGCAGCACCCCTCGACCGAACAACGGCGAACGACTCGCCTCCATTGGAGGATCGAAGACCGACGCGGTTGGGGTTTCTGCCTCAGATTCGGCCCGGAGCTTGGCGACCGAACCTTCATCTCGCTGCGGCGCCGACTCGGGGGTATCCGCTCGACCTTTGGCGGCGGCGAACGGGCCTTCCGGCTCTGACGGACTCAACAGCAACTCTCGCGCTGCGTGGAGCTGCCCAAAGGCCTGGCCATCGGTCGCGCCGCCATCGGGATGTGCTTCTTTCACCGCCGAGCGAAACGCTCGCTGAATGACCGCGACCGGTGCATCGACGGCGACACCGAGGAGGTCAGCTGCGTCGGCGCGCTCCTTGCCACTCGCCTGCTCTGCTCCCATTCGACGGTCATCCATACCGCTCACCCATGCCGACATCTTGGCGTTACCGTGAATCTATGTCCATCCGGAACCGGGTTTACAAAAAGGCCGCGACCAAAGCCGCCGACAAGCTAGTTCAGAGCGACCTCATTCCCGCCACTGCGATCGAGGGCGCCTCAAAGGCCATGATCGACGCGGTCGACAAGGCCGTAACCAAACGATGGGCCCGCGCACTCGACCGAGCCGCCGAAACCACCGGCACGGTCGACGAACGGGTCGCCGAGGTCACCGACACATTTCGCAAGGAACTCGTCGGGGCCGGCGCAGCCGCTGGCGCCGTCGCCGCGTCGCCCGGTATCGGCACGATGGCCGCGATCGGAACCCTCGGCGCCGAGATCGGTTGGTTTGTCATCCGTGCCGCCGACCTCATCATGACGATCGCGGCGATTCACGGCCGGACCGAGGCAACGGTCGAGGAGCGCCGCTCGTGGGTCCTCGCCATTCTCGCGTTCGGCGAAGATGCCGCCAAAGAATTCGGGGCACTAGCCGACCGCATGCAGGTCGGCCCCATTTCCGGTACCGGGCTGAAAGTTCCGCTCGAGGTTCTCGAGCGAGTGAACGCGAACATCGGCGCAAACCTGCTGAGCAAGTTCGGCACGCGCCGCGGCGCGATTGCCGTTGGCCGCGTCCTCCCGTTCGGGGTTGGCGCCGTCATCGGTGGCGGGGCGAACTATGCGATGGTCCGCTCGCTAAGCCGCAACGCGAACGACTTCTTCCTCGCGAGTCCGTTGCACGTCACTATGCAGCGGCTCGACGACCCCACCCTGCCGCCGCCTCCCACCCTCGACAGCAGCACGGGCCCCGGAAAATCCCGGACCCGACCGTTCTGGAGCCGAACGTCGAAGTGATGCCAGACGTGCGCTCGGACCGGCGGACATCCTAAAGTTGGGGCAACGCACGCACCGCTGACCGATCTCGCCATCGGTCGGACATCAAATCTCGTTGGGAGAATATGACTGGACCGGAGCTGACCCTTGCTCGCTCGATTCTCGACGAGCCATTGACGGTCACTGCTGACATTCCGGCGATGCTGCCGATCTTTGCGCTCCGGCACGAGTCGCACCGTCTAGTTCCAGATGCCTGTTCGGTGCTTTCCCGGTGGCCGACTGGCTTGCGCTCTGCGCAGCTTCTTGCCACCGGGCTACTCGACCTTCCGCGATCGGTTCTTGGCGCGCCGGCGGCCCGCAACAAGACGCCGAACGACCTCGTCGGCCTCGCGATGTATGCATCGAGCCGCGAGGCGCAGTGCGAGTACAGCGCGGCCCATGCCAGCGCCTACGCGATTCGGCGCGGTCTGCATCCGGCAGCGATCGCCGGGCGACGGTTACCTCGCGAGCAGACGACTGCGGAGTTCGCCGAGGCGCTCGTAGCAGGATCGGCACAACACCTTGTCGCCGCGACTACAAACCTCGAAGAACACCTCAATCCGCAGGAGGTTGCCGCCATCGCCTTGGCAGTCGGCTTCGCTGGATTTGTCAACAAGTTCTCTCGCGCGATGGGTCTCGAACTCGAGCCGGAAGTAGCCGATGAGGTCGTCGACCTACGGTTGCATTCGGCCGATGGCCGCGCCCGAAACCGTGCGCCGACCGATATGTGGCGGACTGCGCTTCGCCTCGCCCGGGCGACGCCGGCGACGGCGGCACTCGAACGACGATGGCTCAGCGGTGTGCCTAGCCGGGCGCCGCAAGCGGTTCGATATCTCGAACGAACGACGGGCGTGAGCTTCGATATCCTTCCGCACCTCCCAACCCGACGAGCGATGCGGTCGGTGGCCACCGTTGTGCGCGACAACCTCACTGGCTCAGAGTCGACCGTTGATCGGCAAGCGAAGGCGCTCGCCGCGCTTGTTTTTGCGACGTTGAACGATGCCGGGACCTTGGCGAGCCAGGCCCAACGCGCCGTGATCCATGGCGATTCAACAACGTCGGTCGACCTGTTCGAGGCGGTCCGCATTTTTGCGCATGAGTCTCCGACGACCACCGACACGTTCATGCTTGATCGCTGGCTCGACCGGCGCACTATCGACGTCCTGCTGCTCGCCCGAGCTATCTCACCACCGCCAGCACTCGTGGCTCCAGAGATTGTCGATCGCGTTCGCACATCGCTCTCTGCGAGCGACGTGGTCGAGGTGGTCGTATGGCTATCGGTTCAGCAGATGCTTGCCCGACTCGAGCGTTCTTTCTCGCCTCGGTCGGCGCGGCCTTGTAACGCAAACGATTACGACGGCGAACCAACCCGTTAGGTCGACCGAGCGACGTGGGGCGACATCAACGCAATCGCCACCGACACATCGAGGTCACGGGTCCGCATCGTGGCGATCCGGCGGCCGGGCTGAATCGCATCTCGCGCCTCGCTGCATCGTTCGGGCCCCAACTCGGCGACGGTTGCATCAAGGTCCGGGCAGTTCAGCGCCAAACCCCACAACGACGGCGGGTCAGGTTCCGGCTCGGCATCGTCGGGGCCAACCAATTCGAGAATCACGTCGCCGATCCAAAAGAACGCCTGCCGTCGCGACAGCCCGCCGGCCTCAAAGCGCCGAACGCGCCGGGCGACCAGACCACAGGCCGTCAGCAACGATGTTGTCGCGTCGCAGTCTCCGGTCATCATCACGACATGGTCGATCGACCCGACGCCGTTCGGGTGGTCTATGACGCGACCCGCCCGACTCTCGCTGGCATCGAAGATGTCCAGATCCGGGCACGCTGCGCCGGCAAGCCCGAGGCCATGAAGGCCCCGCTTGTCACCGCCGGCGAGCACGAGGGCGGTCTGACCCACCACGACGCCGGGCAGCCCATCGGGCAACGTCTGCGACACAAACCCAGCGGCTTCCCACGCCGCGGCCGAGTCCCCAATCGGCAGGCGTTGGAGTTGATGGGACGTCGATAATGAAGCGGTCACGACCCGATGGTAGGTGACGCCATCGATCCGACAAGGTGGACGGCGACCGAGCCGTTAGGGAGCGGCCAAGTATTCGCGAGCCAACTCATCGAGCCGGCCGTTGGCCCGCAACTCGGCGATCGCATGATTCACCGGACCGATGTACTCACTGCCGGGCTGAAACACGAAACCGAGGTCATCGCTGCCAAACGTGCCCTCGACTGGTCGGAGCTGGTCAGCGGCCGCACCGGCATACCCGACGCCCGAGGCATCCTCGAACACGACCGCGTCGACCTCGCCGGCAATAAGAGCGGCGACAACGGCCTCGAAGCCCTCATAGGTTTCGATCCTGTTCTCTGGCACAAGCCTCTGGGCCAGTTCGTACTCGACGGTGCCGGCCTGGGCGCCGATCAGAGCACCTTGATCATCGATGACATCGGTCGTCGATGCGTAGAGATCATTGTCGCCGGCGACCAGCATCTTCTGCTCGATCGTGAGGTACGGATCTGAGAAATCAACCCGGCTCTTTCGTTCCTCGGTGATCGAGATCCCGTTGATTGCGGCCTCGACCTCACCCGCGGCGACCTGGTCGAGCACGCCGGGCCACGGTGCCGCGACAAACTCCGCCTTGCAGTCGATGACACCACAGACTTCATGCCAAACATCGAAATCCCAACCCGCCCCTTCGGTGTCGCCGTCAACCATCGACTCGACACCAATCGTGAGCGTGTGCCCACCGAGGTCGTTGCCAACGATCTCGTCCGGGCCGCGGCTCATCAGCGCGACGATCAACCATGCCAGCAGCGCGAGCGCGACGAGCGGAAACAACCACTTGACCCAGCCGGTCCCGCTCGTTGACTCATCGACCGACTCGGTTTTGAGCTCATGGCGCTTCGTCTCGGCCGACATCGCGACCGAAGCCGGCGCGTCTTCGCCCACGGCGTCGTCGTCGACGGTCACATCGAGGTCGACGTCGACGTCAGAGTCGGACTCGTCGACGGTCACATCCTGAACGACCTCCCGCTCGTCGAAGGCGAGATTGGCAGATGCCTCTTCGGGGGTTGCGGCGTCGATATCGATCTCGTCGGGCACCCAGGCATCGGCGGCTTCGATCTCGTCGGGCACCCAGGCATCGTCGGCTTCGATCTCGTCGGGCACCCAGGCATCGTCGGCTTCGATCTCGTCGGCCGCGACCTCGTCGAGCGGCGCGCCGTCAAGCACCTGCTCATCGCCTAGCTCGTCGTCGGCTTCGATCGCATCGCGAAACTGCCTCGGCGCCTGCACCCGTTCAAGAGTCGGCATCGCCGTGGTCATCTGCGCACCGACCCCGACAAGACCGCTCAGGCCGCCGATGCCGACCACGCGGCTCAGACCGGCGAGAAAGCTCGCATCCGCCGCCTCGACATCTCCCGCCACCTCACCGAGCGCCGTCAGCACGTCTTCGTTCTCCGCGACCGCCATCGATGCCAGGTTGTCATCGAGCATGCTGGCGAGACCTCCATCGTTCAGGCCCCCGCGTGCCACCTTTTGGCCGAGGTAACTTATAACGAGCGGTGTGATCACCGGCAGGAACTTGGCAACCGAGCCGACGCCCAACCCCGACGTCGCGGCGAGTTGCTGCTCAACCAGATTCCGGCGACGCCCGAGAATGCTGCCGACAAGGCTTGAGCCGATCGCCTCTGGGTCTCCGTCGCGAACGAATCCAGCGACGTCTTGCACCAACACGCCGTCGTGGTCCTTGACAAGGTCATAGACCGCAGCTGCGCCGCGGTCGGACTGTGTCCGATGGGCGAGTCCACCGAGAAGCGCGGGCACCGCACAATCGAGCAAACGGCGCGTGCCCGCGGGGTCGGCCTCAAGAAAGCCGGCAAGGGCATCGAGATTGGATTCGTTCTCGCCGAGAAGTCGGTCGAGCTCATCAAACAGGGCCATCAACTCACCTTTCGCTACACGCGTCAGGCGACCTCGACCGACTAATCGTCAACCCATGAGGTCGACGGTCGCCCGAAGTCGCACAAGGTAGATATCGGCACTGCGAATCCCACAATGAGTCGAACGCACCAATCGGTGTCGTTAACGACCAGCAAGCTCCGAGATCACGGGGCTTATCGCGTCGAGCTCGGTGCAGTTCGACACAACGATGTAGCTCAGCTGCCACCGCTCGCGTCGGGCCTGCAAGTCTTCGATCATCGAACTGGTGGATCCAATCAGCAGAATCGGCGTTTCCTCGATCAGTGAGCGTTCGGCGCCAAACAGCTCGGCGATGCCCGAGATCGTTCCATCCCGATCATCGGTCGGCGTGGTCATCGCCATCATGCTCAGCTCGATCTCGGCGAACCGATCACCGGCCGCGTTGCGCACCCACTCCAGCTTCCGATCGATCGATTCGGCAGCGAGGTCGAGCACCGCGTCGGGACCGATCTCGCCAGCCTTCATGTTTGCGTTGATGCCGACGATCTCGGCTTCTTGCGCGCAGTACTTCAACATACGCGGCCCGCCGCCGCCCAGCAGCAATGGCATCGGGCCAACCGGCAGCGGCTGCGCGTCGTAACCGGTGATCTCATAGTGCTCGCCGCTGAAGTCGAAAGGTCCGGCCGCATGGCAGCCTCGGATCACGCTGATCGCCTCGATCATCCGGTCGATACGAATACCTGGGCGGTCATATGCGATGCCCGACTGTTCGTAGTCGGTCTTCATCCACCCGGCGCCAAGCCCCAGCTCGACCCGGCCGTCGGAGAGAACATCGAGGGTGGCCATTTCCTTCGCCAGCGTGACCGGGTGCCGGTAGTCATTGTCGAAAACCAGGGCGCCAACCTTGAGCTCGGTCGTCACCGCCGCGGCAACGCTGAGCGCGGAGATCGGCGCCAACTGGTCGCCGAAGTGATCGGGAATGAACAAGGTGGAGAATCCGAGGCTCTCGACCTGGCGCGCCGTATCGGCCCAGGACAGCCCAGGTAAGGGCGTGGCCAGCTGGATGCCGAAACGAAATGGACGGGCTCTCGCGGTGCTCACTTTGTGATTGAGTAATAGAGGTTGATCGGGTCGTCGAACTCATGGCGTTCGATCGAGGTGAAACCGGCCGTCGTCACGAGATCGCGCAGCGCCTCGGGGTTCAGGCCGAGGGTTCCATACCCCGCACCGTCGGGCTCCGACATCGCCGACGACAGACAGACCGACACCGACGTTGCGTACATCATGGCCAACAGCGGGTTCTTGCGATTCTGCGTGAAGTCCGGTGTCGACCGAATCTCCTTCACCAGCCAGACCCCGTCGTCGGCCAGCGATGCGTGAATGTCGGCGGCCACGTCGTCGGGTCGCGTCATGTCGTGGAGACAATCGAGCGTGAGCACGACATCGAACGGCGCCTTGTCGCCGAGCGACGTTTCGGTCACGTTGTGGAAGTCGATGGCGACACCGTCGGCGGCCGCGTTCTCGACGGCCTTGTCGATCGCGTGCTGGCTGAGCTCGAACCCCGAGAAATCGCTGTTCGGGTATTCGGCGGCGAGCAGTCGAAGGGCGAGGCCGGTGCCGCAACCGACGTCGGCGACGCGGGCCCCGGCGGTGAGGCGCCCGGCCAGGCCGTCAACGGCAGGAACGAACCTTGGCACGAGGGTGTGCGCGGTCCAGTTCCCGAAGGCCCGTTCAACGTGGTCGGCTTCCCCGGGGCCGAGATCGTCGTACGTCAGACCGATGCCGGTCTTGAATGACTCGGCTAGCCGGTCGATGACTTCGGGTCCACGGGGCGGGCTGAGTGCGCTTCCTGCGAACGTCAGCGCTGCATCGTTGGCGAGTACTTCGCCGGCGGCGGCGGTCAGTTCGAACGATTCCCCGTCGGGTGATTCGATCAAGCCCGCTGCGGCTTGGCTCCGCAGCCACTCGAGCAGCCAACGTTCGTGCAAACCCGACGCCAGCGCCAGTTCGGCCGCCGTCAACGGACCAGCGCCCTGCATCGCTCGGTAGATGCCAAGGCGGTCGCCGAGGTGCATCATCGTCGTGACAAGTTGGCCTTGGCGGTAGCCCCAGACCTTCTGCTGCACGAGCCGCACATCGTCGGCCTCGATCTCGGGACCGGCCACCTCAGCGGCCCAGACCTTCGGCCTCGGCACCAATCGAGGTGCTGTCGCCATGACCGGTGTGTACGACGGTGTGGTCGGGCAAAGCGAACAACTTCGACCGAATCGACTCGACGATCAGGTCGTGGCTCGAGAACGACCGACCGGTCGCACCGGGGCCCCCGTGAAACAGCGTGTCACCGGAGAACAAGAGCCCGTCGCTCGGCAGATGCAGACAGCAGCCGCCGGGTGAATGGCCGGGTGTGTGAAGCACCGACAGCTCGGCGCCGCCGACCGTGATGGTCTGACCATCGTGCAGCGGAGCGTCGACCCGGCGGTCGGCGTAGACGGCGTCCCACAACATGCCGTCATCGGGGTGCAGCCAGATCGGCGCGTCAGCGGCTTCGGCCAACTCGGCCGCCGCATTGATGTGATCGTTGTGGCCATGGGTGCAGACGACGGCGAGAAGCTTGCGCCCGCCGATGCCTTCGAGAATCGGGCGATGATCGTGGGCTGCGTCGATAACGATGCACTCGCGATCGTCACCGATGATCCAAATGTTGTTGTCGACGTTGAAGTCTTCACCGTCGAGGCTGAAGACGCCCGAGGTAACAAGGTGATCTAAACGAGCCATCAGATCTCCACCACCGAACGCAGCACTTCGCCAGCTTCCATCTTGTGAAACGCTTCTTCGACTTCGTCGAGCGAGATCGTCTCGCTCACAAAGGCGTCGAGATCGAGCCGTCCCTGCAGGTACAGGTTGATCAGCATCGGGAAGTCGCGGCTCGGCAGGCAGTCGCCATACCACGACGACTTCAATGCACCACCTCGGCCGAAGATCTCGCTGAACGGAAGTTCAACCTTCATCTCGGGATTCGGAACCCCAACCAACACCACAGTGCCGGCGAGATCGCGGGCATAGAACGCCTGCTCATAGACCTGCGGCAGCCCAATCGCTTCGATTGCGACGTCGACACCATTGCCGCCGGTGTACTCGCGGATCTTCTCAACGGCATCTTCGTTCGCGGAGTTGACCGTATGAGTTGCCCCGAACTTCTTGGCCCATTCCAGCTTCGTGTCGTCAATGTCAACCGCGATGATCGTGTCGGCACCGGCGAGCACGGCACCAGCGACGGCCGCATCACCAACACCGCCGCAACCGAAGACGGCAACGGAGTCGCCCCGACTGACATTGCCGGTGTTCATCGCCGCGCCCAGTCCAGCCATGACACCGCAGCCAAGCAGGCCGGCCGCCGCCGGCCGCGCCGCAGGGTCGACCTTCGTGCACTGTCCGGCGGCGACCAGCGTTTTCTCAGCAAACGCACCAATGCCGAGTGCCGGGCTGAGCTCGGTTCCGTCGGCCAGCGTCATCTTCTGCGTCGCGTTGTGGGTGTTGAAGCAGTACTGAGGGCGACCGCGATTACATGACCGGCAGTCACCGCAGACCGCACGCCAGTTGAGAATGACAAAGTCCCCCGGCGCAACCGATGTGACGTCCGGGCCGACCGACTCGACGAGGCCCGAGGCCTCATGGCCGAGCAGGAACGGGAACTCATCGTTTATGCCGCCCTCGCGGTAATGGAGATCCGTGTGACAGACGCCGCAGGCCTGGATCTTGACAACAGCTTCACCGGGTCCGGGATCGGGGATGATGATCGTCTCGATGGAGACTGGTTCGCCCTTCGCCTTCGCGACGACGCCCCGCACTTCCTGGCTCATAGCACTCCTTCAACATCAACGGCTTCAATGGTGAGGGAGAATAGTGCGGGTCAGCTGGTTGAGTCGTGTTGGTCAGCGCTCGCGCCGGCCCGGCCAACTGGTCAGTCTTCGGCTTCGGAAGTTTCGCGGGACTGCGGCCGTTCCTGCACCGACTCATCGGCAACTGCTGGAGTTGGCGTTGGTGTCACCGTCGGAGCTGGAACGACACTCGGCCCAGGGCCAACGTCGGGCGGACCGGTGAGGTAGGGCATTGGGTCGACGGGGGCACCATTGCGTCGCACTTCCCAATGGAGGTGTGGGCCCGTCGACAGGCCGGTCGACCCGACAAAGCCGAGCACGTCGCCCCGCTCGACGATCTGGCCGACGTCGACCGCGACCTGGCTCTGGTGGGCATACAACGTTGCAAGGTTGCCACCATGATCGACGACCACGGTGTTGCCGTAGCCGCCCTGACCCGATGCCACAACGACAACCCCCGACGCAGCAGCCACGATCGGCGCACCGGACGGAGCCGACATGTCGAGGCCGTCGTGTTGGCGCACGTACCCCAGCACCGGATGCAAGCGAGGTCCGAAGACCGAACCGATGATGAGCGGATCGAGCGGAGCGAGCATTTCGCCGCCGTCGTACGACTCTCCCCCAGTCGCTTCGAGAAGGATGTCTTCGATCTCTCGCGATGGGTCCGAAAAGGAGCCAAGCTCGCGGGCGTACTCGCTCTTGTTCTCACGAATCGCGGAGATCTGCTCCGCCTCGGCAAGGCGGCGGGCGTCCTTCTCCTGCAATAGCTGCAACTGTTCAAGGCGCAGACGCTCGAACTCGTTCTCAACTTCGACGATCGCATCGGTTGCCGAGTTGGCTTCGCCAATCGCATCTTCAAGCTCAACGACCAGTTCGGCCGTCTCTTCCTCGAGAACCAAGACCGCGTCGATTGTGCGCTGCTGGTTGTCGAACAGCGCCTGGGCGTAGTCGATCGAAGCTTCAAAGTCATTCGGCTTGTCGATGCCGAGCAAGACTTGCGCGACTTGTTCGGAATGGCCGCCGCCCATGTAAACCGACACCGCCTCGTCTTGCAGGACCGCTCTTTGGCGTTCGAGTTCGGATGAAACTGCCCACAGCTCCTTGGCCGACGCATCGCGCCGAATCTTGGCTCGCGAGGCTTCGGTCTCGGCCGCCAACATTTGCCGGCGAACGTCACGGAGTTGACGGTCGATATCGATCAGCGAAGCTTCGATCGCCACGACTTCGTTGTTCGTCTCGCGGAGCTGGGTCAGCGCATCGCGTTCTTCATCGACCGTCGCTTCGAAGTTCGCAACCCGAGCTCGGAACTCGCTGTTTGGCAAACACTCACCGGTACCTGGCAGGAACGTGAAGCCGTTGAGTTCGGCATTGGTGGTGACCCCACTTGGAATGCGGCCCGCCGACACACACGAGTGGCCGGGGTCGAGGATCTCGTAGCACTCGTCGTTCGCTCCGAGCGCGAAACCTTCTGGACACCGTGGCGGTGGCGGGGCACACGCACCGTCGGTGATTTCTTCGCCGTCGGGACACTCAAGCTCACCCGGCTCGTCGTCGCCCTCGCCCGCTTCGTCCTCGTCGCCTTCACCCTCGCCTTGCTCGCCCTCATCGCCGGCGCCATCGTCGGCCGGGTCGCCCTCGCCGTCATCGATCGGCTCACAAATTGCGCCGTCGGGACCCAGCACAGTGCCCGGCGGGCACTCGCTTACCGGGATACCGCAGGTAACCCCATCGGGAGCCAGGATCTGGCCTTCCGGGCAGGGCGTTTGAGCGCTCGCCGAACCTGGCCCGATCAGGGGAACGAGGACGGCGGCGAACAAGGCCAGCACAACGAGTAGCCGCAGGGGCCGTGAATACGCGCGAGTCATTCCGGTTCCATCGTCACTTCTGCGCGAACACTGAGGCGCTTGGCACAGATCCAATGACCCATGTCCGAAAAGAGAGTGTCGCTTTTGGCCCATCTCCGCACGCCCTGTGGTTCCTTGTGCCCTGAGGTCTGTGTCCCGGACGTCGAGCGGCAGTTCTAGACGTCGAGGAAGCGAGTGATTGCGATCATCGAACTGAAGGCTCCGATGACTGCGCCAACCGCAACCATACCCAGGCCGATGTTCAGGACCGTTCCGTTGTCGACAATAAAGCCCTGCAGCAGCCGAAGGGCGTCGGGATCAGCGAAGTCGGCGGCCTGCGAGTTCGCGAACCACAGGATCGGCAAGGACAACAAACCACCGACGAGGCCTTGCAACGTGCCTTCAACGAGGAACGGGAAGCGGATGTAGACGTTCGATGCGCCGACCAGGCGCATGACCTCGATCTCGCGTCGGCGCGCGAAGATGGCCGTTCGGATCGTGTTGAAGACCAGCAGGAACGCGGCCAGCAGCAGCGCCAACGACATGATCAGCACGAACGTACTGATCGCGTTCGACGTGTCCTGGAGCGCGCGGATGACGTCGGTTGCCAGCACGACCCGCCTCACCCCCGGCTGGGTTCGGAACTGATCAGCAAGTGCTTCGATCACGTACGCGTCGGAGTTCACGGGGACCACGCGATACGACGGTGGTAAAACGTCGACGGTGACGTTCTCGATCAGCTCGGGCGAGTCTTCGAACAGTTCTTGGAACTCTTTGAAGGCGTCTTCCTGATCGAAGTATCGGAAGTCGCTGATCTCGGGGTTGTTCGACGGATCGAGCCGGGCCCGGATTGCGTCGTCCTGGGCCGCCGAGGCTTCCGGATTCATGAAGACGATGAACTCGATGTCGCCCTGCCAAAGCGACGTCGCTGACTTCACCGCTTCTCGGACCAGCAAACCACCGCCGAGGGTCGTCAACGAGACCGTGACCGTCACAAGCGTCGCGATGAACAGGGTTGAATTTCGACGCAAGCTGTAGAGCAGCTCGCGCATCACATAGGTGAGGCGAATATTCATCGGTTACTCGTACACGCCGCGAGCCTGGTCTCGAACGAGGTGTCCTCGATCAAGCTCGATCACTCGCCGCCGCATCGTGTCGACGATGCCCCGGTCGTGTGTCGCCATGACAACGGTGGTGCCGACCTTGTTGATGCGGTCGAGCAGCCGCATGATGCCGACCGATGTCGCCGGGTCGAGGTTGCCAGTGGGCTCATCGGCGAGAAGGATCAGCGGCCGGTTCACGAACGCCCGCGCGATCGACACGCGTTGCTGCTCTCCGCCCGAAAGCTCGTCGGGGTAGTTGTTCATCTTCTTTGTGAGCCCGACCAGTTCGAGAATCGCCGGCACCTGGGTGCGGACCACGTGTTTTGGTCGGCCGATCACCTCGAGCGCGAAGGCAACGTTCTGGGCGACTGTTCGAGTCGGCAGCAGCTTGAAGTCCTGGAAGATGCAGCCGATGTTGCGCCGAAGGTAGGGCACCCGCCAACCACTGAGCTGGCCGATGTCCTTGCCAGCGACGTAGATGGTGCCGGTGTCGGGTTGCTCCTCTTTGTTGAGCAGCCGGATGAACGTCGACTTGCCGGAACCGGACGGGCCGACCAGGAAGACGAACTCGCCTTTCTGAATCTCTGCCGAGACATCGCGCAGAGCTACGACATCGCCCTTGTAGACCTTTGTGACGTCTTCGAGTTTGATCATTTCACCGCTGCAGAGCGTTCAGGAGGTTACGCACACGTGAAAGATTGCCCGCACTTCACGGTGCGCGATGGGCGTGTGCAGAATGCGCCGTCAGGGTAGCACCGCGCCCCTCATTTCGGTGGGCACCTGATCGAGACGATCAGGCCTTGTTAACTGCCGCGTGCCCACTGCAGGTACGACTCCATGAACGGCTCAACGGCACCGCCGAGAACCCCTTCGACGTTTCCGGTTTCGTGCTCGGTCCGGAGGTCTTTCACCATCTGGTAGGGCTGCAAGACGTACGAACGAATCTGGCTGCCGAAGTCGACCTTCTTTGACTCGCCCGCGATGGCGGCAAGTTCGTCTTCACGCTTCTGGCGTTCAAGGTCGAGCAGTTTCGACGCCAACATCTGCATCGCTCGATCCTTGTTCTGATGCTGGCTGCGTTCGTTCTGGCACGACGTAACGAGCCCAGTCGGCAAGTGCGTAATACGCACGGCCGAATCGGTGACGTTCACGTGCTGTCCGCCCGCGCCCGACGAACGAAACGTATCGATACGCAGCTCGGTCTCGTCGATGTCGATCTCGTCGTTGACAGCGTCGAATAACGGCACGACCTGTACCGACGCAAAGGCCGTCTGGCGCTTCGCTTCCTTGTTGAACGGCGAGATCCGGACGAGGCGATGCACACCACCCTCGCCGCGCATAAGACCGAACGCGTGACGACCGCGGATGATGAACTCGGCCGACGAGATTCCTGCTTCCGTGCCTTCTTGCCACGAGGTGACTTCGATCGTGAAACCCCGTCGCTCTGCCCACCGCGTGTACATCCGCACGAGCATCTCGGCCCAGTCTTGGGCATCGGTGCCACCTGCTCCGGACTGCACATGGCACACAGCATCGGATTCGTCGTGATCGCCGGTGAACAGGGACCGCAGTTCGAGCGCTTCGAGGGATTCGCTCAGCGACTCGACACTCGCCCGAACTTCGTCTTCGAATTCCGGTCCGAGGTCGACACCGGCCTGGGCGTCGGTGAGCGTGACCTCGAGCCGTTCGTACAGCTCGATGTCATCGGTCACCGACGTAAGTTCGCCGGTCGTCGCCCGAGCTTTGTCGGGGTCATCCCAGAGGCCGGGCTCCGCCGCGAGACTTTCAAGTTCCGGCCGCCGAACCCGCAGCTCTTCGATGCGCAAATACTCGTGCGCGTCGCTCAGCCGTTTTGCCAGCACCTCAAGTTGTGAAGAAATCTCCTGCATCAGCAGGGCGAAGGCTATCTAAAGAGGCGCCGACGCGGCGTGACTATCGCCCGTGACACTGCTTGTATTTCTTGCCCGACCCACAGGGGCACGGCGCATTTCGCGGCGTCTTTTCCTCTTCACTCTTCACGACCGGGGTATTGCTGGCCTGCTGGTTCGCCTCGATCACCTTGGGTGCATCGGCAGTGGCATCGGCGATGACGCCTTGATTCGGCTGGGCGGGGCTGGCCTGGGCCGGACCCGGTGTGAAGTCTTCGGCCTCAGGCTTCGTGGCAGTGCTCACGACGGCGGGTTCATCGGGCGCACCAGCACCTTCGTCTTCTTCGACCTTGACCTGCACATGCATGACGTAGGAAACGAAATCGCGTGCGGCGCTATCCATCATCGCCGAGAACATCTCGAAACCTTCACGCTGCCACTCGGTCAGCGGATCCTTCTGACCCATGGCCCGAAGGTTGATGCCTTCCTTCAGATAGTCCATCTCGTACAAGTGTTCACGCCACTTGGTATCGAGGATGCGCAGCATGACCTGGCGCTCGATCTCGCGCATCGCCTCGGAGCCCAGTTCGGCTTCGCGTGTTTCGTAGAAACCGATCGCGTCGGCCATGAGAGTTTCGTACAGCTCGTCGGTGTCGCCCGCCGATACGAGCGCTGGTGTCGTGACCGAGAGGCCGTGGGGCCAGAGCACAGTGGCTTCGGTGAGCAATGCCTCGATGTCCCACTCGGACGGAACGCCCGAACCGCAATGCATGCTGACGATGCTCTCGACCGCGTCGGACAAGTACTCGAGGGCTTCTTCGCGCATGTCGGCGCCATCGACGATCTGGTCGCGGCGCATGTAGATCACCTTGCGCTGCTCGTTCATGACCTCGTCGTACTTGAGCACGTTCTTGCGCGCTTCAGCGTTCTTCTGCTCGACCGTGGTCTGGGCTCGCTCGACGGCTTTGCTGACCATCTTCGAGTCGATCGGGACGTCCTCGGGTAACGCCTTGTCCATTACCCAGTTCATGGTGCCGGTCGCGAAGATGCGCATCAGATCGTCTTCGAGCGACAGGTAGAAGCGGCTTTCGCCAGGATCGCCCTGGCGGCCGGATCGGCCACGGAGCTGATTGTCGATGCGGCGGCTGTCGTGGCGCGCCGTACCGAGCACATACAACCCGCCGAGCTCACACACGACCTCGCCCTCGGCGTCGGTCTCGGGCTTGTACTTCGCGGTCAGCTCGACCGTGCGCGCGATGCCCTCTTCGCTGTCGGGGTCGATACCTTCGGCCCGCACGTCGCGGATCGCCATGCCCTCGGGATTGCCACCGAGGACGATGTCGACGCCGCGACCGGCCATGTTCGTTGCGACCGTGACTGAGTGCAGTCGGCCCGCCTGCGCCACAATCTCGGCTTCGCGTGCGTGCTGCTTTGCGTTAAGAACCTCGTGAGGAATGCCGCGCTGGGTAAGCACCCGAGCCAGCTCTTCGGATTCCTCAACCGTGACGGTTCCGCCCAGCACCGGCTGGCCAACGTCGTAGCGCTTCTGGATGTCGTCGGCGACGGCATCGAACTTACCACGCATGGTTTTGTAGACAAGGTCGACCTGATCGATACGGGCGAGTGGCAGGTTCGTGGGAATCGGCACGACGTGCAGGCCGTACGTCGAGAACAGCTCACTGGCCTCGGTCTCGGCGGTGCCCGTCATGCCAGCCAACTTCTCGTACAGCCGGAAGTAGTTCTGCAGCGTGATCGTGGCGAGCGTCTGGTTCTCTTCTTTGATCTTGACACCCTCGGATGCCTCGACCGCCTGGTGGAGACCATCGGACCAGCGACGACCTTCGAGCACCCGGCCGGTGAACTCGTCGACGATCTTTACTTCGCCCTCAGCGACGATGTAATCCTTGTCGCGGTGGAACAGCTCCTTCGCCTTGAGGGCGACGCCGAGCTGGTGCACGTAATTGGCCTGGACTGAGTCGTAGAGGTTCTCGATGCCGAGCGCATTCTCGACAGCGTGGATGCCTTGCTCGGTCGGCGCGACTATGCGCTTTTCTTCGTCGACGTCGTAGTGCTCGTCGCGACGCAGCCCACGAACGATCGAGGCGAACTTGTAGTAGATCTGCGCGGCGTCGGCCAGGCGTCCGCTGATGATCAGCGGCGTGCGAGCCTCGTCGATCAGGATCGAGTCGATTTCGTCGACGATGCAAAAGTTGTGGTCGCGCTGCACGCGGGTGGCGGCGTTCATCGCCATGTTGTCGCGGAGGTAATCGAAGCCGAACTCGTTGTTCGTGCCGTACGTGATGTCACACGCATACTGCTCGCGCTTGTTCGCACGGTCATTGTTACCGGGCACGACGAGGCCGATGGTGAGGCCGAGCCAACCATGGATCTGGGCCATCCAGTCCGCGTCGCGGGTCGCAAGATATTCATTCACCGTGACAACGTGAACGCCCTCGCCGGTAAGCCCGTTCAGGTACACGGGCAACGTCGAGGTCAGAGTCTTGCCTTCACCGGTTTTCATCTCGGCGACCCAGCCGAAGTGCAACGCCGCGCCGCCCATGAGCTGGACGTCGTAGTGGCGCTGTCCGATCTGGCGCTTCGCGCCTTCGCGGACCGTCGCAAAGGCTTCGAGTAGGAGGTCGTCGACCTCGGCACCGTTGTCGAGACGTTGACGGAATTCGCCCGTCATGCCCTGCAATTCGTCGTCAGAAAGCGCCTCGAATCGTGCTTCGAGCGCGTTGACTTCCGGAACCAGGCCCGAGAGGGCCTTTAGCTTCTTGCCCTCGCCCGTTCTGAGTAACTTCTTGAAAACTGACATGTAGATCTGATGGTACCGGCGGGCCTTCGCTACCGGGGTTCAGGGTGACCGCTGTTACCCCTCGGCGTCGGCCTCGATAACACTGGGCTTACCCCTCGGCGTCGGCCTCGATAACACTGGGCTTACCCCTCGGCGTCGGCCTCGATAACACTGGGGGCGCGGGCATCGCTATACAGCCCAGCAAATCCCGAGAGTTGCAGGATTGAGCCGACGAGATTCGATAGGTAATAGAGCCCGCCCAGGATCGCAGTGCCAATGACCCCGGGCAGGAGATCGCCCAACTGTTGATCGCCGATCGGTTTGCCGTCGAGTCGCACACCCTCGACGGTCCGACCAAACTCGCCATCGGCGTACTCGAACTCGAAGGAGCCAATCGTTCCCGCGAACAACACTTGCTGGACGATCATCTGCACGACGAAGCCGATGACCCCGCCGATCAGGCCAACAAGAATGATGCGGCCGAGCACCGGCCAGAAGTGGCCCTTACTGACCTGCATCGATGCGGTTGGGATCTGTGATGCCTTGGGCGCAGCAACAGAGCTGACCACCATGAAACCAAACCGCACGTAGACCCAGACAGCGGCGACCAGAATGACCGGAACGGCGACGAGGAGAAGCACTGGTACCTGCGCAGCTGCCACGAACATCAGAGCGATGATGATCGTGAACGGTATGTACAGGGCCAACAACCAGAAGACCGACGCCGGGAACCGGGCTGCGCCTCGCGCCAGCGAAGCGCCGAGGCCGACCGAGCCGCCTTGGTGCCCAACCAAAAACTGGTGAGCAAGCGCCAGGAAACAGACGGCCGTCAGGATCATGGCGAGTACCGCTATGACGCCGGCGACGATCAGCGGACCGTTCGAAATGCTGTCGCCGAAATCATCGAAGGTGTCGAGCCGGGCATCAGCAACCCCCGAACGGACAGAAAGCAACGCCGGGATCCAGAGGACGAGCGGGAGCATCGTAAGCACGAGCGTCGCCACCTTGCGGTCCCACAACACGCTGAAGGTTCGGCTGAGCCAGTCACCGATGTCGGTCGGCGCACCGCTCTCATTCACATGATGATCGGTCCACTCAGAACCATCCCAATACCGAAGCCGGCCTGGTCGTTCGGGATCGGGATACCAGTCGGCCGACGGCAGTGCCGACGGTTCAGGGGGCCCAGGAAACGCCATTTAGCCAGCCTCGTCGATCAGGCCGAGATCACCGTCGTCGCGGCGATACACGATCGCGGCCCGCTCGGTTTCGGAGTTGTGGAAGAAGTAGAAGTCGTGATTCACAAGGTCAAGTTCCAGCGCGGCCTCGTCGGGGGTCATCGCCGCGATATGAAACTTCTTCGACTTTACAATACGCGGCGGAGTCGGTTCGGCATCGGCTGGTGCTTCGTCGATCGGGATGGCCGCCGCGGCCGCGACGAGATCGGGGTCGCCGCTGTGGTGCCACCGCTTGACGAGGCGGGTCTTGAGCTTGCGCAGTTGCTTTTCGAGCTTGACGACGGCGGCGTCGACCGCGGCGAAGCCATCGGGGGCAGAAACTTTGCAGCGGACGTGGTGCCCATGGCCTTCAAGCGTGACCTCGCAGGTCTCCTTGTCGGTGATTCGAGGGTTCTTTTCCTGGAATAAGTGCACCTCAGCATGGTCGATTCCTTCGACGAACCGATCGAGGCGGGAGATTTTTTCCCGAACGTAATCCTCCAAGCGGGGCGTCAATTCAGTGCGACGGTGGCTGATTGTTATCTCCATTGGCCGATAGTAACCGCGCGCTTCGGTCCTTGCTGATGAGCGGCCGACATGCGGTTGTCCCGAATGCGGCATGAAGGTCATCGGCCGGTCGGCGTGTAGGCCGCGGCGATCGCTGTGATTCGATCGGCGCCCGCTCGACGAAGAACTTGAGCCGCCGACGACATGCTCGCCCCGGTCGTGATGACATCGTCGACGATAAGAACATGACCCGTTATGAGACCTGCGGCCACGAGTTCCGGCCCCGCCAAACGCTCCCCACGCGACCGACCGGTCTGCGATATCGGATCGCCGCGTCGCAGCAGTCGTTTCAGGGGTAGGCCGCGATCGATCGCTAGGCCGCGAGCCAACAACTGACCTTGGTCAAACCCCCGTCGGCGACGGTTCGGGTTTGTGGCCGGCACCCAGGTGATGACGTCGAACGGTGGACGGGCGACAGCCGACACCTCCGCGGTGAGTGCGGCCAAACACTGAACAAGCCATGGCACAAGCGTGCGATTGCCCCCGTACTTGAGCGGAGCAATGAAGCTGCGACCGACACCGTCGTATAAGAATGCGGCCCGACAATCGTCCACGCCGAACGGGCAGCTGAGAACCGGCGCAACGGTGGCCGCATCGACACACTGAAGACAGGGCGCGGTCCCCGACCGCCCACAGCGCGGGCATTGCACCGGCAAGAGCAGGGACGCAAGGCTCATTTCCGAACCCTACGACCCCGCTCTGACGGTTTTGTCTGTTCTTCGCTTCGCTCAGAAGCGTTGCCCGCAGCAATGCAAACACCCGCACCGGCGAGCGCTCACTCGCTCACAAGCGTTGCCCGCAGCACCGGCCGCGATCGGGCGTCGCGCCGACAGCAACAGCTCCGTGCAACGATACGCGACGCGGGAGCGAACAATGTCGCGTCTAGTAGCGGTAGTGGTCGGGCTTGTAGGGGCCGTCGACCGGGACCCCGATGTAGTCGGCCTGTTCTTCGGTCATCTCGGTGAGCTTCACGCCAAGGTGATCGAGATGCAGGCGAGCAACCTTTTCGTCGAGCTGCTTCGGCAACACGACAACGTCGGTGCCGTAGGACTCGGCGTTGGCATGGAGTTCCATCTGCGCCAAGACCTGGTTCGTGAAGCTGAAGCTCATCACGAAGCTCGGGTGGCCGGTGGCGTTCCCCAAGTTCAGAAGACGACCCTCGGAGAGCACGAGCACCGAGTGACCGTCGGGGAAGACGTACTCGTCGACCTGCGGCTTGATGTTGATGCGCTGAACATCGCTCATGCGCTCAAGCCCGGCCATATCGATTTCATTATCGAAGTGGCCGACGTTCCCGACGATGGCCTGGTGCTTCATGCGGGCCATGTGCTCGGCCGAGATGATGTCTTTGTTGCCAGTCGTGGTGATGAAGAGATCGGCGGTTTCCATCACGTCTTCGAGACGTTGAACGTCGAAGCCTTCCATAGCGGCCTGCAAGGCGCAGATCGGATCGACTTCGGTCACGATGACCCGGCAACCCTGACCCTTGAGAGATGCGGCGCAACCCTTGCCGACATCGCCGTAGCCACAAACGACGGCGATCTTGCCGCCGAGCATGACGTCGGTGCCGCGGTTGATGCCGTCGACGAGCGAGTGGCGAATGCCGTAGAGGTTGTCGAACTTGGACTTCGTGACCGCATCGTTCACGTTGATGGCTGGGAACAGAAGTTCACCTGCGTCACGCATGTGATAGAGACGGTGCACGCCGGTCGTCGTCTCTTCGGACACGCCACGAATGCCGGGGGCAATGCGGGTCCAGAAGCCGTTGTCGCGTGCCCAGATCTGGCGGAGCTGCTCCATGAAGACGCCTTCTTCTTCGGAAGCGTCATCGGGGGTCGCCGGGATCGCTCCGGCCTTTTCGAACTCAAGACCCTTGTGCACGAGCATGGTGGCGTCGCCACCGTCGTCGAGGATGAGGTTTGGTCCGCCGCCGTCAGGCCAGAGGAAAAGCTGCTCGGTTGCCCACCAGTACTCCTCCAGCGTCTCGCCCTTCCAGGCGAACACCGGGGTGCCCTGCGGGCTGTCGACGGTGCCGTTCGGACCAACGGCAACGGCTGCGGCCGCGTGGTCCTGCGTGGAGAAAATGTTGCACGTAACCCAGCGCACGTCGGCGCCGAGGGCGACCAGGGTCTCGATGAGGACCGCGGTCTGAATGGTCATGTGCAGCGACCCGGCGATGCGGGCACCGGCGAGCGGCTGGCTGTCGCCGAACTCGGCGCGCAGCGCCATGAGGCCGGGCATCTCGTGCTCGGCGAGGCGGATTTCCTTGCGACCGAAGTCGGCAAGCGAAAGGTCCGCGACCTTGAAGT
>Ga0209828_1001242_pt1 | contig 23411 bp, 15 predicted proteins | sample MaitaG_FD_187429 | JGI IMG/M metagenome (GOLD analysis project Ga0209828, IMG submission 187429) | Marine algal microbial communities from Maine, USA - Maine_Asex2 metaG (SPAdes) (version 2) | ecosystem: Host-associated > Algae > Red algae > Unclassified | place: Maine, USA | collected 2015-01-05
CCGAACGCACTGGCCACGTCGTCTCCTCGTTGCACACCGGCGACCGCTTTTTCCGTCAGGATCTCGCGGAGGAATTGAAAGGCGCTCCCGGGATTCTGCTCAACGGCTCGGTGGTGTCCGCCGATCAAAAAACGCGCATTCACAATGTTCAGGTGTTGGCCGTGTCCGACGCGTATTGGTCGTTCGCGCCGAACGCGCCCGACGTCGAGCAAGCGGCGCTCGCCGGTGCCCCGCAGTTCCCCGAACTCGGCGACGGCTTTGGCATTAACGAGCGCCTCGCCGAACGCCTCGGAGCGAAGGTCGGCGACAGCATCCTGTTGCGCGCTGCCAATCCAAGCGCCTTGCCGCGCGAGGCGGTGTTCTCGGACGACGAGGACACGACGGTCACGCTACGTCGAAAAATCTCCGCGATCATTCCCGCGGGTGAGTTCGGTAATTTCTCGCTGCAAGCCGACCCGCTGCCGCCGTACAACGTCTTCGTTCCGCTCGACTCCGAACTCATCAAAGCGATCGACCGCCTCGGGCAAGCCAACTTGATCCTCTCCGCCGAGCCGCTGATCACCGTCGATCCAGAAGACGGCACCGTTACGAACGCCCTCGCTGGCAAGATGACCCTCGCCGACCTCGAACTCGAACTGAGCAACAAGGGCGTGCTCAAATCCAAACGCATTTTTCTCGATCCCTTCATCGAACGTATGGCCCGCGACAGCGGCGTCGCGCACCAATCGGTGCTCACGTATTTCGTCAACGAACTCACCAATGACCGCACCAAAAAATCCGTGCCGTACTCGATGGTTACCGCCAGTTCGGTGGTCGACGTGCCGCCCGGACAGATCGTGCTCGACGATTGGATCGCCGACCCGGAGGACTTGGCCGCCAAGCCTGGCGACACCATCGAGATGACCTACTACACGCTCGGCGAAGCGCGCAATCTGGTGACAAAAACCAATTCGTTCACGGTGGCGCGGGTGATTGCCAAAACCGGAACGCCGGCCGAGGACGACACGCTCACGACCGAGTTTCCCGGCTTTGAAGGAAAAGAAAACTGCAAGGACTGGGACCCGAATCTGCCGGTCGATCTCGACGCGCTGCGCGACCGCGACGAAGAGTACTGGGATTTCTACGGACCGTCGCCAAAAGCTTTTCTGCATCTCACCGACGGGCAGGACATGTGGCAAAACGCCTACGGACAGCTGACCTCGATCCGCTTTGAGGCGGCGGACGCGGACGCGGCGGAACAGGTGGGCGCGACCTTGGCGCTGCAGATCGATCCGGAGGAAATTGGATTTATCCCGCGCAATCTCGCCGCCGACGCGGGCGCGTCCGCCAAAGGCTCGGTGGACTTCAGCAGTTTGTTTCTCTTCATGAGTTACTTCCTCATTTTGGCGGCGCTCCTGCTGGCGATTCTACAAGTCGGCTTCGGCCTCGATTACCGTTCCGACGAACTCGAACTCTACCGCACCCTCGGACTTGGCGCAGCCAAAGCGCGCGGCCTCGTCCTGCGCGAGCTGCTCTGGGTGATCGCGCTCGGGGCCCTGCTCGGCGGCTTCCTCGGCTATCTTTACCTTGGTCTGGTCCTGCGTGGCTTGAACGGAGCGTGGAGCGGTGTCGGGACGCAAGGCCTGCTGCAACCGAGCGGTGGCGAATGGATGATGATCGGAGTCGGTGCGGTGATCGTGACCTTGTTGATGCTCGGCGCAATCCTGTACAGCGTGAACAAGCGGGTGAAGCGGGCCGGCAAAGCGGTGCCGATTTCGCCGCGCCGCCGCGGCATCATTGCGCTGATCTGTTGTGTGGTGTTCGGCCTCGGCACCCTTGGGCTGCTGTTGGTCGGGTCGCGTGTCCCGGCGGCAATGTTGCAGGGCTTTTACTTCGGGGTCGGTATGCTGGCGATGCTGTTCGGACTCGCGCTGGTCGCGGTCCTGTTGCAACGCGGCTCCGGCGGAAATTTATTCGGTCTGTCGCTGCGCAATCTCGCCCGCCGCCCCGGTCGGACCCTCGGCGTGGTCGCCATGTTGGCGGCCGGCATCTACATGGTGTTCTCGACCGGTATTTTCAAACGCGGCGATGACCAAGCCGGCACCGGGGGCTTCGCGCTGATGGCGAACATGACCCAGCCGGTGTACCGCGATCTCAACACCACAAAAGGGCGCGAGGCGCTCGCGCTGGACGAGGACCTATTGGAAAGTGGCGATGTCCGCTTCACCCCGTTGCGCGTGAGTCGCGGTGAGGAGGCGAGTTGTCTCAATTTGCAGGCGGCGCAACAACCGCTGATCGTCGGTATCGATCCGGCGGACTTCGCCGAACGGTTCGAGATCATCAAGGGCGAGGGCTGGGCGGGGCTGGACGCGCCGGCGTTCGACAATGGCGCGTTCCCGGCGATCGGCGATCTCAACTCGCTGCAATGGGCGATGGGCTATAAGGATGTCGGCAGCGAGTTCGCGGTGGGGCAGGGGACCGTCCGCGTGGTCGGCGCGGTGAACTTTACCGTGCTGCAAGGCCAGTTGCTGGTGTCCAATGAGACCTTCAAAAAACTGTTTCCAGACCAGGGCGGTTACCGGCGGTTCATGATCGACGTGCCGGCCGACAAAGCCGAGGCGGTGTCCGGTTTGTTCACCTCGACCTTGCGCGATCTCGGCGCGGAGGTGGTCCCGTCGAGTCAGCGTCTCGCCGAACTCAACGCGGTGCAAAACGCCTACATCGACATTTTCCAAACCCTCGGCGGACTCGGCGTGCTGCTCGGCTGCCTCGGGCTGGGTATTCTGTGCGTTCGGAGTTTGCTCGAACGCCGCCGCGAACTCGCGGTGATGCAGGCGGTCGGCTTCTCGCGTTCGCGATTGACCAAAATGCTGCTGTTCGAACAAGGCGGCCTGCTGCTGGCCGGTTTGTTGGTCGGCAGTTGCGCCGGTTTGCTGGCGGCGCTGCCGGCGGCACGGGCGATGGGTGTGAGCACGGTGCCGAGTCGAACGTTCTATATGTTGATCGTCGGCGCGGTGCTCGGCATGGGTTCGATCTTGCTGGCGGCCCGCTGGTTCTTGCGTGCGCCGATTACGGAAAATCTGCGTGCGGAGTGACTGTTCTAGAATCCTCACCAAAGTTTTCACGAAGAAATGACCAGACGAACACGCGAGGACTCTAAACGTATCGGGTTCCGTCGGGCACCGACAATGTCATGGTAGCCGGCGGTTTTAACCGCCGGAAGAGATCAGAGTTTGGGCGTCGGGAACTGACGAGGTTAACAGAAGAGGACTTTAGTCCGCGTTGACGGACTAAAGTCCTCTTGCCTTGTCAGTTCCTGACAACCCTGCTTTCTCGCACATGGGACGGGGGTTGAAACCCCCGCCTAACAGGTGCATCGTCGGTTCCCGACGGTCACGCCTGTATTAAAGCGCTTTTACTTCGCTTCGAACAGCGGAATCAACTGATCCAGAATCGCCACCAGCGGTTTGCCAATTTGACCTTTGTTGTGCGAGGTGGCCACGGCGACGATGTTGCGTTGCGGGAACAGGGCCATGTACTGGCCGCCGGCACCGATGCCACTGATAAAATCGATGGTGGATTTATCCGCGCTCACCTTGTTGCGGTTGTGGAAAAAGTAGAAGTAGCCGGCGCCTTTGTTGGTGTCCATAATCAACTTCACGTACTCGGGGGACAGGAGTTGTTTGCCGTTGTATTTGCCGCCTTGGATCAGGGTCGTTCCGATTTTCAACAGCGAACGCGAGGTCCAGTTGCTGCCGGCGCCGCACTTGGGGATGCCGCAGCCTTGGTTGTCCCAGACATAGGACGCGCCAACTTTGTCGGCGACTTCCCGGTCGATGAACTCGCGCGACTTGCCACCGGTTTTCACATCGATGATCATCATGATCAGCGAGGGATCGGTGCCGGTGTATTTGTAGGTCTTGCTGGCGGGGGTGACCGGCTTTGTCTGTTCGAAGAGCTGTTGAAAATAGTCCTGCTTTTGGTGCTTCAGGCCGAGCTTGAATACCGTCTTGTTGTCCGTCCAGCGGAGTCCCGATTTCATCAGCAGCGCGTCGCGTAAGGTGATGGTGTCGACGCCGGACTGGATGGTGCTTCGGTCGATCGCCGGAAGAAAATCGATCACGGGTTCATCGAGATCATCCATGCTGAGGTGACCGAGCTGCATGGCGCGCGCGAGCGTGACCGAGGTCATGGTTTTGGTGATCGACATAGCGTAGTGCGGTCCGTCGACGCGGCCACGTCGGGTATACATTTCGAATAGCAGTTTGCCGTCTTTCCAAAGCAGGATACTGTCGAGATTGGCGTAGGCGCCGACTTTGTCTTGGGCAATGAGCGCGGCGACCGCCTTGTCGGTTCCGGGTAGGTCGAGGGTGCCGACGGTAATGCCATCGTCAAGGTCTGCCGGGGAGGTACTGACGTAGGCGGCTGCGAGGTATGGCACCTTTTTCTGTTCTTGGACGTTGTGGTTGGCCTTGTCGAACGAGGCGGGGAGGCGGGGTGGTTCGACGTTGGTTTTGCGAGCTTGGCCCAGGGCAAGAACGGGAAGGAGGAGAAGGAGGAGGAGCGAGATCTTCATGGTTCGAGGATATAGCAAATCCGATGCTTGCTCGGCAACTCTCGCCGGTGCGGCCAAGGTGTCACCGCTACGCGGCTACTCTTCAAGCTTCCCACCAACCCCAGCCTTGCCCTGCGGGCGGCAGCTGGGGCTACTCAGGGTGGCACCGCTACGCGGCTCTTTTCTAACTCGCTGGGCTGATGTTGTGCGGAGATGGAATCATGGCGAACCTAAGTTCAAACCGGGTTTTTCGTAACCGCTCCTAAGGCCCCTCGCCTTCCAATCGATGGGAGACGATCCGCGAGTCGATCAATCTACACGCGCGGCAGCCGTTCGAGAACGCGCGCGGCGACCTCATTGGCTTCGCATTCGAGCGGGGCGCCATTGTAGCCTTCGAAGGCGCATTGGCAGAAGTACAGCCACATGAACTTGAACAACCCGAGGCGTTCGTATTGCGCGGTGTGCACGAACTCGTGAACGAGCACGCGCGGGTTCGGCATGTATTCGTCGGCGAGATAGATGCCGTAGCGCAAACTCATGCCGATCGGCGAACCGATACCGAGTCCGAAGCGTTCGTGGAAGAACTCAGCCCAGGAGACGGGCATCGGCAGGGGCACGGTGTCGACGGTCATCACGCGGATGTTGCTCGGTTCGGCGACGCCGGCGGCTTTGGCCCAGCCTCGTTCGAGTTCGGACAGACCCCAGCCGCGGTTCAGAATCCGACGCTCCTGCCACCAAGCCCAAAGGACCACAATGGGGACGAGCATCGCCAGGCCGATCAGCTTGGACGCGCGTTTCATGCCCGGGCCTCCAGCAGGCAGGAGACATTGAGTCCGTCGTCTAGCACCCAGTCGGACAAGGCCGCGTGTGGACCCGCGTGGCCGCGCGCGACGGCAAAACAAACGGGCGCCGTCGGGGTCTGGTTGCGCACTTGCGCTTTGGCCCATTCGTAGTCGTGACGGTCGACTACGGTGAAGATGGCGATGTCGGTGGCGCGCAAGCGCCCGAGCAAGCCGGGAATATTGTGCGACTGCATACCCGAACCCGGACACTTCACGTCCACCAGACGGCGCACTCGCGGGTCGAGTTGTTCGGGGTCGACGGCGAGTCCATGGCTGCCGGCGGTATCGACCCAGGTTTCGTGCTGCGCGTCGCAGAGTTGGGTCAGCAGTTCGGGGGTGCTGGCTTGGGCCAGCGGTTCGCCGCCGGTGACCAACACGCGATCGCAGTTATATAGCTTTAGTTCGCCGAGCACATCAGCGGTCTCGAGTTCGCGGTTCAAGCCGGCGCCAGATGGGCTGCCGACCACACCGCCGTTGCCACGGGTAAAGTGGGTTTCTGGAACGTCGCACCAGACACAGCGCAAAGGGCAGCCGGACAAAACGACCCGCACCGCCGGTTTCCGAAGAACCGGATCGATCGCGTAATCAATGTCGTGCACATGCAGCATGCCAAAGACTTCACCGGAAGTTGCTGTAGTTCAATGGCTTTCGTTGAAGAAGCGTTTTGGTTGGAAAGATAACCGTCCGGTTTTTATGGCAAACCGGGCCGGCTAGAAGCCGGCGTACCTACACCGCCTGGAAGACGGCGCTACATTCGGCGCTACATACGGCGCTACATTCGGCACTACAATCGGCGCTATCTTCCATCTTCTACTTTCTGGCTGTAGCGATTCTACCGCGTAACGGTCGCCTCGATATCACCGAACGGACTCTTGCTCGGATAGAATAGGGTGCCGTTGCTTTTTCCGCCGATGCGTTCGAGGTCGACGGGAAAGTAGTGTTCGTTCGGCAGGCTCATGGTGATGGCGGCGATCTCGGGGACCGCGCCGAGGACTTCTTCGCCGACGCGGAACAGGGTTCGTTGCACGCTCGGCGAAAACTCCTCGCTGAACACAGTGAGAAAACAGTCGACCACCTTCGCGCGCGCGGACTCGTAGGAGCCGCCGCCGGCGAAGGCCCAGTCGGCGGTGACGGTGGTGGCCATCAATCGGTCGTCGGTCGGTTGCAGGACGGTGCGGTCGCATTCGTGGAAGCCGGCAAAGCCGCTGCCGGAGGTTTTCAGCACGGTGAGGCCGGTGAGGCCGGAGGAGACTTCCATGCCGTCGCGGTCGGCTTCGACCACGCAGTAGTGGCGTCCGCCGCCGGCTTGCTGGAAGCTGTGTTCGTGGTTGTTCACCCGGTTCCACGCGGTCTCGTCGATGCTTACGGTGACCTTTTCAATCACCGAATAGCGGCGCAGATAATTGTCGGCCAAGCGTTCGGCGAACAACTCGATCGCCTCGTCTTTGAGGTGTTCGGCGGCGGTGGCGTAGACATTGTTTTTGATCGTGTCGGTCGGCACGCAACTCGCGTTGTCGGACGCGGTATAGTTCATCGCGAAGGCCGATCCCTCGACCCGCACCGAGACGCTGAGTTCGCGCACGCTGTGGCGTTCGCCCTGGCGAAACACTTTGAGTACTTGGACATCGGCTTTGCCGTAGGTGTTATGTTCGAGATTCATGGTGGATGCATAGGATTCGAACCGCTGACTTGCTAGAAACTTTTCGTGGAGGTGAAGATGGAAGATTGAAGGTGGAAGATGGCGGGACAGGTCCACTCGCACACGAACTCCTAAGGTAACTTGAGCGCGGATTCTTTGCTGACCTTTTCACGGATGAACACGGGTCTAGACCGCAGAACAACGCCGAAAAACGCGGAATCTCCCGTCCGAATTTCCAGCTCAAACCAAACAAGGCTGCCAATCCTTTGCCCCACATTCTTTTGCCTCCGACGACTCCATCCACCATTGATCTTCCCGCTTGCAGCCCCGTATGAAAGGTTGTCTCGTCCGCTTATCTCATGAATCCAGAAAAACATTCTCTCGAACAGATCAACGCGCTCTCGGCCGAGGCTTTCGTCGAGCTATGTGGCGGACTGTACGAGCACTCGCCGTGGATCGCCGAGGCGGTGGCGGCGCAACGGCCTTTCGACTCTCCACGAGCCTTGTTGGCCGCGTTTCGTTCGGTGGTGGCGGCCGCGTCCGACGCGGCTAAACTCGAACTGCTGCGCGCCCATCCAGATCTCGCTGGCAAACTCGCAGTCGCCGGCGAACTCACTGCCGCCTCCGCGTCCGAACAAGCCTCGGCCGGGCTCGACCAACTTTCCCAAGCGGACTTCGACGCGTTCCAGGAACTCAACGCCGCCTACCGCGCCCGTTTTGGTTTTCCGTTCATCATCTGCGTTCGAAATTACGAGCTGGCCGCGATCCTCGCCACCTTTCGCCAACGCGTCCGCCACGAACTCGGTGCCGAACGCGCTGAAGCGCTCCACCAAGTTCACGACATTGCCTACTTCCGATCCGAGGAGATTCTCGATATGACTGATCCAAACGCATCCGCCGGCACGCCCACCGGCAAACTCAGCACCCATGTTCTCGACACCGTCCACGGCGGACCCGCCGCAGGCGTGCGCATCGTTCTCCGCCAAGGGGAAAAAATCCTGGTCGAGACCGTCACCAATGACGATGGCCGCACCGACGACCCGCTGCTGATCGGCGAGGCCTTTCAAACGGGCACCTACGAACTCGATTTCCACGTCGCCGCCTACTTTCTCGGTCAGTCGATGAAGATGGGCGTGCCTCCGTTTTTGGATGTGGTGACCATCCGCTTCGGCATCTCCGCCGACAACGAAAACTATCACGTGCCGTTGCTCTGTTCGCCTTGGGCCTACAATACCTATCGCGGTTCTTGAGATGAGCGGCAACATCCACGAACGCCTGACCGAACTCGCTGGCATCAGTGACGAGGAGGGTGCGCTCACTCGCGCCTTTCTCTCGCCCGCGCTCAAGCGCTCGCACGCGCTGGTTCGAAAGTGGATGGAAGCGACCGGACTCGCCGTGCACTGCGACGCTGGCGGCAATTTGATCGGTCGGCGTGAAGCGACAGAGGGCGCCGCCGGAGCGAAAACATTGGTGGTCGGTTCGCATCTCGACACGGTGCGCGCAGCCGGTTTGTATGATGGCCCGCTTGGTGTTCTCGCGGGCATCGCGGTCGCGGCCGAACTCGCCGAGACGCCGCTGCCCTTCGCCTTGGAAGTGGTCGGCTTCTCCGACGAGGAAGGACTGCGCTACCAGACGGCGTACTTGGGTTCGCGATTTTACGGCGGACGCTTCCCCGCAGAATGGCTCGAACTCACGGATGCTGAGAACATTCCATTGCGCCAAGCCGCCATCGACTGGGGCAGCGATCCTGCGGACTTTCTCGAGCAGGAGCCGCGCGAAGATTTGCTTGGCTATCTCGAACTGCACATCGAACAGGGCCCGGTTCTCGAACAGGAACATCTCAGCGTCGGCGTGGTCACCGCCATCGCCGGTCAGAGCCGCGTCGCCCTTGAACTCACCGGCGCCCCTGGCCACGCCGGCACCACGCCGATGTCCCTTCGGCGCGACGCGCTCGCGGGCGCCGCCGAATTTATCGCTGAAGTCGAACGCGTCGGCCACAGCCATCCCGAGTCCCCCGGCTTGGTGGCCACGGTCGGCCAACTCACGGTCGAACCCGGCGCAAGCAATGTGATTCCGGGTCGGACCGAGTTTACGTTGGATTTGCGCCACCCCGACAACGCGGTCCGCGAGGCCGCCTTGGCCGAATTGGAAACCGCGTTCAAACGTATCGCGGCGGAGCGTCGATTGGACGCGGTGTGGACCGTGCGGCAGGAAAATCCGGCGGTGCCCTGTGATGCGCGCTTTATCCAAGCGCTCGTAGAAGCCGCGTCACACGAGCAGGCGGTCGTGCCCGAACTGGTAAGCGGGGCGGGGCACGACGCGGTCGCGCTGTCCCCGCTGTGCCCGGTTGGGATGTTGTTCGTGACCTGTCGCGATGGGCTGAGTCACCACCCGGATGAGTTTACTGCGCCGGAGCATATTGATGTCGCGGTCGCGGTGTTGACACGGGCGGTTCGTGCCTTGGCCGAAGATATTTGAAATTTTCGAAGCTCAGGGTGTCACCGCTACGCGGCTACTTGTCTGACGTTCATCCACCCCGGCCTTGCCCTACGGGCGGCAGCCGGGGCTATTCAGGGTGCCACCGCTAACGCGGCTCTTTTCAGGCTCCCGATCCAAAGAGCGCTCCCCCCCAACAGGGCTCATTCCTTTGCCCAAAATTCTTTTGCCTCCGCGCAGCGGCCAACACACACACAACACACACACGCGCACAAGCTCTGACGCGGAGAAGCCGCCCCGAAGATCACTTCGCGGACTTTTTGCCTTTCTTCGGTTTCGCTTTTTTGGACGCTTTGGCCATCCAGCGATCCTTGGAGACAATCTTGGGTTCGGGCCCGTTTTGTTGTTCGTGGAACATGACGTGAAACGGATTCGGCTGATCGAGATTGCCGTCTTCGTTGACCATATGTTTCCGCGCGCCGGTCCACCATCGGTCGTAGAAGGCCTCGGGCAGGGTTTGCACGCCGGGTCGCATGCGTTCGCGTTCGAGAATGGTGTGGGTGACGCCGCAGTAGAAGGCGGGTCGACCGGACATCAGTGCGGCGCGGGTGGGCGCGCACGTCGGGTCGACGTGAAAGTTTTCGAGTCGCACGCCTTCGCGGTGCATGCGGTCCATGGCGGGCGTTTGCAGCTTCGGATTTCCGTGTGCGCTCATCTCCGGGTAGCCCTGATCATCGGTGATCACGATGATGATGTTGGGGCGGGCGGTGCTGGCGATTGGGAACAGCAGCGCGGCGAGGAGGGTGGCAAGGATCAGGCGGAGTTGGTGAGCATACATGTCTCAAGATACGCGCCGTGGACCTATATCTTTGACTGGGATGAAGCCTGATCGGCTCGGGATGCCCCTGGGGCGAATTTCAAATTTTCGATTTCAAATTTCAAAAAAAGACCCGAGGCAAGCCTCGGGGTTCGGGTCAGTGCTCCTGCCGGAGCTACTTCACAATTCCGGACTCGAGCCAGCCGAGTTTGTGGTCGAGCACGTCGCGGGCGAGTTTGTAGCCGCGCTTGTTGTCGTTGTTCTTGATTGCTTTGAAATGGGCGTCGATCCGGCGACGCGATTCGCGGCAGAAGTAGTCGACGACCGGGAGCACTTCCTCGGCGGGACGGCGTTCGCGCAGCAGCATGTCGGCGCGGGCGATGGCGGCGGACTGGGCGAATAGCTCGGTGCCGATGTCGACCAGGTGGCCGAGGATGATTTGCTCGCGTTCGAGTTTTGGGCCGAACTTCATCATTTGCAAGAACAGCGTGCGTGCCAGCTTGCGGCTGGTGCCGGCCGCCTTGCGGGCGCGCGGACGAAGCTTGCGATGCAAGGAACCCAGCTTGGGGAAGGTCGGCAGAAACATCTTCGGTAGCCAGAAGGCGTAGAAGCCTGCCGACTTGAGCGCGCTTTGCATGCGCTGCTTCATCGGCAGTTTGGGATTGAGGACCGCACCGCCCATCCGGAGGTGCGGATCAAGGGCTTCCCGAGCAATAAAGAGGCGCATAATCTCTGAACTTCCCTCAAAAATCATGTTGATGCGGGTGTCGCGCATGATGCGCTCGATCGGCACTTCGCGTTCGCCGCGGCCGCGTTGCGAGGCGGCGGTTTCGTAGCCGCGACCACCGCGGATTTGCATGGTCTCGTCGGCGTCTTCCCAGGCGCGTTCGCTGCCCCACATCTTGCACATGGCGGCTTCGATACGGATATCGCCCTCCTTCCGGTCGACCAACGAGGTGGTATAGAAGGTCATCGCCTCGGTGGCGAATATGTTGGCGGAGATGCGCGCAACTTTGTCAGCGATGGCGGCGTGGTGGCCGATCGGGGCGCCCCACTGGACGCGTTCGGCGGCCCACTCGCGGCAGATTTCGAGGCAGCGTTTGCTCGAACCCAGACAGGCGGCCGGCAAGGTAAGCCGGCCGGTGTTGAGCGTAGTCAGGGCAACTTTCAGGCCGCGACCTTCGCCGGCGAGAATGTTCTCGGCGGGCACCTTGACGTTATCGAAGGTGAGCACGCCGTTGTAGAGCGCGCGCAGTCCGAGAAAGTGGCAGCGGCGTTTGACCGCGACACCGGGCGTGTCCATTTCAACAATGAACGCGGTGATCTGATCACGCATCCGGCCTTTGATTTCCTTGGAAGGCGTTCGGGCCATGACGACGATGACGCCGGCTCTGGTGCCGTTGGTGCACCAGAGCTTTTCACCATTGATGATGAAGTGTTTGCCGTCCGGCGTTGGGTCGGCGGTGGTGGCCATGCGGGCCGGGTCCGAACCGACGCCGGACTCGGTGAGCGCGAAGGCGGAGATTTCCCCGGTGGCGACGCGGGGCAAAAACTTGCGCTTCTGCTCCTCGGTGCCGAACATCATTAGCGGCTGCGGCACGCCGATCGACTGGTGGGCGGAGAGCAGGGCGGTGAGGTTGCCGCAATGCGAACCTAGTGCGACCGCGGCGCGGCTGTAGGTGGTTTGTGAATGACCGAGTCCGCTGTATTCCTCCGGCACTTTAATGCCGAACGCGCCCAGCTTGGCGAGTTTATCGATCACCTCGTCCGGTACTTCACCGGAGGCGTCGATCTCGTCGGGGTCGGTGTCGTCACGCAGGATGCGCGTGAGTTCGGCGAGGAAGGGCGCGGCGCGGCGGCGGTCTTCCTCGGGTTGGTCCGGGTAGGGGTGCATCTTCTCCCAGTCGAAATCGCCCATGAACAAGCCGGCGCAGAACGAGTCGCGGCGGCGTAGTTTGTCGCGGGAAGATTCGGCGAGTTCGAGCGCGGCGCGCTTGCCCTCGTTCATCTTCGAAGTGTCGATGATCATCTCTTCGGACGCGTTCTCGGTCGTTGATTTGATGTCTGTGGTCGCGGTTGCCGGCTTGTTCTCGTCCGGCTTGGTGTCTGGTTTGTCGATGGTGGTGGACATGGCGGGATCTCTTTTCTGTGGTGAAGTACGCTAGCTGGCTAACTAATCAATCAGTAAGTATTTTGGGTAAAAAGGGGAGCTACTCGGGGAGCTCATCCTCGGTTCGAAACAGCGGGTGGACGGCCCGGTCCATTTGCAACTCGCTTGGGTCGAACCAGGGCGCTTGCTGGGCGATGCAATCGATCGTGAAGGCGGCGGTCGGATGGGGAAATCCGTCGAGCGCTTGTTTGGCCGCGGAGTCGACGGCAGTTCGGTTCAGCAGACGCAGTAACTCTTCGAGGCTGATCGGCCAACTCGGTAGGCTGGTGTAACGGTCTTCTTTCATCTGGTTTCCCATGGGATAATCTTACTTATCAATCAGTAAGTTGTAAAGCGATTCCCTTACATATTTTGTCGTTTTTCGGGGTCGTTTGTTCACCGGTGATTGTGAAATTCACTTCGATTTCGCGTTTTGGGGAACACGGGTCGCGGCTGGCTACCGCTGGTGTTTCACTTCGGCGACTTTTGGATATGCTCCGAAATTTTGATCGAGAGGAGGTTCAGATCGAACGGCTTTTCCATAAAGGAACAGTCGGGCAGGTCCGCCTCGAACTCCTCTTCGAGATGCACATCATTGTAACCGCTGACAAAGATCACGGGGCAACGGCGCTGGGTGTGTTTGCGGATGCGCCGGACCATGTCGGGACCATTGAGGTTGGGCATGAGCACGTCGCTCATGATCAACTGGATGGATTCCTCGTTGGCTTTGTATTGCATCACACCGTGGTCGCCGTTGGTCGCTTCGATCACCTGATACCCGAAACGGGTGAGAATTTTTCGAGTGAATTTTCGAACCGGTTCGCGGTCCTCGACCAACAGGATGGTGCCCTTGCCACGAGTAAAATTCGCGGGCAGCGAGCGGTGGTGTTCGGGGACCCGTTCGGTGGCGGGGATGAGCAGGCTGATCGTTGTGCCGACGCCGACTGAGGATTCCAACTCCACCCAGCCGCCGCTTTGCTGAACCAGAGCGCGCACCATGCTCAGGCCCAGTCCGCTTCCCTGGTTAGCCGGCCGGGTCGAAAAGAACGCCTCGAACACCAGTTCTTGCATGTTTTCCGGAATGCCGATGCCGGTGTCCGCCACATCAATCCGCCAGAACGGGCCGGGCTCCACCGATTGTGATTGGGCTTGTCCTTGGTCGATGACGACCGACCGCGCGTTGATGTTCAGTTCGCCGCCTTCGGGCATGGCGAGGCCGGCATTGAAGGTGAGGTTGAGCAGAACTTGTTCGAAGGCGCTGGCATCCATGTGCAGACGCGCGTCGGCTGGCGGTTCGTGAATCACCAGACGGATGTTATCTTTAATCCCGAGCCGGATCAGGTTTTCCATCTGCTGTAGCTCGCGTCGCAAGGAAAGGGGTTCGGGGTTTAAGGTGTGGGTTTGTGCGACCATGGAAAGGCGCCGGACGAGATCGCTCGCCTTGCAGGCCGCGTTCAGAACATCCTGCAAGCTATGGCTCACTTGCTCGTCCTCGATTTCGTCCAGCATGAGTTCGCTGCTGCCTCTGATAATGGTCAGGTAGTTGTTGAAATCGTGGGCGAGACCGCCAGCCATGCGTCCGATGAGTTGCTGTTTTTGGGATTGGCTCAACATGCGTTCGGCTTTGCTGCGTTCCTCAGCCTCGGCCTCGCCGCGTAGTTTCAACCGTTCGGCTTCGGCGAGCGTGTCGTTCATCCCGGCTACCAGTTTGGACCATCCGCCTTGGAAATCATCCGGGTTGCCGCGTACATCCAATCGACCGGAGCGCACGGCATTGGCCAGTCGCTCGAGTTCGGATTGCAGCGTGTCGATATTCTGCTGGGTTTTTTCAAGGGCTTTTTGAATGTCGGAAAACTCGCTGGGCTCGGCGATTTGTTGAGACCCGATCCGTTTTCCAATTCCGATGTCGGCCGCGGTCTGTTGCAGCGAGGCGAGCGGGTTCAGGATGGCGTGGTCCAGTCGCCGCAGGAGCAGCCAGGTCAGCAACGGGGTTACCAGCAGGAGCGTGATGGAACCCGCGAATTTGAGTTGATGCATGCGGCGCGTGCGGGCGATGCGGGCCTCGATTTCCCCCTCCAAGTCCCGACTCAGGGTCTCCAAAACCTTCAAGGGTGTGTGTGGGTCTTTGAAGGGCCGTGCACTGTTTTCCGCTCTGATTAACGCGGCATATTGTTTCGGATTTTGGCGTTGAATGAACCGACGTTGCAACTCGATGTTCTCGTCCAGTTGTTGTCTCAACCGTTGGAACTCATGGCCTAAATCGAGCCGTTCCACTTGGATTTTGAAGTAGAGAAGCGAGGCCAGTTCACGTTCGAGATAGAGCGAATTTGCGCCGATTCTTCGGAGCAGTGTAGCATTGCTATTGAGCAGCCGGTCGTTTTTCGAACCCTGAAGACGGCGTACCGTCAGTGGCCCCTCGTACTGGGACAAGCCCGGATATCCATAGAGCTTTCCCCAAGGTTTCTTCACGTTTCCCAAGTGGTTTACCGCTCGGCACCGTGCTTGGAATGCGGCAATCCGAGCCATCAGCTCTGGTTGCTCGGGCGCTGGCTTCTTGGCCCGCCGTGCCAGTTCACTGGTGATGAGGAAGGGCGTCCGGGCTTGGTTGAGGTCGACGGCTTGCTGGTGTACTTCAAGACGTTCCGCCAGCGTGTCGATCTGGTAGAGGTCTAGGCTCTTGGTATGGGTGTACCGAGCGGACAGCGCCATGAGCAAGAGGAGTGGGATGAGGCATAAGAGCCGTATTTTTCCACGAACAGTTTGCGGTAGAAGGGAACGACCCATAGTCCAATATAGTCACTCCTCGTTGTTCGGGAAAGAGAAACCGAAGGCTAGTTTCCGGCAGGGTAGCCCCACTGGATCTCGATCGGCGCGTCAATCGTTTCGTGCAGACTTGCGTGGACGGGGCAGGAGTGGAGCGCCGCGAGAATCGGCCCACGCAGATGTTCCGGCACCTCGCCGGGCACGTTCATCTCGACTGGAAGACGCGCGATGCGTCGCGTGCCCTCCGTCGCCATGTGTTTCTCCACCCGGACTGTGGCCGCGCCGACATCGATCCCGTGCTTGTCGGCTTGAATGCCGAGGATGGTGAGCAGGCAGGTGCCGAGAGCGGTGGCGACCAGATCGGTCGGCGAGAAGGTCTCACCTTTGCCACAGTTGTCGACCGGAGCATCGGTGTTGAGCGTATCAGCTGAGGGGCCGTGGGTGGCGGTGACGCGGAGTTCGCCTTGGTAGCTTGCGGTGATTTCGACCATGATCTGTTCCTGTTTGCGGCGGCTGTTGCGGTGGTTCTTGTTATTGAAAAAGGGTATTTGCCCGGCGGATGATGTCGGACAGGCCAACGCCGTCGTAGGGACTGCCGAGCAGGTATATGTGTGCGGGGAGATGGGCGCGGATGGCGGCGATGCGCTCCCGGTGGCCGACATCGTATTGTGGATTTCCTTGGTGCCAACGCGTGACCAGCGAGAAGCGCGGTGGAACATGAAGTCCGGGGTGGAGGCGGGCGAGTTCGTGATGGACAAAGGAGGCGAGTTCGGCGTCGGGCAGTTCGAGCAGGCTGGCATCCTTTTGACCGCCGACGAATGCACGTGCGAGGAACCCGTCCGCCGGGCTGCGTTGGTCGAACTTGTTCGACACCCAGGTGCAACCGACCAGCGGTGAGGGATCATCCAGTACACTCATAAAACCAAAGCCCTCGGGCGGCTCGATGGCGGCAAGGTCGTAGGCGAGATTTACCGTGGCGGTGGTCGCGGTCCGGAGTCCGCGGAGACCTTTGGCTGCTTCAGGGGCAAGCGAGGCGAGCAGGTTGGCGGCCGCCGCGGCGGGTACGGCAAGCACCAAAGGCGAACCGGCATAGGCTTGGAGATTTTGTATGGGAGATTGAAGGTGGATCTCGCCCGTGAGACGTGGAACCAGCGCGTCGACCATGGATTGCATGCCCGGCGCCAAGCTGACGAACGGGGCCTGACGTTTTCCGTCCGAGGCTGGTATGGTCACGGGCTTGGCGGCGTTTGCGAGTGCGCGGATCAGGCTGCCGTGTTCGCGTTCGAGGCGGGCGAACTTCGCGAACGACGCGTGCAAGCTGAGCATGAATGGATCGGCGCCGTAGATGCCGGCGAGCACCGGGCCCGCGACGCGTTCGAGCATTTCCGAACCGAAGCGGCGGGTGATGAACGCGCCGACGGACTCGTCCGGGGCATCGGCGGGGCGCGGTGGCACATCGATTTCGGCGAGCGCGCGTTCGGTCCCTTCCGAGCTAAGCAGGCGGTTGGAGCGAAACCGTGTGGGGTCGGTCGGGATGAACAAGCGGCAACCTTGAGGCAGGGGCACGAGTTCGCGGTTGAAAAGGATGCAAACATTTGGTGCCGCCCCGCGTTCGCCGCCGCTTGGGATGAAGCTGGGTTCGAGACCGAGTTCGCGGCAGAGTTCGAGTCCCTCGGGTTTTTCGACGAGAAAGGAGTCGGGGCCGCGTTCGAGCAGGAAGCCCTCGCGGCGGACCGTTTGGATTTTCCCGCCCAGCTGATCACCGGTCTCGAATAAACGATACGCACGCCCGGCGCGCTGCGCCGCCCAGGCGGCGGCGAGTCCGGCCATGCCGCCACCGATAATGGTCAACGGGGCTGCGGCGGGGGGAGTCATCCGGCGGCCTGCACGTGGTCGACCAGGGCTTTGACGTTGTCCGGGTCGGTCTCTTTGTTGATGCCGTGTCCGATATTGAAGATGTGACCCCGGCGACCGTCCGCCTGATGTAAAACGCGGTCTGCTCCGGCCAGCAGTTGTTCGCGTGGGGCGAGCAGCAGGGCGGGATCGAGGTTGCCTTGAATCGCGACGGAATCCGGACCACCGAGCGCGTCCCAGCCCTCATCGAGTTCCACCCGCCAATCGAGACCGAGCACGTCGGCGCCGAGGTTGCGAATGGTCGGAAACAGGCTGGCCGCACCGGTGGCAAAATAGATGATCGGAATGTCGGGCGCGGAGGAACGGATGCCGGCAATGATCGAACGCAACACGGGCGCGATGCGCTGCGCGTAATCGAGCGGAGAGAGAATCCCGCCCCAGCTGTCGAAGATTTGCACCGCCTGCGCGCCGGCTGCGATCTGGTCGATCAGGTATTGTTGCACGGCGGCCCCGAGGTGTTCGATCAGCGCGTCGAACGCAGCCGGTTCGGCGTGCATGAAGCGACGCGGACCGAGAAAATCTTTCGAGCCGTGACCTTCAATCGCGTAGCAGGCGAGGGTCCAAGGCGCGCCAGAAAAGCCGATCAGCGGCGTGTTGCTCGGCGCGAGTGCCTTGCGGCTGAGGCGGATCGCATCGAGCGTGTAGGGCAGCGAACCGGGTTCGAGCTGGCGCAGCGCCGCGGCGTCGGCGGCACTCTGAACGGGGTTGTGGATCACCGGACCGCGTCCTTTGACGAACTCCAAATCAAGCCCCATCTCGGCCAGCAGCGGCAGGATGTCGGCGAAGATGATGGCCGCGTCCAGCCCGAACGCGCGGATCGGTTGCATGGTCACTTCGCAGGAAAGTTCGGGGCTGTGGATCAGATCGAGAATCGTGTGTTCGGCGCGCAAGGCGCGGTACTCGGCCATGTAGCGGCCCGCTTGGCGCATCAACCAGATCGGTGCGCGGTCCACCTCTTCGCGGCGGCAGGCTTTGAGAAAACGGGCGGAATTTGGATCGGGTTCGGTCGACATGTGGCGCCTCTATATGGATCGGCGCCCGCGCTGTCAGCAGAAATGCATTCGATTCAGGAGGCGCAGGTAGCTCACGCTTCCAAGCGGGAGTTCGGACCGCCTTCCTCTGCGGAGGCAAGACTGGCCGGCTAGAAGCCAGCGGTCCAGACGCCGCCTTAGAAGGCTGCGCTACCTACTCTTGGGTCGCCTACGTGCCCGGCCCGAACAAGACCAAACGCAGCGCATCCAGCCGCAGGGCCGGTGCCTGCAGCGCCGCGAGCACGGCGGTCTTTTCGTTTTTCAGCACTTCCACGTCGTCCTCCGAGATGTCGGGATTGACGGACGCGAGGGATTGCAGGCGTTCGATCTCGGTATCCAGAATCTCAGTGGCGGCGTCGCGCGCGGACGCGAGCATGACGGCGACTTTGGTGTCTGCGATTTCGTCGGCGGACTCAAGCATGCTAGGCACCAGCGCTTGCAAGGGCGGATGTTCGGCGAGCGGATTGCGCAAATGCGGATCGGCGGGAGGCCCCGGAGCTGGATCGAGTTCGGTCTCTGAACCCGACGGGTCCACCGCAAAGTGGATCGGTGTCGGTGGCAGAAAACGGTCGAGGTGCAGCCGCGCCGGGGCGGGGCACTCGAGCATGTACAGCAGTTCGAGGTTCACATCCGGCGAACCCTCACGCTGCACCGCCGACACCGAACCCTGCGGAGTCGTGAGCAGTTGGTCGAGGCCCTCGCTGATCATCGGGTGGTCGGAAGTTAGAAACAGGATGTCCTCGCGGGCGAGCGCGCGGCTGCGGGTAAAGGTGGCGGCGAGATCGCTGTCGCCGGAGAAGCCGGGGAACAGGCCGGTGTAGGTCGGACCCGGCTTAAGCAACCAGTCGTCGTTGCCGAGATCTTCGGGGAACACGCCGGCGGCGTCGAACAGGTGCAACAGGAACGCGTGCAGTTCGGGGTCGCGTTCGGCGTCGCGGATTTGTCCGATGGTCGTGGCGGCCTGTTCGGCGTCGCAGCTGTGCAACTCGAGCAGGCGGTCGCGTCCGGCCTCCAGCTGCGATTCGATTCGGTCGCGAGCCCTGCGGGTCGCGGGGGTAAGTTTTTTTAGGTCCTCTCCCGATTCAAAACGTTCGTTGAACTGTTCCATGATCACGTGCGCGCCGCGCAGAGGGGCGGCGAAGGCGTTCATGCCCTCGTGAAACCAGGCGAAGCGGCGCGCCTCGGCGGTGTCTTCGAGGTAGGGCACGTGGATCTGGATCGTCTCGGTTTGGCCGATCCGGTCAAGCCGGCCGATGCGCTGTTCGAGGCGTTCGGGGTGGGTTGGCAGGTCGAACAAAATCAGGTGGTGGCAGAACTGAAAGTTGCGCCCCTCGCCGCCAATTTCCGAACAGAGCAACAGGCGGGCGCCGTCGTCCTCGGCGAACCAAGCGGCGTTGCGGTCGCGCTGCAGGAGGGTCAGACCTTCATGAAACAAAGCAGTCTTCACATGGATGCGTTCGCGCAGCTTTTCATCGAGCGTTTCGATGGCGGCGCGGCCCTGGCAGATGAGCAAAAACTTGTCGGTCTTGTTCTCGCGCAGCAGCTCGACCAACCAGTCGGTTTTGTCGTCGACGGCGACCGGATGCACCACGCGTTCGGGAAAGCCGCTGATCGCCGAACGCGTGTTGCGGTACAGTGAACGACCGGGTCCGGACTCGTCCAGCAGCTTGCGCAGCGCCTTTGCATCGCCCTTTTTGTGCAGGGCTTCGGCCTTTTTTACCGTCTTCTGATAGGTATCGGCCTCGGCGTTGAAGGCCTCGAACGAGGGATAGCGTTCGGGGTCGAGCAGGCGCAGCCGGGCGAAGTGCGACTCGCGTCCGAGCTGTTCGGGAGTGGCGGTAAGCAGAAGCAATCCCGGCGAAGCTTGACCGAGTGCCTCAACGATCGCGTAGGCGGGGGAGGGGCCATCCGGCGACCAAGCGAGGTGGTGGGCTTCGTCGACGATCACCAGATCCCAGCCGGCAGTGACAGCGCCGACCGCGGCTTCGGGGTCAGAGCTTAAATTTTCCACCGAGGTGATGACGAGTTGGTTGGCAAGGTAGTCGGTGTCTTCGGCGTGGTGGATGGAGAACAGCAGGTGGAAGCGCCGATAGAGTTCGACGAACCACTGATGGACGAGAGCCTCGGGCACGAGAATGAGAATGCGTTCGGCGCGGCCGGTGCAATGCAGGCGATGCAGGATCAGGCAGGCCTCGATGGTTTTGCCGAGTCCGACCTCGTCGGCGAGCAGAACCCGCGGCAGCGGCCGGGCCGCGACTTCGTGGGCGATGTGTACTTGGTGCGGCAACAGATCGATTTTTGCACCGACAAAACCGCGCACCGGCGAACGGCGAATCCGGTGCCGGATGTTTTGCGCCTGGACGCGCAGGTCGAAGGCCTCGCTCGGATCGATTTGGCCGGACTTGAGTCGGTCCGCGATGTCCGAAGGGCCCCCTGACGCTTCGATTTCGGACTCGGCGTGTTCGGTGCCGGTGGTGCTGATGTAGTGGAGCAGCGTCTCGCGGGTTTCAACGGCTTCGACTTCGAACGGGGTCCCGTCCGGTGCGATCAAGGTATCGCCGACATGAAAGATTGCGCGTCGAAGCGGCGCCGACTCAATCGCAAAGATCCGCGTTTCGTCCGCCGCCGGAAAATGGATATGTACCCGGCGGCCGTCGCGTTCTTGAACGCGGCCGAGCCCGAGTTCGGGTTCGGCTTCGGAGCGGTAGCGTTGACCGGGTTGAAAGTCGGGTGTTGAATCCATGAACCGGCGTTACCTGTCGGGCCGGGAAGATGAAAGATGGAAGTTGTACCTGAAGTCCCAGGGGCGGACTTTTGTTGCCGGTCTGTTTTCCGGTGAGGAGTTTGCACGTCGTCCTGGAACGTTCGACCGGCACACAATCAGAAGCTTCGGCGAAGGGCCCATCCGGTCGACTTGGTCTTTGCTGCGTGACCCGGGACGGCACTCATCCCGCTGTGCGGGATTCGCTTGCCCCGGGCTATCCCGCTCAGCGGGATCTGCCCCCTTTGGGAACTTTCTGGCGTCGAAGGCGCGAGATCGACGGGTTAAAACCCGTCCGTGCAAACACAGGGTTTAACCTATGTTACAGCGGGGTGGGCGCCCCGAATGTAGCGCGGGATTTATCCCGTGTTTGGTCTGCGGGCTTTAGCCCGCAGGCCAAACGGCGGCGGTTTTAACCCGCCGACTCACTTTTGGGTTTATGGCAGAACTTTGCCATAGGATGGCAGACTCTTGCCACCTTATGGCAGACTCTTGCCATACGAGAACATGATGTTCTTAGGCCAGCAACTGCGCCACCGGCGCGTGTTTCTCAACGCCGGTGAGCCGCACATCGAGTCCGCCGACATTGATCGCGAGCCGTTGGTGGTCGATGCCCATGCAGTGCAGGATGGTGGCTTGGATGTCGTGAACGTGGACCGGGTTTTCGGTGGGGTGGAAGCCGAGTTCGTCGGTGGCGCCGTGGGAGACGCCGGGTTTGATGCCGCCGCCGGCCATCCACATGGTGAAGGCTTGCGGGTGGTGGTCGCGGCCGTTGTCGCGACCGAGCGCGGCGCTGGATTCAATCATCGGGGTGCGTCCGAACTCGCCGCCCCAGACGACTAGGGTGTCGTCGAGCATGCCGCGTTGTTTGAGATCTTGAATCAGCGCGGCGGAGGCTCGGTCGGTTTCGCGGGCTTTGTTTTTTACGCCGCCTTCGACGTTGGAATGGTGGTCCCAGCCGGAATGGTAAACTTGGATGAAGCGGACGCCGCGTTCGGCGAGGCGGCGGGCGAGCAGGACGTTGTTAGCGTAGCTGGGCTTGCCGGGGTTGGCACCGTAGAGGTCGAGGGTGGCTTGGCTTTCCTGCGAGAAATCCATCAGTTCGGGCGCAGCGGCTTGCATACGGAAAGCCATTTCGTAGGCGGCGATGCGGGTGGTGATTTCGGGGTCGCCGACCACGCTGTGGCGGGTCTGGTTTAAGTCGCGGATCAGGTCGAGCGCGTCGCGTTGGGCGCGGTTGTCGATGCCGGCCGGATTGGACACGTGCAGGATTGGGTCGCCGGACTCGCGGAAGGGAATGCCTTGGAAGCGGCCGGGCAGTTGGCCATTGCTCCACATCGCCGCGCCGCCGGAGAGGCTGCCGCCCGACTTGAGCACGACGAACCCGGGGAGGTCCTGCGTCTCGCTGCCGAGTCCGTAACTCAACCACGAACCCATGCTGGGGCGTCCGGGGATCGCGTTGCCGGTGTTGACCATGATCTGCGCCGGCGCGTGGTTAAACTGGTCGGTGTGCACGCTGTGCACGAACGCGAGTTCGTCGACCACCTTGGCCAGATGCGGCAGTTGGTCGGACAGGGTCGCGCCGGATTGGCCGTGGCGTGAAAAGGGGAAGCGCGGTGCGAGTACGGCGGCGTCGGGTTGGATGAAGGCGTAGCGTTGGCCGGCGATCACTGAGGGCGGAATCGGTTGGCCGTCGAGTTCGCGCAGCTTCGGCTTGGGCGTGAACAATTCGAGTTGCGAGGGCGCGCCCGCTTGAAAGAGGTAGATGACCCGCTTGGCGGTCGGTCGGTGATGGAGGGCGTGTCCGGGACCGGTGGCGCTGGCGGGTGAGGCGGCGTGGCTTGGCGCGGCCTTGCCGGCGAGCAAGCCGAGCGCGATCGGACCGAGTCCGATGCCGCAGTCTTGGAAGAATTGGCGGCGCGTTCGATGGAGGAGGGACATGGTTGAATTCTAGGAACCTTGGTGCGCCATTGCGACATCAAACATGTGGCGATCCGTCTTGTTCTCTACATGAGTTCGAAGCTCCAATTTGAAAAGAGCCGCGTAGCGGTGGCACCCTGAGTAGCCCGGCTGCTGCACATCAGTGCGAGGCCGGGGAAGGTGTGGCTCAAAATGGGTAGCCGCGTAGCGGAGGCACAAAGTCAAAGCAACCACGGCCGGCCGGTAATAAATCGCGGGTGAGTTGCGTGGGAGTTCTGCCGGACATTTCAGGCGGACCGCGAACGCCGCCGAACGGGCAGGGTGCCACCGCTACGCGGCTCCTCTACAAGCTTCGTCTACCCCGGCCTTGCCCTGCGGGCTGGCAGCCGGGGCTATTCAAGGTGTCACCGCTAACGCGGCTCCTCTACAAGCTTCGTCTACCCCGGCCTTGCCCTGCGGACTGGCAGCCGGGGCTATTTAGGGTGCCACCGCTACGCGGCTCCTCTACAAGCTTCGTCTACCCCGGCCTTGCCCTGCGGGCTGGCAGCCGGGGCTATTCAGGGTGCCACCGCTACGCGGCTCCGCTACAAGCTTCGTCTACCACG
>Ga0209828_1001245_pt1 | contig 23388 bp, 17 predicted proteins | sample MaitaG_FD_187429 | JGI IMG/M metagenome (GOLD analysis project Ga0209828, IMG submission 187429) | Marine algal microbial communities from Maine, USA - Maine_Asex2 metaG (SPAdes) (version 2) | ecosystem: Host-associated > Algae > Red algae > Unclassified | place: Maine, USA | collected 2015-01-05
GTCTTGCTACACGAAATAGGACATCAATTTGTATTACAGGTTACTAATGATGATCATGTAGATAAAGATGTATTAGTTGTAAATCATGAAAATACTGAAGCTTGCGTAATGAGTTATTTTGCTAATTTACTAAGAACTCTCGACTAATAATTATCACTTACCTATATATCAATTCCAATATTTCTCATCAATTGAGTTGCATTAAAACTTTTAGAAATACCTTTTCTTAATTTATAGTCGAAACTTAATTCATCTCCAGTTACCTCCACCTCAAAGCATATATTTTCAATTTGATCAGGATGTTCAGTTACGAGATTTCCAAGCTCAAGGTCATGTGTGGAAATAAGACCCGCACCATGCTTATTCAAAAGTTGCTTAATGATGGCTTTAGCGCCTTTATGACGATCATTAGAATTCGTTCCTTTGAGAATCTCGTCTAATAGAAACAAAGTGTTTTCTTGTTCTTTTACAGCGTCAATGATGATTTTCAATCGCTTCAGTTCTGCATAAAAAGAAGAAGTGTTTTCCGATAAATTATCCTCGGTCCTTATACTCGTAATCATATCGATCAAAGGAAAATAAAACTCAGAAGCACATACCTTAGAACCAAGCTGAGCTAATACTACATTTATTCCAACCGTTCTAAGAAATGTACTTTTACCACCCATATTTGACCCAGTCACAATTTTAATATGATTCAAAGTAGGCATAATTAAATCATTCGTAATTCGCTTATCTGCATGTATCAAAGGGTGTCCAACGGCAGTTGCTCTGATTTGCTTTTCGTCCTGAGTATGTGGGTACTCCCAATCAGGATTATTGTAAGCTAAGGTAGAAATGGAATTTAAAGCCTCAAAATCTGCCATCGCATCAAACCATGATAGAAGTAAAGACTTATTTTTCTCCTTCCAATCCTCTATTTTGGTTGAATAATAATGATCGTAAAGGAAAAATAGATTGATCAAAATTCCGAAAAAATTATACTTCAATTCTAATTGTCTAGTATAATAAGCAAGTTGTCTTAGTTCCTTCGACGCAGAAATGTTTTCCTCAGAAAATTGTGATTTTAATCTTCTTAAATGGGGCGCTTCAAAATTTGTTCCTTCAATATGTAATATGATTTTTGAGTAATTTTTTAAGAACTGACTATTCTTTGCAGTTTTAGCCAAAATGTCTGATACCTTTTCATTGTTCTTGAACATCAAGTATGCCGAAAATATAAAAGCAAGAAAAGAAATCGTGAAACTAAACTTTACTATAAGGAGAATAAAAATAGCGGTCGTAACTAGGAATAACAAGAAAACCAGCGGAATGCTAAATGTAAAATTTCGATCTTCTGCTACCCAATCTAAAAATTGATCTAATTCTTTTTTATCTACTTTCTCATTCCTGTAAGCTTTATCCACCCTATTGGCTTTCCCTAAAGCAAATAGCACTTGTCTAAACTCAATATTATTCTCTAATTCACGGTTACAATCTTGATAAGTTTCTATCTTTTCTTTAGAAATAGGATTTTTCAACAATGAAGCAAGCTTATTTTTACCAGGAATAGAGGTGCATCTACTCATCATTTGATACAAACTCTGTTTTCCAAATAGATCAAGATCATTACAATATGGGTGTAGCGCATCTAAATACTCAGAACCTTCATCAAAATAAGAAAAGTCATATTCCTGTACTTTGAGTTCAGCTTTGTTTAATTCTAAGAGTTGATTATTGAGTAAAAGTGCATCTTTTAATTTATTATGAGTATCAATGAGTTTGTAAAAACCAAATAAGGCAAAATAGATAGAAGCCAATCCAGCACCCCAATGAAATTGGAATAAGAAATAGATGAAGATCAATAAAATAAGGAAGGAGCCTAGTCGAACGAGATTGAACCATCGATCTTGTCCTTGCCATTTGATCCTTTGAAGGATTAATTCACTGACTCTTTGCTCGTACACTTTCTGTATTTTATTTGAATTCAAATTTTCTTTACTTAAGGTTAAAAAAACCTAAATAAACATTGCATTTATAAAGGAAAATTATTCCTGCTTTTATCCATATAAAATAGATGTCTTAGAATTGAAAGGCGAAGGAATAACTTTTACTTTGAATGAGGAAAAATATGGTTACAATAACTATAAATCTATGATTAAGTAGTGGTTTTCACCTAATTTATATTAAAATTTTAATTAATATGTAAAAATGTTGCTTAGAATATTTGTGAAATCAAAAAAGTAAAATAAATTTAATGGATATTTAAAAGTGTTCTAAAAAATTAGAAAATTATTTATTCAATGTCTATCATATGAGCAAGCCTCGCGTCGTCAAAGATTATGACAAATTACCAGTCGAAATTCATGAGCAACTTCATGCAGCTTTCCCAAGAGGGTTTCAAAAATTTCTTATCACCTTTAAAGGACCAAAAGGAAAATTTGTGAGCGCCTTACCTTTCGAAGCTGAAAAATTTCATTATTTAATAAGAATGACTCAAAACGAAGCAATCGAAATTCACAATCAACTGGAAGAAGAGGAAGAGGATGATCACATAATCGAAGAAGTAGTATTAGATAAGGAAAGCAATGAAAAATTGATGGCTGAAGCAGAAGAAATTGCTGATTCATAGATTGTCACCTGATTACAAATAACTCTTTTATTTAATATCTCTCAGCAGGTATATTTAATTTCTTTTTACTATGTCTAATTGCCCCTTTCTTGAGTCAATTATTATACCTTAGTAACTTATGAAAGAAACTAAAGCTGAACGTATAGACATATTCAAACCTTACCTTAAATCAAAGGCTTCTTACAAAGGCGGAAAGGGAAAGGCAGAGGTTATGGAAAAAATAAAAGGAAAGAAACTCTACAAACTTTCGTCCAATGAAAATGTGCTAGGAAGTTCCCCACTGGCAATCCAAGCGATAAAAGATGATTTAGGAAATATATTCGAATATCCTCCAAGAAAAGATACCGATCTAAGAATAGCACTTGCTGATTTTTATAATCACCAATTATCTGCAGATCAGTTTTTCTGCGAAAATAGCGGAGTAGCAGTTTTAGAAATGATAGCCAGAGCCTTCATATCAGAAGGACTAAACGCCATATACTGTAATCCAGCATTCAAGCCTTATGCTTTATTTACTAAGCGGGAAGGAGGTACGATCAAAGATGTTCCGTTAATAGGGGATGATTTCCTATTAGATATTGATTCTATTTTCAATGCAATTGACGACCAAACTAGGCTTGTGTTTGTTACTAATCCCAATAATCCGACCGGCACCTATATTCCAAAAGTTCAAATCGATGAACTCATTGGACGTCTGCCACAGCATGTCATATTAGTATATGATGAAGTATATTATCAATTTGCAAATAAAGAAGATTATACTTCCGCAATACCTTACATAAAAGAAGGGCACAATGTGATTGCCGTAAATAGTTTTTCTAAAGCCTATGGCTTAGCTGGTTTGAGAATAGGATATGCCTACAGTACCGAGAAAATAGCTCGATATATTGCGCAATTACAACGTCCTTTTATGCTCAATGCACTTGGAATGAAAGCCGCAATAGCTGCCTTAGATGATGTTGACTTTATTGAGAAAACCAAGAAATTGATAAAAACTGAAAAACCTTTCCTTTACGAAGAACTAGAAAAAGCGAATGTCAAATATTGGAAAACAGAGGCCAATTTTATCATGATAAAACCAACTATGGACATTCATGAATTTGAAGAAAAAATGCTATTGGAAGGAGTTATGGTTAGACCGGTTGATAATTTTGGTGCGCCGGGTTGTATACGTGTCACTATTGGAACTAGAGAAGCAAACCAAATGTATATTAATTCACTGAAAAAAGTTTTAAATAAATAATGCCAATACTTACAGGAGGTCAAGCCGTTGTACGCAGTCTCATCAAGGCAGGAATAAATCGGGTCTATGGTTTGCCAGGAGTTCAGAATGATTGGCTCTATAACGCGTTGTATGATTATAGAGACGAAATCAATGTAATCCATACTCGTCATGAGCAAGGGGCAGGATATATGGCTTTAGGTCATTATTTAGCAACAGGAGAAAACTCAGTTTATAATATTGTCCCTGGTCCAGGGTTCTTAAATAGTTGTGGTGCTTTATCCACCATGTGGGGCTTGAATGCCAAAGTCATGTGCCTAGTCGGCCAAATACCATTGAAAGTACAAGGCAAAGGGTTTGGAGTCCTACATGAAATTCCTGACCAAATGGGGATCCTTGGAAGACTGACCAAATCAGCAGAAAGAATAGAATCTCCGGCTCAAGCACCAGATATCATTGAACATGCCTTAAGCCAACTTCATTCTGGCAGACCTAGACCTGTAGGGGTAGAAGTCTCGATGGATGTGTTACAAAAAACCGAAGAGGTTAATTTTGATTCTTTCAAAGTCGAGTCAAACCATCCGGTTGCTTCAGAACAAGATTTAGAAGCGGCCATTGCACTAATAGAAAAAGCTACGAATCCATTAGTCTTTGTTGCCGGAGGAGCCATGCATGCTTCCAAGGAAGTGATTGAATTTGTAGAACATATCCAAGCACCAGTTTTTGCTTATCGTACGGGAAAAGGCATTGTACCAAGTAGTCATTATCTGTGCTATCCGGTACCTGCTGCCTACGAGATTTGGAAAGAATGCGATCTTTGCATTACCATCGGATCTCACGCAAGAATGCCTTTATTGAAATGGGGACATGATCAAGATTTAAAATTTTTAAGTATAAATGTCGATCCAGAGGCCCATGATAGAATGATGCAATCAACGGTTTCTCTGACTGCAGATTCTAAAGAAGCATTGCAGATACTAAATGTAAGATTGCAAGATCGTTTTGATCAACGGCCAAGTATTAAATCCAAGATGGCAGAATTGGCAAAAAGTTGGTCAGAAAAAACAGCCTATCTGGAACCACAAAGTAGTTACCTTCGGCTTATTAGAGAAGAATTACCAGAGGATGGCATTTTCGTGGACGAACTAACACAAGTTGGTTTTGCAAGTCGAATAGTATGGGATACAGACCTTCCTAGAACCTATTTGTGTACTGGACACATGGGAACATTGGGTTGGGGTTTTCAGACCGCACTTGGAGCAAAAGCTGCAAGACCAGACGCCACGGTTATATCTGTTGCCGGAGATGGAGGATTTATGTTTGGTGTACAAGAATTAGCAACAGCTGTACATCATAAACTAGGAGTCATTGTCTTGTTATTTAATAATAATTTATATGGAAATGTTCGAAGTATGCAAGAAGAACTTTATGGAAATAGAGTCATAGCAACTGATTTACACAATCCAGATTTTGTAAAGATGGCACATTCTTTTGGTGCAAATTCTACAAAAGTTACAGATTTAGATGGACTTAGAAAAGCCATACGCGAAGCAAAAGGAGAAACTTTACCTACTATTATAGAAATTCCAGTTGGCAATGATTGGCCAAGCACAAATAGATTTAAAGCATTACCTAAAATAAGATCTATATGAATAAATGTTATTTACCTGAACTATCCAGTGTTGAGGAATTAGATTTTAACTATAATAACCAACTTGATAAATTGAATCTTTTTCATACAAAAGTTAAAGATCAAATTGAGATTATATTAGGTCAGACTTATGTACTACCAGATGTCATTACCGCATTTGGGGAATTTAGTCGCATACTGTGGCCGATGGTAAATCCTGCTATCGATTTTGCTGATGGCCAAATGAAGGAAAAGGATATGACTAATAAATACGATATTTATGATAAATATTTTGAAGTAAGTCGGATTACTAAAATGTCTTCAGGTCAATTTGTACAGCAATATCTTGATACCTCTGCAGAACTGATTAGTGAGTTTCAGTATACATCCATGTCAAGAGGGGAGATTGCTTATATGCTCAAAGCGTGGGAAGCGGCTAATGAGATCATATTAAAAGACAAAACACCATCCGGTTCCGTTACTTTCGATAATGTAAATGATACTTCTGTTCCAAAAGATAATGACGAAAGAGCTATTTATCGTTGGAAATTAGCCCATCATGGTTTTGCTGTGTTTATGATTTTTTCTGCCTATTGTTTTAACAATGCAACCAAGGGAATCCAAGATGGCGGAGATGAAGAGGAGATTGCTGATTGGTTAGATAAAGGGGCGCATTTGTTTAGAGCGACGACCGCATGCATGGAGTTTGGAAATAGTTTTACAGCGACTGTGTATAGGGGAGTCATCCGCCCTGATATGAGTCGAGCCAATGATGAAGCAAATTTACCCAATGGATTTTCAGGGACCCAAAACTTCGATTACATCCAATGGAGAAAGGCTAAGAATGCTCTACTTAAGGTGATTAAAGAGCATAAAGAAAAAGGATTGCTATCAGAAAAAATAATGAATGGAGCCGAAATGTTTCGCACTTATTATTTAGAAGATATGCACATTCATTCTATCATTGCTGGACGTATGGTCGGATTGGAGAAGTCCTTATTGCAAGCAGGAATTCCTGGGCGACCTGGTGGAAAACCAATAAAACTAACAGCTGGGGATGTGCTTAGGTCCATGGCAAAAATGAGGGAGAAGGAAACCGAATTTATAATGGAATAATTATATTGCTACTGTCTACTAAACAAAGCATATGAAAATAGCTATTCTCTCAGATATTCACGAAAATTTCCATAACCTAATTTTGGCACTACAGGATGCGGAGAAAAGGAATGTCGAATATATCCTATGTCTTGGTGACCTTATGAATACAGGCATTGCTCGAATTTTATCTATTCAAAAGGTTCCTGTTTATTTAATATGGGGAAATAATGATGGAGAGAAAGTAGACATAATGAGAGCCGCTTTTAAAGAAGGAAGCAATCTAGTGGTCGCACTTTCTACCTATGATTTCTTAGATCTGGGTGGCAAGAAAATATTCATAACACATTACGACGATCTAGCAAAACCAATGGCCGAATCAGGCCGATATGATGCCATATTTTATGGGCATAATCATCTGAAAAATATTGAAAGAGTAAAGAATACTTTTGTTGTCAATCCAGGAGAAATTTGTGCCCAAAAAACAGGCATGAGTAGCTATGCCATATATGATACCGAAAGCAATACTGTCGAGCTCATTGAGTTAGAAAAAATAGTAACTTTGAAAACTGATTTTGTAGATCAGTATATGAAGGACAACATGGATAAATTAGCATTTCGATCTGAAAAATCTTTTAAATTAGACAAGTGAATTCTTCTCAATACTTAGACATAATTCCCCTCGAAAGTTCTGTTTGTCGAGCCATAGAAAATAGCATTGAGGGTTCCAAGATTTTGGTAATTTCTGGATTGCCTGGAGTAGGAAAGAGCATCTATGTGCAACTCACTCAAGAACTTGTAAGTCGAAAAGGGAAACCATTTGATATCATCCAATGGGACATTGCTAGAAAAGCATTTGAAACCAAAGAAATCCTAGATATCTATCCCATGGGAGATGGCATTGTCCACAATGGAGTGAAGTTAATTGCGGGAAAATGGCTCATGGATACCTTGGTGGATTGGATTGTTGCAAACAGAGATAACGAAAGGGTGCTGATCATTGAAGCTCCGTTGATCGGACATCGCTTTGTAGAATTGGTAAAGCCTAACGCAGAATATTGGTTTGAAAGTTATCTATCTTCTGATAAGCTAAAATTTTTGGTCCCGATTCCTTCTAAAAAAGTTCGTAAAAAAATTGAAGAAGCACGAACGGTTCAAGTGAGTGATGATGCTGCTGTTTGGGTAGGTGCGAAACCTTCTGTAATGCTCCTATTATGGAAATACACCTGTGAAATTGCCAATAAATTTGGTAAAAATATATCCCTTGAAGGACAACCAGAATACGATCCAGAAATTTACAAATTCGTATTTAAAAAAATATTGAAACATCGGTATTTTATTCCTTTACATATTGATGAAATTTATCTTATTCCAGCACAATCCGAAGATGCTTTGCATGCAAAAGAATCCATTGTTGCGGATAAAAAAACGGCTAATTGGATCGGTAGATTTATCCAAGACCTCTACACAGATTCTAAAGAAATAGATGTTATTGTAGAGAATTGGTATATTAGCTAGGACTTTGACCATTCCTGTAAACTTACTACGTAAAGGATATGCCTATATTCTCTTTGTTCGTCTATCATCATTAAAGTCAAAAGATAATCCAAATTGATAAACTAAAAAAATTAGACCCTAGTTTGCTCTTTGCAAACTCAGCAATCGGAACTTCTCACTTGGTTCTGTCTACGCGTGTAAGTAGATGCACACCATGGGTTGATTTTTATTTGTATTATCCTAGCAGTATTAATTTTAGAAGTACCCATTTTATGAGTTTGCCCCAAGGTATACTGTAGCTACCGGTGGGAGCCTAATCGAAGGATATCGTGATTAAGGGAAATGGGCTTTGGGTGTTTTCTTTTTATCATCATAATAGAAATGTTTCTGTGACAGGAGCAGTCGGAGCGGTGAGTGCTGGATTGCTAGGTGCTACCTTAGGTCTCACTATTTCTCAAAATTACGATTACGGGGCACTCACGCTAGTTACTAATGCCATTCTATTGAATGCGGCTAGAATTTAAGTATCATTACAGATTCTCACCAAATCTGACCTACGAATTGTGACTTACTAAATAAGATACAGGAGAAACGATCCACGAAAATGATATAGGAAATACGACCTACGAATCACGACATTCAACCTACGACCCAAAAAAAAAAGCTCAGCGGAAAGTTATCGCTGAGCTTTTCAAGTATATGGCATTGCTTATTTTCATTAGTTGTGACTAGAAATCATATCCCTCATAATATATAAGGTTTCTTCTAGTTCGAAATCTTCATTCATATTTTTTATCCATTTCTCATTTCTTTCCATCTTCCCATCTTCTTCTGTAAAAGTCGGTTCGTCCTGAGGTAAATTGCTAATTTTCAATTGATCTATTTTGTGATCATATAGACTGTCGAATTTTTCTGCTTCTATTTCTCTTAAATTCATGATTGATGTGTAGTCATCAAGATTTAAAGGAAAAATACTTTCTTCTCTTACTTGTTTCAATCGCTCTGCATTTTCTAGCACCAAATCGTAATTCTCACTTGCTTTCACTCTAGATCCACTATTAGATCTAAGAACATCCATATTTGTTACTTCATATACATCCTGACTATAGTTTACAGGATTAATTTCTGACCAAGACATAGCGTGATCATAATCTTTTTCACCGGTATCGATGTAGTGATATTCATTCGGTAAAATAATGTCTGGTATAACTCCTTTTAATTGTGTCGAACCTCCATTTATTCTATAGAATTTCTGCATTGTAATTTTTAGATTGCCTAAAGGTTTGAACGCATCATCTCCTTTGTATGCTTCATCTAAATTCACAAAACGTTGAACCGTTCCTTTTCCAAAAGTAGAATTACTACCGACGATAACAGCTCGGTTGTAATCTTGTAAAGCGGCTGCAAGAATTTCAGAAGCAGATGCAGAAAACTGATTTACCATAACAATTACTGGACCATCATACTGTACTGATTTGTCCTTGTCACTGTAGATATATGCTTTTTTATCTCTCGGCTTTACCTGTACGATCGGTCCATTTTCTATAAACAATCCAGACATCGTAACCACATCTCTTAGAGATCCACCGCCATTATTTCTTAAGTCAAGGATAATTCCATTGACATTATTCTCATTTAATTTTTCGATTTCAGTTGCTACATCTTTTGCACAACTATTTCCTTTATTATTTTCAAAACTATCGTAGAAAGTAGGAAGGTTGATGTATCCAATATTCTTTACTTGACCAGGAATATCCAGGATCAGTGATTTTGCAAAACTTTCATCTATAATCACTTCATCTCTAACGATACGAATAACTTTTGAGCTTCCATCCGGCTTCTTTGCTGTAAGAAATACAATGGTTCCTTTTTTACCTCTAATTTTTTGAACTGCATCATCTAGTCTCATTCCAAATAAGTCCATTGCAGATTCTTCTCCATCTTGTCTAACCATAGTCAAAATATCTTCAGCCTCTAATTCTTTTCCTTTCCAAGCTGGACCTCCAGGAATAATTTCTTTGACTTTTATAAAATCTCCATCTGGAACTAATCGAGCTCCAATACCTTCTAATTTTCCACCCATTCTAATGTCAAAATCCTGCTTTTCTTTAGGGTTGAAATAATCAGAGTGAGGATCATGCATGTGTGTAATGGTATTGATATAAGTTTCGAATCGGTCAGACCTTCTTAGTTTTCCAATTCTCTCAAACCATCCATCATATGATTCTACCATAGATTCCATTGCTTTCTCTTGCAATTCTTCTATGCTCTTAACTTCAGCACTGTCTTTCTGAGCTTTTATTTTGTCATGGATACGACCGATCAAATCATAGGTCATCATACTTCTCCATCTATCTTCTAGCGCGGCCTCATTTTCTGGGAAATTCCTATTATCTGATTCCATCTCGATCTTTCCTTCGCTATATATATCTAGATTTTCAGTTTTAATTTTATTGTAGATTACTTCAGCACGATCAGTAGCAGCATCCAATACTTCCATAGAACGATCGAAAAACTCCATATTTCTCTCTTTGATTTGATCGTCAATGAGCGTTTTGTAATTTGCTAATATCTCAATTTCTGGTACCGTAAGAAATCTCTTACCACCATCTATATAATCAATATATAAGTCGAATGTTTGTTCTGAATATTCATCATTTATCGTTTGTGGAACAAAATGATAAGACTCTAAAAATCTCATTACGGCATCTAAAATCATACTTTCTTTTTCTTCAAAACTTACTTTTGGAAAAAGAGTAGCAAAAACTCCACTTGCGGCTATTAAAATAATAAGTATTAGACTCTTCATATTCATTATATGATTTAATTATAGATATATAAAAATAATCTTTTTCTGTGGCGATACAATTACCATAAGACTATTTAGTTATTTATTAACGTGATTTAGCCTATGTTTTGTTTCATTGCGAATATCATACCAACATATTTTATTTTTTTACAATATGTAATGGTCTGAAAATGTGAACTTAGTGATTATCCACTAAAATCTCAATAATATTTTCTTTAACGATGTCCCTTTTCAAAATCTCTAAAATGAATTACAATAACCTGAGATTCATAATTATAGAATATATTTGCCCAAAATTTACACCACAAACACTGATGTCTTATGGGAAGAATGTTTGAAGTTAGAAAATCCTCCATGTTTGCCAGGTATGATAGAATGGCAAAGCAATTTAGCCGTGTAAGCAAGGAAATCATAATTGCTGTAAAAGTAGGTGGTCCAGAACCAGACACCAATCCAGCTTTACGAAGAGCTATGCAGAATGGCCGTGCGGTAAATATGCCTAAGGATAAGATGGAATCTGCAATTAAACTTGCATTGGGCAAAGATACTTCCAGCTATGATGAGGTGATGTTTGAGGGTTACGCACCACACGGTGTTGCGGTGATTGTAGAGACAGCGACTGACAATAATACAAGAACGGTAGCAAATGTAAGAGCTGCTTTCAATAAATGTGATGGTTCTCTCGGAACCAATGGTAGCGTCAGTTTTCAATTTACAAAATATGCCGTATTTAAGCTAGACCCTGAAGGATTGGACCAAGATGAGTTAGAGTTAGAATTGATTGAAGCAGGATTGGAGGAATTAGGCGAGGGAAAAGGAGAGAATGATGAGGATGTAATTGTCGTGAGAGCTTCTTTTTCAGAATTTGGGAATATGCAGAATGCCTTAGAAGAAAAAAATATAAAAGTCCTAAGTTCTGGTTCAGAATGGGTTCCCATGAACATGATGGAATTAAGTGATGAACAAGCTGAAGATGTATTAAAAATGGTAGCCAAATTAGAAGAGGATGATGATGTGCAACGCGTGTTTCATAATTTGCAGTAAGGGAATTTGCTAAAGGAATTTGCAGTAAGGGAATTTGCTAAGGGAATTTGCTAAGGGAATTTGCTAAGGGAATTTGCTAAGGGAATTTGCTAAGGGAATTTGCTAAGGGAATTTGCAGTAAGGGAATTTGCAATAAGAGAATTAGTAGTAAAGAACTGTTTTTTCTTTTAAAAAATAATCTGGATTTCAAGATGAATAGATTTTTCTGTTGAATGAAATCCTAAATAATATCTAGATTTTAATACATCCACAAAATCCATATGTGTTTATAAACTACCCCAAATTGGTTAGTTTTTTGCCGAAAGTTGACTGAGAATTAATATTTTAGTGGACTTTATGACCAGATTTACTTTTGACTACGTTTTTTTCTTAATCTAGACTTCACCCCTAAGTTTTAGATAGTATAATTGCTTTTGTAATGTTTAGAAAGGCAATGAATGAATAAAAATTATGAAAAACTCCTTGAAACGAGATCGGAAATCTCAAACTTTATTATAAGAAAAGTATAGGAGTTATTGGTATTTAAAATGACTTGAATACAATAAAAACAACCATGGTTTCTAGATCCTTTAATCTTTCTTCATTCGACAGATGTGACTCGTGTCGATCAATGGTAGAATCGTTGCTAGGATCATCGATATCTAAAAGTTCTTAAAAGTAACGCCGCCATTCTGTCTAAGTATTGAATATTTGTATTGATAACAATTCTTGCAGACCGTGAATTAAAATTTTCATTGCAGACATCAAATTGATGTAAATTAATATATTTTTTGTCCAATGAAGTTTAAAGACAATCTTCGGTACGCCCAACGAGGTACTGAACGTTTTTTATTCTTTTTGTATAGGTAGGATATTAGGACTTTTATTAAATCTTAATTTACAATTGATTATTTAAGGATTACTTGTTTGTAACAAGCAGCCCTTTTCTATTTTTAGAGCACCATTATTAGTTACCTCTTGAGCTACTCTATTTGCTAAAAATATATTTTGACAAATTCATAAATAGTTTATAAACATCTAAAAAGCTCAAATTTATAAAATTAAACTTAATTCAAAATGAACTCAAATCAATAGGAGTTTCCTACAACAACATACCATCATCATCTAGATAAACAAAATTACCCGCCCTAAATTCTGCATTAGAGAATTTCAATAGTTCGCCCACTGTTCCAATATCATTTCTCACTGGTCGTCGAGGTGTTGCTGAAAGTGCTAAAACGCCTATTGCCATTTTTTGAATATCTACAGAATCTCGAATACAAACATAAATGATTACACCACTCCATCCATTTTCTATTGCTATGGCGGCTACTTTGTCTCCCATAAGGGCTCGACCATAAGAACCTTCGCCATCGACAACTAGCACTTTACCTTTTCCATTCGTGTATAAAAGACCTTTTGCTTTAGTGTTATCTTCGAAGGTTTTTACAGTAACAATTTCCCCATGAAATTCTCGCTTTTGACCAAAGAGCGTGAAGTTACTCATGTTGACCAAGGTTACATCATCTTCGTATTTATCGATAAGATCAATGGTTTTCATTTATATACTTTTAGACTGAATTGTTAAAAATCAAAGATAGATTATTATTTGAATAGCTTGTTTTGTACAATTAAATACATTCAACTTTTGTATCTTTTCAGCAAATACAAAATTGATGAAACACACCTTAATATTTATTATATCAGTCAGCGTTTTATTTTGTTGTCATGCGCAGGTTGCTTTAGAAAATTTTGATGAGCTTGAAAAGTTTGATGCAATGGAATTTCGAAGCATTGGACCTACAGGTATGAGTGGCAGAGTCACTGCCATAGATGTAGATCTGAGTGATAAGCATCGAATATTTATTGGAAGTGCTTCTGGCGGAGTTTGGAAGTCAGAAAATGGTGGAACAACTTGGGATCCTATTTTTGATGATCAACCCACCTTATCAATAGGGGCCTTAAAAATTAATCAAAATAATCCAGCTGAAATATGGGTTGGAACAGGAGAAGGGAATCCGAGAAATTCACACAATAGTGGAAAGGGTATTTTTAAGTCTATAGATGGAGGAAAAACATGGATGCATCTAGGATTGGAGAAAACAAAACTCATTCATAGAATTATTATAAATCCAAAAAACACGAATGAGGTGCTCGTTGGAGCATTAGGGTCAGCTTGGGGCCCAAGCGAAGATCGAGGAGTTTATAAAACAGTTGACGGCGGTGAAACTTGGAATAAAATATTGTATGTCAATGAAGAAACTGGCGTCGCTGATATGGTTCAAGATCCCAAAAATCCAAACAAAATTATAGCAGCCATGTGGGAGTTTGGGCGAAAGCCGTGGACCTTTAATTCTGGTGGTGAAGGTTCTGGAATGTATCTAACATACGATGGAGGAAAAAATTGGAAGAAACTCAGTGAAGAAGAAGGAATGCCAAAAGGAGAATTGGGGCGTATTGGGTTAGCCATCGCACCATCAAAACCGAATATAGTATACGCACTGATTGAGGCAGAAGAGAATGGATTATATAAGAGTACAGATGGAGGAGAAAATTGGTCATTAGTAAGTAAGAAAAATATTGGGAATCGCCCTTTCTATTATGCTGAAATATATGTAGATCCAGGAAACGAAAATAGAATATTTAATCTTTGGTCGTATGTCTCAAAAAGCGAAGACGGTGGTAAAACATTTAAGAATATAATGGATTATGGAAATTCTGTGCATCCTGATCATCATGCTTGGTGGAGTGATCCAGATGATCCAAATTATTTAATTGATGGAAACGATGGAGGATTGAATATTAGTAGAGATGGAGGAGTGAATTGGTACTTTGTTCCTAATCTTCCGTTAGGGCAATTTTACCACGTAGATGTAGATGATGACTTTCCTTATAATGTCTATGGAGGAATGCAAGATAATGGTAGTTGGGTTGGTCCTGGGTTTACCTTGAAAAGAGGAGGTATCAATATGGGAGACTGGCAAGAATTATATTTTGGCGATGGGTTTGATGTAGCCCCACTAAAGCATAATAATAGATATGGATATGCCATGTCGCAAGGAGGAAATATTGGTAAATGGGATAAAGAGACAGGACACACAGAATTCATTAAGCCCATGTTGGATGATACAATTCAACAACGATTTCATTGGAATGCAGCATTGGCTTTAGATCCATTCAGCAATGAAGGTTTGTATTATGCAAGTCAGTTTCTGCACTATAGCCCAGATATGGGACAATCATGGAAAACCTTATCTGGAGATCTGACGACGAATGATCCTGAAAAACAAAAACAAGATATCTCTGGCGGTTTGACGATAGATGCTACCAACGCAGAAAATTATTGTACCATCATAGCCATTGCACCTTGCCCGCATGACAATGATGCAATTTGGGTTGGAACAGATGATGGGAATTTGCATATCACGAAGGATAGAGGAGAAAATTGGAATAATGTCTATGCAAAATTATCTGGTGCACCGAAAGGAGGTTGGATTGCTCAAATTGAAGTATCAAAAATCAATAAAGGAGAGGCCTTTATTGTAATCAACAATTTTAGACAAGATGATTGGTCAGCCTACCTATATCATACGAAAGATTATGGAGCTACCTTTAAGAGAATTGTAAATGATGCACAGGTACCTGACTTTGTTTGTAGTGTGGTGCAAGATAGTGAGCAGGAGAATTTGTTGTTTTTAGGAACAGATGTGGGTTTGTATGTTTCTTTTGACTATGGTTCAAATTGGCAAAAATGGGGCGATGATTTACCGAATGTCCAGGTACGGGATATGAAAATTCAATCTACATTTGGAGACTTGGTGTTGGGAACATTTGGAAGAGCTTTTTGGGTGTTGGATGACATTAATCCACTGAGGAAGATTGCAAAAGATGGTAAAGCTATATTGGATGAAGAGCTTGTTTTGTTCGATCCGCCTGCTTCCTATAAAGCCTATAAACGATCTTATCAAGGCATACGATTTTACGCACAAGCTTATTTTGAAGGCGAGAATAAGGGACAGGGTGCAAATATTAGATATTGGTTGAAGCCAAAGGTGGAAGAGGAAAAAGACATAGAAGTGGCATCGGAAGAAACTAAAAAGAAAAACAAAAAACTAAAGGACAAAGCTGCAATTAGCAAAACTGATGCTGATGCTTCAACCAAAGATAATGAAGACAAAGGGGATGGCAATAAAGACAAAGAAAAGGAAGAAAAAACAAAACCAACATTGCTTGTTATAAATAAAAACGGTGACACCATTCGTACGCTAAAACCAGAATTGAAAGAAGGACTAAACCAAATAAATTGGAGATTGGATGCGAAGGGAGTGCGAGGGCCATCTAGGGAAGAAATAAAGGATGATGTAGAACAAGGTGGAACACCAATCCCTCCAGGAGACTATAAACTTGTGCTGACTAAGGATGACTTAAAAGATTCATGTGTAGTTACCGTTTTGAGAGACCCAAGAATGCCTATGGACGATCAGTTGGTAAAGAAAGGAATAGACTCTACGGTTGCATTTAATGAATTGATTGAAAATAGTGGAAAAGCATTTGATCAATTGACTAAGGCTAAAAAAACGATTGGTCTTGTGAATAAAATTTTGGAGACTCAAGAAGATTCAATCCAAAAAGACTTTAAGGAAGTTTCGAAAGATCTGAATACTAAAATTGACTCTCTCAATAATCTTTACATGATGCCGAAGGATGTAAAAGGAATCCAACGAAATCCTAATAATTTGAGTAGTATGATTTGGAGGGCAAGATTTTATTTAAGAGCAACTGAAGGACCGCCTTCCCCTAATGGAGAGATTGTTATCAAAAGAGTTAAGTCTCTTGCTCAAGAGATTATCGATGGAGGGAATGAATTTTTTGAGACGGATTGGATGGGATATAAGAAAAAATTTGAAGCCTTAGATTTAGATATTTTTGGAGACTTTGAACCCGTAAAAATTGAATGATAGATAGTCCTTCAAAAGTTTTAGGTATATCCTTAATTACAACAAGATTATTTTCGCTTATTAAATGCTAGTCTTTTAATATCGCCATTTTGGTGATGTATTTGATAGACGAGTTGCTCATTTTCATTTTTTTGATAAAGTACTGAAGGATCTTTTTTATAGGAAGGTTTACAGTTAAATCCGTGGTTGTTAACTTTAGTGATTTTATACCGAAAATCATTTTCTGGTTTTGACTCAATGTAACTATAAAATTCTTTATCATTAATAATAAACATATCTTGAATAACCTTCTTTTTACCACCTTTCACCGTTTTTATTTGTCCTCTAAATTTCAATTCTGTTTCTCTTTCCCACACCATAATGAATTGAATAGAATCATTTTCTTGATGATCCCAGACGCCTTCTATCCACATTTTTTTAAATTTATCGGGAAATAGGGCTTTATTTAGTAAAGTGGCTCCTAGTATTACAGGAAGTGTGCTATAACATGCCGTAAAGCTTAGGAAAATAAACAAAGAAAATATAAGGTTTTTCATCGGTCAAGTTTTTAAGCAGTTATGTTACAACTTACTATTGTTAATTTTATAAGTCCAGTATTTTTATAGAATTCGATTCTTAAGTTAACTACTTTACATTTTGATTTTTTCCTTCGATACGACCTTGGAATTCAGGTAAACTAAAAAGTCAATTTTTGTAACTCATTTGTAACTCGACACAATTATCATTGCTGCTAGCATTGTTTCCAGTGATTCTTTGCAGAATAATCATTTTAGAATAATGAGCGAAATACTCCAAAATACATACCCGATTCAATACATAAAACCCATAACCTTAGCAGATGGGACAGTGGTACAGCTGCGTCCAATTCACAAAGATGATGGTGCTAAATACGAAATGATAGCAAAAGATGTTTCGGATGAAACTTTGTATAACCGTTTTTTAGGAGTAGTAAAATTAACAGATAAGGTAGTAGAGCGATTTACACAACTTGATTATGCCAAAGAAATGGCTATAGTTGCTGAAGTTCAGGAAGGGGATCAAAAGCATATAATGGGAATTGCTAGAATTGCCGCAGATCACTTAAATACAGCAGAATTTGCGATTACGATTGTCGATAAATGGCAAGGAAAGGGCTTGGGCAAACTTATGAGTAGATACATATTAGAGATTGCAAAAGAATTAGGATATAGAACCATTACTGCTCGAGTTTTTGATAGTAACAAAGCCATGATCAAAATTTTAGATCAAGCTGGTTTTGTGATGAAACAGGAAGATGATAACGTGATTGTTGCTCGCTTGGATTATGATGATGAATTTCATTGTCTGGCCCTGAATTGGTAATAATTGGATGAGTATATTAAATAATATATTTTGAAGTTAATTTTCCTTAATTGATTCATGAAGTCATAAGCTGTAAACTAAATAGTTTTCTGTAAGTTAAACGTCTCTTAATTTTTGCGATTATAATGAATTAGGAAGTAGAATTGTCTAAATTCATTTTCTAAAATTCTTTCAATCAAATATTTCAAATGAAATTTATCGTAGTTTTTCTTTTAGTGCCGATGTTAGGAATAAGCCAATCTGATGTCAAAAATAATATTCAAGAGCAGGCTCAGAAATTGACTTCTGCAGTTTTAAGCGATCAGTTTCAGGAGGCAGTTAAGCATACACATCCATCAATTATCGATAAAGCAGGTGGAGTAGATGCTCAAATCAGTCAGTTAAAGGCCAACAGAGATCGGATGAAAAAGGAAGGTGTAACTATTGAATTATTCGAAGTAGGGGAGAACGTGATAATTGATGATTTTAGTGAAACTGAATCTCACTGTATTGTTCCATTGACGATGAAAATGAAAGTGGGTGGAAAAACGATCACGATCAAAGATCACTTTTTCGGATTTTCTGATGGATCAAAGGAAAGGTGGGTTTTTTGTGAATTACAACAACTAAGAAATCCTAAACAAGCACAGACACTTATCCCAAATTTTAAAACTAATTTGAAGTTTCCTCAAAAAATAGATCCTGTCTACTCAAATTAGAATTTTGAGAAAAATCAAATTAAGACATATTAAATAGCAAATTGAATCTTGAGTGTGTAGTATTCAATTCATCATATGTATGTTGTTCTTTATTAACATATACTAAACCCGATTGCTTTCTTTCTATTTGATAGAATTAGTTATTTTCATACTTTGTTAATAAAATGAAATATTTACTAATTCAATCTAGCTTGCATGAGCACTAAAATTTCAATATCTAGATCAGCAAAATTTACAGGGGATCTTATTGTACTGTCCCAAAAAAATAACTTGAAGTGGGCTCAAAATATTTTAACAAAATCAGAGATAGCATATGTTAAATCTGCCATAAAGAAGAAAATTGATTGTGTCGTTTTGCCAAGTATAAATCGATTGTTGATCATTCAATTTCTAAACTCTTCAAAGGATGTATCATATCATAAAGAGGATATACGTTTAGCCGGTAATGCAATATTGAAAACACTATTGCATAATAAAGTTTCTACCGTAGAAATACTCAATTATTGTAAACAAAACAATACCATTGAATATGCAGAAGGTATGGCTTTAGGGAATTACCAATTTTTGAAATACTTTAAAGATAAGAAGGAGAGAAAAAGCTCATTACAAGAAATAAAGATTCATAACTCATCTACTACTGCTATAGAGGTGAGAAATTTAGTTGCCGTTTTAGAAGCTACATATGTGGCTAGAGATTTAGTGAATGAACCCTTATCTTATTTAACTGCTCCTCAATTAAGCAAAGAGATTCAGAAAATTGGTAAAGCTTCGGGTTTTTCAGTTGAGGTGTTCAATAAGAAGAAAATACAACAACTTAAGATGGGTGGTATTTTGGCTGTCAATCTTGGGAGTATAGACGAGCCTCGTTTCAATATTATGACATGGAAACCTAAAAATGCAAAGAATAAAAAGCCGGTTGTATTAGTTGGGAAAGGTATCGTATATGATACCGGTGGATTGAGCTTAAAACCGACTACTAATTCAATGGATTTCATGAAATGTGATATGGGTGGTGCAGCTACTGTAGTAGGTACGATGAGTGCTATTGCAAAAGCAAAACTACCATTGCATGTGATTGGATTAGTTCCTTCTACGGATAACCGCCCAGGTTTGAATGCCTATGTCCCGGGTGATGTCATAACCATGTATAGTGGTACAACGGTAGAAGTTTTGAATACAGATGCAGAGGGGAGATTGGTGCTAGCAGATGCCTTACACTATGCCAAAAAGTATAAACCAGAATTGGTGATGGATTTTGCAACGTTAACTGGTGCGGCTTCTCGAGCTATTGGAGAAAGGGGTATCTGTTATATGGGTACTGCAGATAAGAAAGTAATGCAAAGATTAGAAAATAGCGGAATGCAGGTATACGAGCGACTTGTAGAATTTCCGCTATGGAGAGAATATGGAGATGATATAAAATCTAATATCGCAGACATTAAAAATCTAGGTGGCCCATCTGCAGGTATGATTACAGCAGGTAAGTTCTTACAACATTTCACCGGTGACGAATATCCTTGGGTTCATTTCGATGTTGCAGGTAGCGCTTATCTTAAAGCTCAAAGTGGTTATAGAACGAAAGAGGGCACTGGTGTAGGTGTTAGATTGATGTTCGATTTTTTAAGGAATTACTAATGCAAAAATATAAACCCAAACCCAAACATTAAATGCTGTACTAATTAATTGTAGTCTTCTATAAAAAGGGTTTATCGAAAAACGTATTCATTTGTCAGATTGAATCAAGTTAATTTATTCCAAAAATTGCTTTAGTTTTCGTCTATTATTCCAATTTTCAAGAATTGTATTGATGAATGAATTCTTAAAAAACCAATTCGATTATTTTTCTTGGAAAATACACTATATTTAAAATAAGTCTAATTTTACATCCGAACTGATTATACTATCAATTGCCTGATACAATATTTCAAAATAATTAACACAATAGCTAATTCTTGGTTAATTATGAAATATTTAAGAATTTCCAATTAGTCAAAGATTTATATTTAAATAAAAATTTAATGAAAAAACTATTCTTTTATTTGCCAATACTTTTTCTCCTTGTAATCTTCAGTTCTTCCTGTAGTGATGATAAAAATATTGTTGAGGAAATTTCTGGAAGCTACAATGTAGACGAGGAATGTAGCTCAGCTTTTTTTGATTATGTTATTTCTATTACTGGAGCCTCTGGAGGATCTGATAGAATAGTCATTGCCAATTATGGCGATTTTGGAGTTGCAGTCACAGCAACTGTAAATGGAAATTTTATAGAAATCGATGACCAAACTTTTAATATTGACAACCAATCAGTGAATATATTTAATGGATTGGGAGAGATATCTGGCAACACATTTACTTCAAATTACGCCTATTCTCTAGATGGTGGTGAATCAGAATTGTGTACCTTTTCCGCTACCAAAATTTAATAATGACATATCCCATTCTAAAAAATATCGTGTTATTATTATTACTAATGAGCCTAATTAGTTGTAGCAAGAAACATTGTTTGATTATAGATTACTCTAACTCTACAGGCAACAATCCAGATGCATACTACGTAAAATCCTCTAAGAAAGTAGATTTTGATGATCAATATCCAAACGCTAATAATTCAGATAATCAGACGGTGACAGTAATCATTGATGATCTGAAGATTGGGGATAAAAGTGATAATTACGTAATCTCCAATTACACGATTAGCGAATGTTATAATGAAAAAGGGAAATGCAAAAAAAAGGATTGGAAAATTCAGGCAGAATTTGATAAAGATGATAGCTATTTGAAAACAAATATTAGTGCGGTCTTGGTCTTGGATGTATCAGAATCTTTACATGGAAATATTGATAGACTAAAGTCCTATGCTAAAAACTTTGCAAAGTCTATATTAAGGAGCTCTCCAAGCTCAAGTGTGGCAGTTGTTATGTTTTCAAAAGAAATCAAAACTTTTGACTTTGTCTATAAAAATGAATTTGGAGAAATTGCGAACAACATAGATAGCTATACCAATTATAAAGATCGAACGACCTTATATGGTGCTTCTATTGAAGGACTGAGACTGTTGGAAAGATCTAATTACGACGGGGCGAAAAACCTAATCATCTTTACAGATGGTGGTGATAATAACTCGGACAATCCCTTTCAATTGCGAGATGAAATAGTGCGTTCTGATATAAATCGGTTTGCCATTGGTTTGAAAGGAAGAGACTTTGATAAAAAAGCATTGGAAGAATTGGCCTCAAAAAAAGGAAACTTTGTAGTTGCAAAGGATTTTGATGATTTAGAAGGTGCCTTCGAAACAATTGCCAAACAAGTGGCTACTGTATATAAGCTAGACTACAAACGTTCTGACTAAAAACTCGGAAATCCCATTTTGATTAAGTACGAATTCGAAGCCAAGAAACAGAAGAATAGATAGTCACTTAAGTTTTAACTTAAGTAATCAAAGAAATTAATTATTCAAAATATACACTTTGTTAAGAGTAGAAGAGGTTTGCTAAATAAATTGAAAAAGTAAAAGTATTTCTTAATCATTCGATTTCTCTATGGCGTAAAACAGGTCATAACAACCCATTGAATACAAGGGAATGGGCAGTATTAAAAATCTTTACAAAACATTAACTTCCCTTAACTAGGATTGTTAAATTAAAGCATTCAACTTGCGGTTATAATTATATAGTTAGTCAAAAATTAAACTTTAAATATTATGAAACTAAAACTATTTACCATCTTAATGACTGGGTTTTTCTTCATGGCTGGTGTTCCTGAATCCAGTCTTACTGCTCAGTCTAAGACGGATCAGGAAAGCTCATCAAAAACAGAGAGAACCGGTGTCTTTGATAAAATATTTGGGAAAAAGAAGAATACTAAGGGGAAGACTACCCGAGAAGATGCAAATCCAAAGGGAGAAGGAAAAACTTCAGGTTCTTCAAAAACGACAGTCGGTACTAAAACCTCTGGTGCGACAAAAACTAAATCTGGTAAAGGTACTACGAAAGGTGGACCAAAGACCGATTCGGATAACAGTGGAAATAGAACGAAGGGTATTCCTAAAAGTTCATCAGAGAATCCTAATTATGAAAAAGCATCAAAAAAATCCCCCAAAGAATATGGTTATGATGAGGACGATTATGATAAAGAAAGAAGAAAAGATGAAGCTGAGTATGAAAGAGAAAGGGCAAAAGCTGAGTCAGAATATGAGAGAGAAAGAATGCAGAAGGAAAGAGAGCTAGAAAGAGAAAGAATGCACAAACAAAGAGAACTTGATAAAGAGCAATATAAAAATGAGAAGGAGAGAATGAAGAAAGAGTATAAAAGAGAAAAAGAAAGAATGAAGGATGAGGCCGAATATGAAAGAGAAAGAATGAAAGAAGGAAACGGAAATGGAAATGGAAATGCTTACGGCAAATATAAGGATGGAAAGTCTGGACAGGACTTCGGCAAAGAGAGATCCAACAAAGCAAAGAAGAAGGGAAAGAAAGATAATGATTACGATGATGACTATGAATAC
>Ga0209828_1001247_pt1 | contig 23372 bp, 19 predicted proteins | sample MaitaG_FD_187429 | JGI IMG/M metagenome (GOLD analysis project Ga0209828, IMG submission 187429) | Marine algal microbial communities from Maine, USA - Maine_Asex2 metaG (SPAdes) (version 2) | ecosystem: Host-associated > Algae > Red algae > Unclassified | place: Maine, USA | collected 2015-01-05
CGAGAATTGTTGACGGCGGTGCTCACCGCATAGATGTCGAAGAGCTCAGCGGGCGGAGCGGTGATGGCCGCCAGCAGCGCAGCGGCATCGGTGTCGGTTGGATCGAGCCACGCATCCCACATGTCGGGCGGCACCATGATGGGCATGCGGTCATGGATGGGTTCCATTGCCGCGTTCGCAGGCCCGGTCAGTATGGCGCAGCTCTGCAAACGGCTTCCGTCGCCGTCGGGGTCGCGCCACGACTCGAACATGGCAGCGAACGCAAACGGTGCGCCATCGTTGCGTTGGATGCACCACGGTTGTTTCCGAGGCTTCTTGGCGTTCGGGTCGGTGACCGCGGTCCATTCGTAGAACGCATTTGCGGGAATGATGCAGCGGTGCTTCTTGATGGCGTTACGGAAGGCGCTCTTCTCGGTGACGGTTTCGACCCGAGCATTGATCATCTTGTTGCCGATCGAGACCGACTTGGCCCAGAACGGCACGAGGCCCCATCGCATCAGGTCGAGCCGGCGACCATCTTCGCTCTGGGCCACGACCGGCACCGGCACCGACGGCGCCACGTTGTAGTTCGGTTCGGTCATGGTCTCGCCGACCATGGCCGCGCCGAAATAGTCAGCGATCTCTCCCGGCGAAGAGGCAGAGACGAATCGGCCACACATCGACCGCGAGAGTACTACTCAGGCCGCACATCAGTGCGCCAGAAGCCACGGAATGGGGTTTTGTCGGTGTTGGTGGGGTGGCCACGTTCGTGACCACCACCCAGATCGGCTAGCCGGTGAACGCGGGCGTGGGTGCCAATTGCGTAGTCGTCAGCCCGCCAGGGCCACATGCTGCAATCGCCTCGTCGATGGCAGCGGAGCGCTGCGCGTCGAGTTCGCTGTCGCCGCTGGCCTGCCACTGCACTGCGGGAAGACCATCGGTGTTGTCCTCGGTCGTAACCAGATTGCAGATGGCCGTCAACGTTGCACTGTCGGCGTCGGTGAAGTCAGCGGTTCCATCGACGAACATGATCGCGTCGCCACCAACGGCGGCGTTGAGTGTTGCGACACCAAGCGTGGTGAGCAGCGATGGCGGCACGAGGACCGAGTCAACGCCGTGCACAACACACTCGTCGGCGGCCAGGTCGGCCACCGTGAGTCGTGATGCGTTGACCATTGGCTCGGCACCATCGGTGCGAATCGCCAGGCTCGAACCGTTGAAGGTCTGCACGCTCCCGGCTTCGAGATCGCCAGACATGACGGCGCCGGCTACTGCGTGATACTGCAGCACCTGAGTCAGCAAGTCGGTGTCGGCCAGCAACGTTGTCGTGATGTCAGCCGGAACGGCGGCAAAGGCATCGTCGGTGGGTGCAAACACGGTCAGAGGACCCGAATCGGACAGCGCGTCGACCGCACCAGCGGCGGTGACTGCGGTCACGAGTGTGGTGAAGCCGTTGTCTTGCAACGTCGAAGCAAGCGACGCACATGCTGGCATCGGCTCTGGCTCGGGCGTTGCTGTCGGCTCGGGTTCTGGCTCGGGTTCTGGTGTCGCCGTTGGATCCGGAGCAGGTTCAGGGGTGGGCTCCGGTTCCGGGGTTGGTTCTGGGGTGGGCTCCGGGGTTGGTTCCGGTGTCGGCTCGGGTTCCGCAGTGGGCTCGACGGTCGCGGCTACGACCGGATCGGCATCGGTGGCGACCCCATCTCCGTCGCTTCCGCCACAGAGCGCCAAGAGCAGCCCGAATAGCAAGGCCAATAGCAGCAGCGGGAGCAGCCATTTGAGCCAACCGAAGCGAGCGCCTCCGCCGGCGGCTGCAGCCACCCCACGATCGTCGTCGTTGCCACCACGACCACCGCCGGAGAGTGCGGTGGCACCTGCGGCTGCGCCGCCGACGCCAGCAGCGACCTTGCTCGTAGCGCCGCGACCTGCGTTCTTGCCTTTGTCGGCCATGGCTGATGCCCCGGCGAGCCCAGCAGCACCGGCCACACCAGCAGCCGCAGCTGCCTTGCCGATCCCGCCCGACTTTTCGTTGTCGATGGTGTCGCGCACCTCGGGGGTCTCGGTGCGGACCGTTTCGCGAGGATCGCCATCGGCCACGGCCGCACTTGCAGCGTCGATGGTGTCATCGTCGTCATCGCGCCCCAGGAACGCAGCCGCGCCCACAGCTGCGGCGCCAGCTACTCCTGCCGCCGCCACGCCCGCGCCGCTGATGCCGCCGTCGCCATCGGGCAAGCGTACGGTGTCATCGAAGTCGGCACGAGTGATCGTTTCATCGTCGGCGCCAACGATGGTCTCGTCGAGATCGGCTCCACTGATCGTGTCGCCGTCGCCACCGCCGATGGCGTCATCGAGATCGGCACTGTTGGTCGTTTCATCGTCGTCGCCCGCCAGGGCAGCTGCTGCGACCGCTGCTCCACCAATGCCGGCTGCAGCGAGACCCAGACCACCAAGTCCGAGACCACCAAGCCCCATGCTCGACAGATCGTCGGCGGTACAGGGGTTTTCGCTGCCACCCGGCTCATAATCGGCAGAGCTGCTGCCTTCGGGATGCGAGCCAGCCAAGGCGAAGCCTGCGGCTTCGGCCACCGACGGCGACACGAACCAGACCTCGGCCTTGGTCTGTTCGTAACCTTGGCTATCGGGTCGGTGATACTTCTTCGAGTCGGCGTTGCCCTTGATTGGATGGCACACCGGCATCTCGTGAACATCGGCAAGCGGCACGTGTGAGCCCGGCCCATACGGCTGGTCGTCGGCGCTGAATCCAGACGTCGGTGCTGCTGCGGCAGGCATACGTGCGGTCTCGTCGATGCTGCCTGACCCAGCAGCAACTGCGGCACCGCCAGCAACCGCACCGCCAGCAACCGCAGCGCCACCGACCGCACCGGCAGCTCCAACGGAAGCAGCAGTGCCTGTGCCCGGCGGCAAGCCAAGGCCTGCCACCTGATCTGCGGTGCACGGATGACCGCTGGCCCCCGGCTCATAGTCTGCTGAACTGCTGCCCTCGGGATGCGATCCTGCCAATGTGAAGCCTGCGGCTTCGGCCACCGACGGCGACACGAACCAGACCTCGGCCTTGGTTTTGGGGTATCCCTGGCTGTCGGGCCGGTGATACTTCATCGAGTCGGCGTTGCCCTTGATCGGATGACAGTCCGGCATCTCGTGAACATCGGCGAGCGGAGCGTGTGAACCGTTGCCGAACGGGTGGAGGTCGTCGGGCCCGGGTGCATCGAGCGTGGCTCGTACATCGGCGGCCTGTGCCGCGCCCATCGTCACGTCATCGTCGCCAGCCAGGCCGGCAACGCCCGCCACTGCGGCGACTCCTGCTGCCATCGACGTCGTCGCCGCGACACCTTCGCCCGAGTCGGACAGAAGCGCTCCATACTCAGCAGCCGTACAGGGATGGCCGCTGCCGTCGAGTTCGAAGTCAGCTGAGCTACTGCCCTCCGGGTGCGTCGAGGACAGGGTGAAGCCGGCAGCCGCGGCCGTCGACGGCGACACGAACCAGACCTCGGCGACCGTTGCGCCATAGTTCTCGCTGTCGGGCCGGTGATACAACATCGAGTCGACGTTGCCCTTTATCGGGTAACAGGGCGGCATTTGGTTTGGATCGTCGAGTGGGGCGTGTGATCCGGAACCGAATGGGTGCATCTCAGACATGGGACTCCTCGGGAGTGAGCAAAGTGGCGCTCAGATGAGCGTCTGTGGGCCTGACGGTCCACGTTGAGCGGAAACTACTTCAGATATGTCGTCGGTGCATCGGCTGCTCGAAGCCCCGCGCGCCTCGCATGGTGCCCGCCTGCCGGGAAACGCACAACCGTTCCCGACGACATACATCGGGTACCCATGACTATACGCCTCCGAGCAGATTTCGTGCTTTTGAGACAAATTTTCCACTACTTCTGGGTCCCCCGAGCCAGTAGGTTTGCGTCATGCCTCGCCCTCCCAGCTGGTTCTCCGGTGCCATCGCCAACAAGCCAACGGAACACTCCGTCGACATCGACGGTTGTGCCATCAACTATCTGACCTGGGGTGACCCGTCGCTGCCATGTCTGCTGTTCCTTCACGGAGGCGCCGCCCATGCCCACTGGTGGTCCTTCATCGCACCACAGTTCACGCAGCGTTACTTCGTGATAGCCCCCGACTTGTCGGGCCATGGTGACAGCGGGCGGCGCGACAGCTATTCGATGGAGCAATGGGCCGACGAGGTCATGGCGGTAGCCGCCGCCTCCGGCGCACCGGACCGACCCATCGTGGTGGGTCACTCCATGGGCGGTCATGTCGCCATCGCCATTGCCGCTCGCTTCGGCCACGACGTCGCTGGCGCGATCATCGTCGATGCACCGGTCCGCGCCCCGGATCCCGAATCAGAGGAAGGTGAGCGGGGTCGCATGTTCAAGAACCCCAAGACCTATCCCGATCTCGATACCGCTCTCGACCACTTCCACCTCATGCCGCCCCAGCCGTGCGAGAACGATTTCATCATCGAGCACATCGGCCGTCATTCACTGAAGGAGACCCCCGAGGGATGGACATGGAAGTTCGATCCTCGGGTGTTCGCCCGAGAGCGCTACCAGACCAACAACTATCTCCAACGAGCCACCTGTCGACTGGCACTGATGCACGGTCAACTCAGCGATTTGGTCACCCCCGAGGTGCAAGAGCACATGGAAGAACTCACCGGGCGTAACGCGCCCATGGTCGAAATCCCGCAGGCTTATCATCACATACCGCTCGATCAGCCGCTCGCGCTGATCGCGGCGATCCGAGCCATCTTGGCCGACTGGGACCATTCGATCGACAAGAAGCGACTCCGGGACCTCACCACCTAGCCAACAGATCCGGACCTCCTCGAGCGGTTCGGCTGGCCCAGCGCCGGGTGCAGGCTGGAAGTAGCGTGAAGCCATGAGCCGAGCCGCAGCACTTGCACGAAGCCAGCACTACTTCACCAGCGGTGAGTTTCTTGACGAGTTGAGTTCGCGGGTTCGTGTCCGGACCGAGAGCCCCGACCCGCAGCGCCAACCGGACCTATACGAGTACCTTCACGATGTCCTCACTCCCGCCCTGAGCGCCATGGGTTTTTCGTGTCAGGTGTTCGACAATGCACATCCGGCTGGGTGCCCGTTCCTGGTCGCGCGCCGGCACGAGTCCGACGACGTGCCCACGGTCATGTCCTATGGCCATGGCGACGTGGTACTCGGCTACGACGATCAATGGCGAGATGGTCTGAGCCCGTGGGACATCGTTGTCGAGGGAGATCGCTGGTACGGCCGAGGCACCGCCGACAACAAGGGCCAGCACACCATAAATCTAGCGGCGATGCGCCATGTGCTCGACGAAAGGGGATCACTCGGTTTCAATGCAGTGCTGCTGTTCGAGACGGGTGAGGAGTGCGGGTCACCCGGGCTCGGCGATTTCTGTGCGGCCCATCGTGACCTGTTCGCCGCCGACGTGTTCATTGCATCGGATGGGCCTCGGATGCAGCCCGACGCACCAACCATCTTCATGGGATCTCGAGGCGCATTCAATTTCACCATGCGGCTGAACCTGCGCGATGGCGGTCATCATTCGGGCAATTGGGGCGGACTGCTTTCGAATCCGGGCGTGATCATGGCGCACGCCCTGTCCACCATGGTGTCGAGCTCAGGTGAGATTCTCGTCGACCAATGGAAGGCGCCACCCATGTCGGCAAGCGTGCAACAAGCCATTTCGCGCCTGACGGTCGGCGACGGCGACTCCCCCACGATCGACCCACTGTGGGGTGAACCCGGGCACACGCCCGAAGAGCGCGTGTTCGGCACCAACACATTCGAGATCCTGGCGTTCGAGACCGGGAACCCCCGGAACCCGGTGAACGCCATCCCGCCCCGAGCCGTTGCTCATTGCCACATCAGATTCGTGACCGGCACCGAAGCCAGCGAGCTGCTTCCGGCGTTGCGTCGGCACCTCGACTCGCATGGGTTTCAGGCGATCGAACTCGAACCTGCTGGTGTCGCCATGAACGCCACCCGCTTGGATCCAGCTCACCCGTGGGCGCAATGGGCCATCGAGTCGGTTGGACGAACCAGCGGCAAAGAGGTGGCGGTGTTGCCCAACCTGGGTGGCAGTTTGCCCAACGATGTGTTCGCCGATGTGCTCGGCTTGGCGACCATCTGGGTGCCGCACTCCTATGCCGGCTGTTCCCAACATGCGCCGAACGAGCATGTACTCGGATCGCTCTGTGCCGAGGCGCTGCAGATCATGACCGGCCTGTGGTGGGATCTGGGCGCAGGCTCGACACCTCGCTGAGCGCAAGCCGACATGGCGGGCCTGGGGCCCGCCATGTCGTCAATACTCTTGTTCCTGCGCGACGTGCGTTATCGGTGGTCTTCGGAACGTCGACGGCCGCCGACGAACATCACGCCACCGATACCCGTCAGTGCCGCTGACATCAAGATCAACCAACGGCTGTAGGCGCCACCGGTGACGGCGAGCGGTGGAACAGGATCTGCAACGACCGGATTCGGTGGGCTCGCTGGCGACGGAGGTGGGTTGTTGATGACCACGACCGGGAACGGATTGTTGGGCGGTGGTGAGGCCGGCGGGACGATCGTGGTGGTCTCGGTGTCCTCGTTGTTCGCAGGATCAGGATCCGGCGTGTCGCTGGTAACCGACGCGGTGTTGGTCAGATCGTCACCAGCTGAAGCTGCAGCCAGCACGATCACTCCGTAGGACAGGGTGACCGAAGCGCCCGGTTCGAGCGGAGTTGCTTTCTCACATGTCAGGACCTGACCTGCTGAGGTACAGGACCAGCCGTCGACTTCGGGCAGCTTGAAGAACAACAAGGCGTCGGGCAAGGTGTCGACAACGACGACACCCACGGCGGCGTCGGGTCCGTTGTTCGTGATCGCCAGGTCGTAGGTGAGATTGTCGCCCACGGCACTTTGCTGTTGTCCGTTGTTGGTTTTCACCAGCGCCAGGTCGGCTTCGAGCACCTCGACTTCGGCCGGATCGGTCGGCACGATCGGAGGCACATCAGGGAACGGCTCGCCGGTTTCGGGATCGATCGGGGTACCGGACGCCGAGGCGGTGTTCATCAGATCCGCAGTGGCCGTTGCGACATGAGTGACAACGACAACGTCGCCAGGGGCCAGATCGATCTGGTCGCCGGGCACGGGAATCGTCACGCCGAGCGTGAGGTCTTCGACCTGTTCGACGCGCATGGTCACCCCACCGGTGTTGGTGATGGTGAAGCAGTACGTGACCTGCGAACCGATGTTCACGGTCGCCAGCTCGCCGGCTGCTGCACAATCGGCATCTGCTCCGGCAATGACGGTCTTTGCCAGATCCAGCGCAGCTTCGTTGATGGCGGCCTCGTTCTCGTCTGACACGGGACCGACGCCGGGCAACGGGGTGCCGTCGTCGTCAGCTGGCTGGCCAACGACCGAAGCGACATTGTCGACGCCGCCGGCCACGATCACGCCGGGTTCGGCGAACGAAATCGATGCGCCGACCGCAAGGACAGGGCTCGCGGCACCGTCCAGCAAGTCGAGATCGGTGATCCCAGCTGGGGTGTCGGTGAACAACACGTTGGTCAGTGCAACATCGCCGGTGTTCGTGACCACGAAACACCAGGTGATGGGATCACCGGTGACGCCGAGCACGAACTCATCGGTGCCTTCGACGGCAGTGGAGCAATCGGCATCGGCGCCGGCCAAGACAGTCTTCGACAGTGCGATGGCGGGTGTCAGATCTGGCGGTTCGGGCAACTCGATGTTGGCCGGGTCACTTGCTGGCGGCAGCTGGCCACCGTTTGGATCGTCGCCGGTCACACTGGCGACGTTTCGGGGCGGGGTCGATTCATCGACGACCAGATCGAATTGCAGCGGCGTTTCGGTTCCGGCAGCCAGGATGCCGATCTCACCGTCGAAATCCGCGGGCGCCTGCGGGTCGCTGATCACGACATTGTTCACGTCGACAGCACCGGGGTTGCGCACCGAAATGCAGTAGGTCACGAAATCGCCGAGCTCGACCTCGAGTGCCGCTCCCTCGCCTGCCACGCCACCAGCGAAATCGGGGCAGGTAGCAGCGGGGCCAGCCAGCACTGTCTTGACGATTTCCAACGTGGGGTCGGCGTCGACGGGTGGACAGTCGAACACCACGACCGTTGGGTCGTCGTTCTCGTTGCCGCCGTTGTTCACGCCAGGATCCGGGTCTGCGCCTTCGTCGGAGAGATCTTCGACGTCTACACCATCGGCGACTCCCGTGACGCGAGCCTGGTTGAGCAGCTGATAGCCGGTTACGCAAGTCGGGCCCACTGGGCCTGCGGGGTCGGGCGTGTACTGGACGGTGAGAATGAACTCTTCTTCGGTCTCGGCTGGAATGGTCTCGCCCGCGGCCAACAGATTGATCTCGTCGTCACCGTTGAAGTCCGAATTCAGGGCGACGTTGCCCGAAGTGTTGACGACCGAGATCGCCTCGATTGTGGAGAATGCGGGGTCGCTAAGCAGCTCTTCGAGCACGACGTTCTGCAGTTCGATGCCGGCTGGCTCGCCGGTAAGGGTCCCCGACGCCGCAGCTGCAAGTGCAGCCCCGATGTCGGCGGCGATCGTCGCGCCAGACGGCAGATTGTTTCGTACCCGAATGGTGTAGACGACGTCGAACGACGTGCCGTTCCATGTTGGCGCCGAGGTGACTTCCTTGGCCACACCGAGCGGCTCGCAACCGCCACCGATGGCGAAACCTGACTGCCCGCTGCCGGTGTCGCGCAGCAGCGAGATGCCATTGGCAGCGCCGAGCAGGTCGACCTGTACACGACCTTCGATCGCTTCGGAATCCTGGCCAACCGTGTCGGTATCGTTGAAGGTGGCTGTTGTCTGGGTGGTGCCGGTGAATTCGAAGTTGGCGTCGCCACCGAATACGGCGATCTGTCCGGGCTCGGCGCCGGCCCAGTCGGGAGTGACGAAGAAACCTTCGTTCTCACGATCCACGTCGGTGAAGACCCATTGGGTGTAAAACAGCGGTTCTGACAGGCTGACGATTGCGGCATCGCCCGATGCCATCTCGACGCCCTTTGGCTGGTCACCGTCGCCGCCGTCACCGTCGAACGGGAAGAAGCCCGGATACTGCCCGCCGGGGTCACCCTCGGCGGTGAGCTCATAGGCCAGGGTGACCCCGTTGGTGGTGACCGAGGCGTTGGGTGTCCCATCTACATCGATACGACCAATCGGGTTCACGTTCTCGTCGAACGGATCGAAGTACGTGGGGTTCTCGCAATACGGGAACGGGTTTGGCGCCGGGCCGAAGAAGGCCGGACCAGTGGCTTGGGTCTCAGGCCCGCTGTAAGGCGGACCGGCTGCCTCGGCGGTGGGCAGCGCAAGGCCTGCCACCACCATGGACGCAACGGTGATCGCGATGATTGCGACACGCGAATTCGTAAAACGTGAACTCTTCACTGGGGACTCCTCCCACTCGTAACGTGCGGACAATCACGCCCCGAGCCAAGCCGGAACAGTAGCGGATCGCCTTGCGTCTGACACCCCTCGGACTAGGGGTTGTCAATGCAAGCGGTTTGTGCATTCACGACAGCCCGTTGAGGCGATTGAAATTGGCGAATTGGTGGGGGTCGAGGTCACGGTCCGCAAACGCTGCGTGGTCGGGCCGATAGCGGTGCGCCCGGTAGATGCCAACGGCGATCTTGCCGTCGCTGCGGTGATTCACGAACGGGTTGATCCACTCCCAGACGACTTCGCCGGCACGAGTCACTTCGAACAAGCGGCCACTGGAGCCCTCACATACCAGCACGGACCCAGACCACAGGCGCTCGGCACCTGACATGTAGTTGCTGAAGAACGAGTGCACAGGGTCGCCTTCGTAGGTCCAAGTGACTTCGCCGGTCTCGACCTGGATCTCGAGCACTCGGCTGCGAGTTCGTCCGTTGTCGAAGACCTGGATGTGGTCATCGTCGACCCAGGTCACATGGTGTTGGCCCACGGTGTCGCTGAACTTGAGGGCGAGTTCTCCCGACTGTCCGTCGATCACACACACTCGGTCGTTGGTGCGGGCCGAGAACGCTATGTCACCCGCCTGATTGATATCGAGCGCGTTGACATGGGTCCATTCCCATCGCCTCTTTGTTGCGTTGATGGGATCCTTGATTGGATCGAACAATTTCCAGGTATGGATGCGGCGTACCTCGTTGCCAGCGGGATCGAACTCGACCAGGTCATCACCCAGCAGCGGTGGCAGGCGTTCGCGAGGCTCCTTGTAACCACCCTTGACTCCCTTGTGCAGATCCTGGGGAAGTTCCACCCACTCTGGCACCATGGTGTTTCCATTCGGCAACCGTGCGAAGTCGTGATGCTGAGCCCGGTTCTCGAACTGCCACACCACATTGCCGTCCCAGTCGACCTCTTGCAGCGTCGTCTTGTAGCCGCCGAGCCGGGTGATGTGACGCTCGAAAGGCGGGGGTTCCTTGGTCGGCTCATCTTCTGGCGGATCGGGCAACGCGGGGTCCGAACCGCTCATCAACAGATTGCCGTTGTCGAGCAGTCGGCCATAGCCGGGATCGATCGAGTGAAAGACCCAGCGGTGCACGATTCGACCGTCGATGTCCAGCAGGTAGGCGGCATTGTCCTGGCCCGGGGTGATCAGGGTGTAGCCCTTGGTCGACCGACCCGTCCGATGAAATGTCAGTCCTGTCGACCTGTTCACTGACCAACCCACATGGCCTCCTTCTCCGAAGCGACCCTACTTCGGGTTCAGGAGGGTCGACTCAGGTCAAACAGATCTCGGGTGGTGGCGTAGTAGTTGCCAGCCATGCGCCCCAGCGCGTCGAGCTTCTCGAAATCGACGCGAGTGCCGTCGAGCACCTTGTCGTCGACATGGATGCGAATGACCTCGCCGAAGACCACGGCATGGGTCAGTGGCGCGTTGCCGAGCTCGATGACCTGTTGCACGGTGCATTCGAAGCTGGCCTTGGCTTCGGCGACACGTGGCGCAGCGATCGACTCGGAGTCGAGCGGCGTGAGTCCGGCAAAGTCAAACTCGCTTTCGCCTCGATCGAGTTGTGCCGCCGACTGGTTCATTGCTTCGGCGGTCGCCATGTCGACCAGGTTGCACGTGAACTCACCCGTGGTACGGGCGTTCAGCAAGCTGTCCTTCTCGTGGCCGTTGCTGACACCAGCCGAGAAGATCACGACCGGCGGGTTGGTGGCAACACATTGAAAGAACGAGTACGGCGCCAGATTGGGGCGCCCCTGGTCATCGGCCGTGCCGATCCAGCCGATCGGGCGCGGAACCACGAGCCCGGTCATCAGTTTGTAGGCGTTGGTTGGGCCGATTTCGGACGGGACGAAGGTTGCCATGGCCTGCACGCTAGCCCTGACCCGCACACGCATTGCAGCCCAGTCATGAGCACAGTACTCACCCGGTATCGCCACGGTTTCTCGTCAGACTTCTCGTCGCCTTCGCCACCATCATGACCGCGTGTTCGGCGGCACAACTGCTCGGCGTGGTCAGCACGTCGTCGGATCGTTCCGCGTGGTGGACTGTTTCGAGGTCGGCGGCATCGACCCCGACGACCATGTCGATTAGATGCGGACTTCGTTCTCGATTGCTTGGTGAACGGCCAGGTTCGATTTCTTCTTGACGCCCAGCTCTTTACGCAACGCAACCAACTCTTTCAAGCTGTCACCTTCGAACGACAGGGTACGAAGGACCTCGCCCGTCTCGTGAACCGAGATATCGGTGACCTCGGCGCGCACATCACCAATGCGGTAGCGCTTGCGGTCCTTGGTCACGAAAACGGCGCGTACTCCCGAATCAGCGTCGAGCTTTTTGACCGCTTTGGCCAGGTCGTAGGATTTGCCGCGTTGGGGCCGATCGAGACGCAGTTCGTCGAAGAGATCATCGAACGGCGATGGAGCGGTTTTCGACGAACGGTGCTTTTCGCGCGACCATTGCTCGAAGCCTTTGTCTTCGTCGATGAGTTGCTTGACCTTGAGCGTGTTGTCCCGCACCTTGGCGTTCCACGACGGGTCGTCGACGATGAGGTAACAATCTTCGACACGTTCGGCGGTGACGTCGGTCGACATCTTGGCCAGCATCCGTCGCGCATCTCGGTGCTTTCCCCATACCCGGAACTCATAGCGCGCTCGACGAGGTTCGGCGTCGACTTGTTGCTTTTTGGCCATAGTTCCCTCACGGCCACTGCCGCGCTGAAGGTTTAGGTTAGTGCCTGTTGCGTTCCGCTCTGCGGCTTTGTCTTTATCTTTAGCCCCATGCGCCCCACCAACCCCAGTAGCCGAACAGCAATTGCCACAACGCTGTCAGGTCAGGACACGCCCTTCGGACTGTGCCACATCTGTGTCGGACCGCTTCCTGGTCAGTGAGCGCAGACGATCGAACCTCGTCACCAGGTAGTCGTTGTCCGCTAGTAGCACCGGATACAGCGCCATGTTCTCCCAGAACAAGATGTCCATGGCCAACCATGTCAACAGGTGCAGTCCAACCATATTCAGCACCCAGAACTGGCGGAACCGCTTGTGCACGATGCACAGCGGCGCCAACACCTCCACGACGGTGCCGATCGGGAACGAGATCGCCAGGAGATCGAGCACGATCGGACGATCGAGCAGTGATTCCGAGATTGCTGTGTTCTCGAACCAGTTGGTGCCGTAAGAGGTTCGAGCGATGAAATGGGCGAACGTGTCGCTGGACCAGAGAGACATGTCGTTGTGCGTCAGGCGATACAGCCCGACGAAGCAGTATGGGATCAGGAGTGCAGCCATCAACAGCACCATCATCATTCGACCGGTCGCAATGTCGCGTTCTGAGCGGCGTCTTGCGACGCGCGGCGCAAACAGGGAGAAGCTGGTGGCGGGAAAGACTGCGAGCACATAGGTGGCGTACAGCGCGCCGAGTTCTTTGTGGTTGACGTACCCAAAGAGCCCTCGCGGAACGCCCTGATGCAGCGTGAGCAACAGCACGGTCGGAATCGCAATGGCGCGCCACGGGCGAACGCCCAGCGCGCAGGCGACCACGCCCGCCAGCACCACCCATTTGAGCAGGTTCAGGCCGGCCGTCGTCAACAGTGCGTCGTAGAACCAGTTCGGCAAGAGCTTGAGCAAACCCGGCGGCTCGAAATCGAGATCAGGAATCCGGGCATAACCCGTGGCGTCGTTGCTGAACACGTAAACGGCCCATAACGAGAAGACCCACGCTCGCACGAAGCCAAGGCCGCGACTGCTGATCTCCTGATGGATCATGACGGCTCGATCTCGATCGTCAACAGCAGTGTCCGCTCACCCGAGTCGATGCTCACTCGTTCTTGGGTCACGTCGTAGGCGACACGGCTGATCTCGATATGGGCTGGCTCCGATCCGGGCGACCTCTCGTTGTACAGGTCGACGTAGGCCAGGATCGTTTCTTCCAGCTTGGCCTCGGCTTCGGCGAGCTGATCCAGGTCCGAGCCGATCGACGATGCGTACACTACGCTCGACAATTGGCGCAGGTACACCAGGCCCATCTTCACGGGGAGCGTGCGATTGAATGCGTTCGGGGTGAAGGTCACCGGCGTGCCATCGGCGGTGACGGCATCGAAGCGATAGACAATCGCCTCTTCGCCTGGATCGTGGGAGTACATGGTCCAGGTCACTGCGGGATAGGTCTGGGCGCTGACTCCCCAGAATTGTCCGATCAAGAAGAACGCCAGCACGATCTTGGCGCCCCACTTCGCAGGAGGAGGCGCCGCGGCGATCAGATCGGCGAACCCGGGGTGCCGAGTGACCGCCCGCAAGATCACGACCAGGATTGCGATCATCAAGAGATGATCGGTCAGCATTGCACGACCGCCAGGCCACGCTGCGGCGAGTACCACGAGCCCGACAGCGAGGGCCGTGTATGGCACACGACGTCTGTTCACCGCCGTCTCGCACGCGCCCGCGGTCGTGGCGGTCACGATCGACCGGAGGCAAGTGGATTGGTGGGCACTTCGGTCCATCGGCCGCCGACAACCGAAATTGAGCGAGTGGTGATCAGTTGGTCGCTTGGGTCACCGACACGAAAAGGCCCAGTTCACGACCAGCGGTGTTCACCGTTCGCCAGTGTTGCAGGCCAAGACCCGTGTCCCGAAGCGCCTGGGCGTCGTCGATAGGAAAGCCGATCACCAAACGAGGTGCGAACTCGTGGACACGGGTTCCCAGCCGCCCGAGAAAGTCTGGCGACGTGAACGCCGTGCCTCTCCTCCATGTGGGTTCGGCTCGCTCATAGGGCGGATTCACGATCACCAGGTCGAACGTCTCGCCTTCGACCGGATCGAACATGTCGCCACGGCGCACGTCGACATCGAGGCCACGGCAATTCATCGTCGCACTGGCTACCGCTGCCTCGCTGATGTCGGTGGCGACGACGTTCATCCCCAGCCGGGCCAGCGTCGCAGCGAGCAATCCCGATCCGGTCCCCAGATCCAATGCGGTCCGCCCGCCCGGCGCAATCTCGGCGACGAGGTCGCCCAGTTGTTCGGCGAAGGCGACGCCGGACAAGTGCCGGACCGGATCGAACACTCCCCGCCCAACCTCAAACCGGTGTTGCCCGAAGACGAAGCTGCGATCGAACACGCCAGGAGTCTCGCACAACCATCTGCGGGCAAGCAGGCGCAACCAGCTCACACCTGTGCGCCTGGAGAAATCGATTGATCTGTCGGGCTGAAAGGATTTGAACCTTCGACCTTCCGACCCCCAGCCGGACGCGCTACCAAACTGCGCCACAGCCCGCTGTGACCGGGGTCAGACTATCGCAGTCGGTCGTGCGTTGACGCCCGAATTTCAGATTCTTCGGCCATCGATTGCATTGGCTAGAACAGCCAGTCGATGGCTTGCACGACCCGCCAGCCCAGGTAGATCGCTGTGGCGCCGACCATGACCCAGAAATGCCAGGGAATTCTGGGGGCATCGGCCCGAGCTTGGGCGACAACCTGCTTTGCCTCGGCGATGGCTACAGGATCATCGAGCTGGGTGCGACATTTGGGACAGGTGCCATCGGGCATCAGCGAGCTTGGTTTGCGCCATTTGTTGCAGGGCTCGCAGAAGGCACCCGGGAACGATTGGGTTTCGTTGGTCGCGTCGTTGGTCACGGTTCGTGTTTGACTCTGTCTTGCTGTCTAGCTGTCTTGCTGATCGGCTGTTCTGATTCGAAGAACGCTGCGCTACACGCGCTTGACAGCCAAGATAGCAACATCATCTTCGACTGGGCCCTCGGCAAAGTTTCGGGCCGCTTCAAGCAGTGACTTACACAGTACATCGGGCGCAACGGTGGGATCTCGGCGGAGCAGAGCCGCAATACGGTCTTCGCCGAACAGTTCATCGCCACGCCGGGCTTCGGCGAGGCCATCGGTGTACAGCACGACCATGTCGCCCATGTCGAGTTCGATTTCGCGGCTGTAATAGTGCGAACCCTGAGCCAACATCAACAGTGGACCCGTAGACCGCAGTGGCTGAACTTCGCGTTCATGCCAGACCCATGCAGCCGGGTGCCCTGCAGACGAGAACCGCAGCGTGCCGGCATCGGTATCGAAGACGACGACCACCAGCGAGATGAACTCTTCGCTGTGACCAGTCGAGCTCATCTGCTCGTTGAGTTCTTCCAACGCCTGCGCCGGGTCGCGAAACTGGCGCAGGAACACGCGCAACAAATATTTGGCCTGAAATGCAGTGATCGACGATTCGATGCCTTTGCCGGCCACGTCGCCGATCACGGCGGCCACTCGACTCTTGCTGATCTGGAAGACGTCGAAGAAGTCGCCGGCCATCAGGCCAGACCCGGCCTGGTAGACACGGCCGACCTCGAAGTCGGTCAGATCGGGTAGTTCGTCGGGGGCCAGCCGGCCAGCCCACGCCTTGGGCGCAAGATTGTCCTGCTCGAGTGCTTCTTCGGCCTTCTTCTCGATGCTGATCTGCTGGCGCAGCATGGCGATTTCGTTGCCGGCAGTGCGGTAGAGCGAGACCGTGTAGACCGCCGGGATGATGATCAACAAGCCAAGCGACTCGATGGATTCGATCGAGTTGCTGGTGGCCGTGGCGGCCAGGCCGAATGCCAAGATCGCATAGATCACGACAGCATGCAGTTCCTTTTTGAAACCGATACGAGCGAGCTGCAGGGCAATGAACGAATTGGAACTGGTCGCTGCTGCCTTGACGTCTTCTTCGAGCTTGCCGATCAGGCCGTAGCGCATGCGCGCCGAGCGCGCCCACACCAGGGCAGCAACTGCACACGCGGCAGCGGCTATGGCCAAGACAATATTCATGCTCTATCCAGCGTACTCGTCCGAGCAGGCCCAATTCTGCTGGAACCACATTTCGCCAAGGATGTGACATGGGGGCGAACTCGATGGTCGTGGCGGGTCATATCACTCGTCGCGTCGGCGGACCCTGATCTTGATGGGCACGCCGCCCAGATCGAATGCCTCGCGGAGTGATCGTTCGAGATACCGCAGATAGGTGGCGGGTAGCGTCCGATTGGCGAACATGGTGAAGGTCGGCGGATCGACGGCGCCCTGCGTGGCGTACAACACTCGAGCGCCTGCTGGCGCTGGGGTTGCTTGTTGCGCGGCGCGAATCACTCTGTTGACCTCGCGGGTCGGGACCCGGCGGTGGTAATCGCTCACGGTTCCTGCGAGTACCGGCAGCAGTCGATGCACCCCTTTGCCGGTCAACGCGCTCATCTTCAGCACCGGCGAGTTGCCCACAAAGTGCAGCTTGCGTTCGACCGCGGTATCCACGGCGTCGCGCTCTTCGGCGGTCAGCAGTTCCCATTTGTTCAGCACGACCACGATGGGGCAGCCGGCTCCGTCTATTCGCTCGGCCAGTCGCTGATCCTGGTGGGTGATGCCCATCGTCGAGTCGATGACCAACAGCGCTATGTCGGACTTGTCGATGGAATGCAATGCCCGAATCATCGAGTAGTACTCGGTGTCCTCGTCGATACGAGACTTGCGGCGCATACCGGCGGTGTCCACGAAACGGACGTCGCCCATCTCGGTTTCGACGATCGTGTCGATGCTGTCGCGGGTGGTACCGGGCATGTCGTGCACCACGGCACGGTCTGCACCCACCAACCGGTTGAACAGCGTGGACTTGCCGACGTTGGGGCGCCCGACGATCGATATCGACAGATACGCCGCGTCGGGATCGGTGATCACGGCACTGGCCATGGCATCCATGGCCTCGTCGTCGACCTCGGGAAGCATCCCTACCACGATGTCGAGCACGTCGGCCACACCATCGCCGTGCATGGCACTGATCGGGTGCGGGTCGCCCAAGCCCAGCGACATGAGTTCCCACATCTGGGCTTCCAACCCCGAGTGATCGACCTTGTTGGCGAGCAACAGCGTGGGGCCCTTGCGCCGACGAACCAGGTCGGCGAACTGGGCGTCTTCGCCGGTCACGCCGGCAGTCACGTCGACCACCAGCAGCACGATGTCGGCTTCTTCGAGTGCTTGTTCGCTCTGCAGGGTGACCTTGGCGTCGAGGCCGCCGTCTTCGCTCGAGATCCAGCCGCCGGTGTCGATCACGGTGAAGAAACGGCCGAGCCAGTCCGCCACGACTTCCTTTCGGTCGCGCGTGACGCCGGGTTTCTCCTCGACGATGGCGATGCGCCGGCCGACGATGCGGTTCATGAGCGTGGACTTGCCCACGTTGGGGCGCCCGACGATGGCGATGCTGGGCAGGTCGCCCGCCGGAATCATGTCGGGCGTGATCTCTTCGTAGTCGTCGCCGATGTATTCGCTCATGCGCCGATTGCTTTCCGTAGGGAGATGCCGTTGGTCGAAATCACTTCGACCGGCCGGGGAAGATCGTCGACCGTCAGGCCGTCGAGGAAGCGCCCATTGGACAGGCACACATCAGGAAGAAGATACCGGTCGCCTTCGGGTTCGCCTGCCAATACCCGTTGCAGATCCGCGCCCACCATCAGGCCGGTGACGCCGACGTTGCCGCCGAAGAACTCGTTGTCGACGGCGATGACTCTCGTGGGCGCTTGCGGTTCGGCGGCGGCGATCAGCGGTTCGATCACCTGGGCTCCGAGCGTTCCCGTGAGGACACCGATGGCACGGTCCTTCTTTGGCCTGCTGCTGAGCGCGACGGCAACAGGTGGTGCTGAGCTGGTTTCAAGCTGTGCGTCGGTTCGGGGCATGCGGTAGCCCTCGGCAGGTGCGCCTTCGACCCACGCAAAGAAGCCGCTGGCCGTGCTGGTGGCTTCGTCGGTTTCGCCCCGGAACTCTCGACCAAAGGTCACGGCCATGCCGATGCCGTCTTCGTGCAGGTCGACATCGTCGTACGCATCAGCGCCGGGAAATGGCAGGCCGGCCCGAAGGTAGTACTCGTCGCCGGTAAAGACCATGCGATGGCCGAGCGTGTCCTGAAAGATCGACTGCCAGCGCTCGACGATCTCGACCACGTCGCGCGCTTCTTCGACGGTGTGAGGACGCATGTGGTCTACCGGTGAGAACTTGCTTACGCCGAGCGGCACCACGGCGATGCTCGACAGCTTCTGGTAACGGTCGAGCACACCGGCCAGTGTCTGTTCGAGCACGCGCCCGTTGTTGACGTCGGGGCAGCACACGATCTGGCCGTGGACTTCGATGTCGGCGTCGAGAATGGCTTCGAGCCAGCGCAGGCTCATGGCACCGCGCTTGTTGCGCAACATGTGAGTGCGCACGTCGGGATCGGTGGCATGAATACTCACATAGAGCGGCGACAGCCGTTCGGTGATCACCCGTTCGAGATCCGCCTCGGTGAAGCGGGTGAGGGTGGTGAAGTTGCCGTACAGAAACGACAGTCGATAGTCGTCGTCCTTGAGATAGAGCGTGCGACGCATGCCCTTGGGCAGCTGATAGATGAAGCAGAAGTCGCAGTGGTTGTCACACGTGCGCACTCGATCGAACAGGGCGGCGTCGACGTCGATGCCCAGTGGCTGGCCAGCCCGCTTCTCGACTTCGACGGTCATCGTCAGTCCGCCACGATCGATTTCGAGTTCGAGATCGGGTTCGTCGACCAGCCGCTGCCACTCGATGACGTCGCGAGGGTATTGACCATTGAGCGCGACGACGGTGTCGCCAATGGCGACTCCGGCCATATGGGCCGGCGAACCCTCGTCGAGGTCGACGACGACCGGCGCACTCATAGCCGCACAGTCTACGGCCACCACCCCACCCGCGAGGGTGACATCGGGCTGACCCTTCACTGTGGGTCGCTTTGGAGCGAGGCCCACATCTGTGTCGCCGTTCGTGCGGCCCCCAGCTTGAACCCCGGTCGACCGATCGGAGAACAGCTCACAGAGATAGCCTGAGCACGTGACTGATCAGGTTCTGTTGGCGGCTCCCCGAGGCTTCTGTGCCGGCGTGGAGATGGCGATCAAGGCGCTGGCCACCATGGTGCGCACCTTCCCGGCGCCGGTGTACTGCTATCACGAAATCGTGCACAACCAAGAGGTCGTGCGCCGCTTCGAGGAACAAGGCGTGGTGTTCGTCGACAGCATCGACGAGGTGCCCCAGGGCTCACCCATCATGTTGAGCGCCCACGGTTCGGCCCCCGATGTGGTGGCCGATGCCGAGACCACCGGCAGCTTCACCGTGAATTCGGTGTGCCCACTGGTGACCAAGGTCCACCACGAGGTCCGGGTGCGGGTCGGCAAAGGCTTTCGTGTGATCTATGTCGGCCACGACGGCCACGAAGAAGCCGTTGGCACCATGGCGGTGGCGCCCGACGCAATCGACAGGGTCGAATCGATCCGAGACGTTGCTGCGCTGCCCGACTTCGATGAACCACTTGCGCTGCTGGCCCAGACCACGCTGTCGCATCATGATTGGCGAGATGTGGCCGAGGCCGCTCAAGAACGCTTCCCCGACATGTGGACCCCTGCTCGCAGCGACCTGTGTTTTGCCACCACGAATCGCCAGAGCGCGCTGCTGTCGTTTGTGGAGCGGTGCGATGCCATGATCGTGATTGGTTCGCCGAACTCATCGAACACCCTGGCGCTCGCCAAGCTGGCGATCGAGAGCGGCTGCCCGACCGTGCTGCGCATCAACTCGGCAGATGAGCTACCAGACGAACTCGACGGCATCGTGGGCGTGACCGCAGGCGCGTCGGCCCCCGAGGAACTGGTCGCCCAGGTGATCACCAAGCTCGCGCCGACCTCGGGCGTGGAGGAGGTACGGGTGACCGACGAAGACGAGTACTTCCCTCCCCCGCCGCCAATACGCGATCTGCTCACCGCGCTGGCGACCGCTGCGTCGGTGACCGTGGGCGGCCCCACGATCGACAGCATCGGCTCCGATCGCCACGTCGGAGCCAGTCAGGTGCTCGCCGAGCTGGTATAGATTCGCGTACAGTCATGTGATGCCTCAAGCCAAGAACGCTGACCTCGTACTCGAATACGAAACCTTCGGCACACCGTTGGATCCCACCCTGCTGTTGATCATGGGATTCACCGCCCAGATGACGGCCTGGCCGGTCGAGTTCTGCGAACAGCTGGCCAGCGCGGGTCTTCACGTGGTCCGCTTCGACAATCGGGACTGCGGTCTGAGCACCAAGACCGAGGGAGAAGCGCCGAACGTGATGGCCATCATGATGGCGACCATGGCCGGGCAACCGGTTGGCGATGTGCCCTACTCGCTGTCCGACATGGCCAGCGACGCCGTTGCCGTACTCGATGCGCTCGGCATCGAGCAGGCCCACGTGGCCGGTGCGTCGATGGGCGGCATGATCACCCAGCAGATGGCCATTGACCACCCCGACCGGGTGGCCTCGGTCATCTCGATCATGTCCACCACCGGGTCGCCCACCGTTGGTCAGGCCGATCCCGATGCCATGGCGGCGCTGCTCGGTGTTCCACCAACCGAACGCTCGGCGGCAATCGAACGAGGTGTGGAACTGGGTCGCATCATCGGTGGGCCCCTCTTCAACGAAGAACTGGCCCGAGAAGCAGCAGCCGCGGCCTATGACCGCAGCTTCTACCCCGCCGGAGCCGCCTTCCAGATGGCGGCGATCGCCAAGAGTGGCGACCGCACCGCAGCGCTACAGCAACTGCCCCACCGAGCACTCGTCATCCACGGCGCCGCCGATTCGCTGATCACTCCATCCGGCGGCGAAGCCACTGCATCTGCGATCCCCAATTCAACTCTGGTCATGCTCGACGAGATGGGCCACGACCTGCCACGCCCGCTCTGGGGAACCTTCGTCGATGCGATCACCAGCCACATCGCGGCTGGTGGCAACTCAGCCGATGGCTGATCTCTACGAGACCATGAGCACGCTGCGCGCCGTTCGGCGTTTGCGGCCCGATCCAATTCCCGACGCTGTCATGCAACGGTTACTGCAGGCTGCGTGCTGGGCTCCCACGGGCGGCAACCAGCAGCCTTGGACAGTCATCGTGGTCACCGACCCGGATCGCAAACAGGCGCTCAAGGACATCTATCAGCCGCAGTGGGCCAAGTACATGGTGGGCTATCACAGCCGGCTCGAGGGTCTGCCAGAAGACGAGGTCGCCAAGCGGTTGCGCATGGTGGCTGCTGGTGACTATCTGGCCGAGCATCTCCACGAAGCGCCGGCAATTCTGATGTTCTGTGGTGACCCGTCTCGCATGGCGATCACCGACGCCAAGCTCGATCGCATCAGCATGGTCGGAGGCGGATCGGTCTACCCACCAGTGCAGAACCTGATGCTGGCGTGTGTGGCCGAGGGCATTGGCTGCACACTCACCACGCTGCATTGCTCGCGCGAATCCGAAGTCCAAGCTGCGCTCGACATCCCGGTCGAATGGGCGACCCTGGCGATGGTCCCCATCGGCTATCCGGTCGGCAGAGGCCACGGCCCGATCACGCGGCGCCCGGTCGCAGAAATGGCCTACCGCAACACCTTCGGCACCGCCTGGTGATCCGTATCTTCTGGGTCTGACCCAGAAGATACGCCTAGTCGGCCCAGGGTTCGTTGCGGTCGTTGATGCCGGGTTCGTCTTCGGACCATTCTCGGTTGGGGGTTCCCGCCAGGATCTGGGCTCGATCGAAGACGGCCTGTAGACGCTCACGGAGCTCCGCCGCGGCGTCATCGAGCTCACTGCGCTTGACACGCTTCTTGGTGTCGGGGTCGCCGATGTAGAACGGATCGCCGAACACCACCACGACCTTCTTGGGGCGGGGTAGCTTGACGCCGATCGGCATCACGCCGTGTGAGCCTCCAATGCCTGCGGGCACGATCGGGGCGCCGGCGCGTGCCGCCATCCATACCGCCCCCTCGAAGACCGGCTTGATACGCGGGCCTTCTTGGCGGGCACCTTCGGGATACACGACGAGCACTTCGCCTCGGGCAAGAATGTCGCGCGCATTGTTCAACGTCTCGCGATCGAAGGACCCACGCTTCACGGGGAAGCCACCGAGAGCCACGATGAATCGAGTCCAGAATGGTGACTTGAAGATGCTTTCCTTCGCCATGAAGCGCTGCTCGCGCTGCAATGCTGCACCCATGAATGGCGTGTCGATGTTGGACCGGTGGCTTGGCGCGATGATGACCGGACCGGTCAGTGGGATCTTGTCGTGGTCCACCACTTCGAGCCGGTTGAACCAGGAGATCACGCCATTGTGCACGATGAACTTGCAGAACGCCTTGAAGCGTCGATCGCCTGTGGGCATGACTGCGCCGAAGTCAGCGCCGCCGTGGCGGGGGTCTTCGGAGACGGCCATGGTCAGATCAACTTTCGTTCTTTGGCCAGGGTCACGATGCGATCGACCACCGTCGCGATGTCCACGTCGGTGGTATCGATCGTGACCGCGTCGGCGGCGGCGTGCAGCGGCGACTCTTCGCGTTCACTGTCGGCTTTGTCTCGGCGTGCCAGGTCGGCTTCGACCTCGTCGATGTCCACGTCGGTTTCGAGGGCTCGCCGTCGTGCTCGTTCGCGGACCGAGGCGGTGACGTACACCTTCAGTGGGGCGTCGGGTACCACCACGGTGCCGATGTCTCGACCTTCGAGCACGCCGCCGCCGCGCTTCTTCAGCCACTCTCGTTGCAAACCCACCAGTGCGTGACGCAATGTGGGATTGGCGGCGACCGCAGACACATGGCTCGTCACGTCGCTTCCTCGGATGGCGTCGGTGACGTCTTCACCGTCGACCAGCACCGTTGCTCCGATCAGATCGATGTGGATCTGGTGCAGGACATCGTCGATGGCTTGCCAGTCCGTCGGCTCGATCTGGCGTTTCAAGACGCCGAAGGTGATGGCGCGATACATCGCACCAGTGTCGAGATACGGGAGCCCCGTGGTCTCGGCCACAAGCTTGGCGACGGTCGACTTGCCTGATCCTCCGGGCCCATCGATGGCGATCGCCGAGACCTGTTCCTCGGCCGACACGGAATGAGTTCCGGTCATAACAG
>Ga0209828_1001253_pt1 | contig 23236 bp, 17 predicted proteins | sample MaitaG_FD_187429 | JGI IMG/M metagenome (GOLD analysis project Ga0209828, IMG submission 187429) | Marine algal microbial communities from Maine, USA - Maine_Asex2 metaG (SPAdes) (version 2) | ecosystem: Host-associated > Algae > Red algae > Unclassified | place: Maine, USA | collected 2015-01-05
AAACCTTGTTCAATCTCTTGTACTATCTGAAGTTTTAGACTTAAACTGTAATCTTTTTGTGTACGTTTTTTGTAATTTGAATCCATAGTTATAATGTTTAGCTGTAACACTATGTTAGGACGTGACATTTAAAAAAGATAAAAAGACGCCTAACTTTTAGCGTCTTTTTTGTTTCAAAAGTAAAATATATAGGAAATATAATATATTTACCAAAGCACTATTTGGGGAGATACTCAAGCGGCCAACGAGGGCAGACTGTAAATCTACTGAGTACGTTTTCATAGGTTCGAATCCTATACTCCCCACAAATTCTAAAAAAACGAGTAAAATACTCGTTATTTTATGTCTAAATACTACCTTTATAAATTATAAATTGCCCTAAAGGTTAAAAATCTTGGCTGTATAAAATACTCGCTAGTACTTACAGAAAAACCACCCACGTTGTTAGTTAAATTTGAATCTACATCTAATATATTGGTAGCTTTAATTTCATATTCCCATTTACTATCGTTTTCTTTTCTATACATTAAATTAGCATTTAGCAGTCCAAAACTATTAGTATTCCCGCCAATGGTTTGTTTTGTGTAACCATAATCTGTTCTAAACGTAAACTTTTTAAAGATTAAGGCATCAAACTCTATCGATGGCCTGTTGGTAATAATTTTAGTCGTTCTATCGCCTTGATTATTATCACTTGTGCTATATCTGTAACTTATTTCAAAATTTGGCGCTTCTCTAAAATTAGAACGCAAACTTGGTGTGTAAGTTTGAGAAAAGTTTTTGTTTACAGACCGTTGGTTATTAATAAATTGATTAAACTTTTGGTAATTAAAAGTACTCCTAATACTGGCTTGCAATTTACCAAAGCGCCTTTGAAAACGGCCACTTGCTGTAAAGGTCTCATCTGCAAACTCTGAATTAAACGGTGTACTACTTCTAATAACAGAACCTGGTTGGAACACAGATTGTGTCCTTATATTATCAATATTTTTACTATAGTTTAAAAATGCAAATACGTTAGTATAGTTAAACATGTTAAAACTAAAGTATCTTAAATTTAAGTTGTGAGATAAGGAATTTTCTAGATTAGGGTTTCCTATAAATGTTGAATTGTAATTATTTAAAACTATACCGCTTGCAAATTGATTGACATCTGTAAATTGCGTTTGCATTCTATAGGAAAAATTTAAGTTTTCGGAGGTTTTTAATTGCACCCTAACATTTAAATCTGGTAGAAGTCTAAAAAAATTATCTTTTGTTTTTACATTAAATTGGTTATTTACAACATTGTAAGCATGCGCAGAAACTCCTGGACTGATAGTAAACTTTCCTGTTTTATAACGGTAATGCATTCCTAAATACACATCGCTAAAGGTGTATTTTATAGCGTTAATGTCTGATACTCCTGCAATATTAGAATTTGTATCTAACTCATTACCATTATCCAAAGATTGAAAAATATTAGAATCGAATTGCTGATTACTAAATATTGTACCAATAGTAAAGTTAATATCGCTCTTTTTATTTAAAATATTCCAATAATCTAACTTAGCATCGAGTTGATTGGTGTTTACAAATTTTTCTTGATTTACATTATAACTAAGTTGTGAGGCATCTAAACCCAAATCTTGAGCAGTACCATCGTAAGGATCTTGACTTGGACTCCCATTATTTGTAGGATCGTTTTCCAATAAAGCATTATAAAAAGGATCTTCATTCTGCAATAAATGCTGAATAGATAACGCAAAAATATTTGTTTCGTCTAGTGTATAGTAATAATTAAGATTCTGATTAATCCTAAACGGTGTTGCTTCTTCTAGTTGATTTATACTGCCCACAACGTTAGAGAAAGTTCCGTTTTCTTGAGTGTCTTTAGACAAGCGCCCAATGATGTCATAATCTAATTGATTATTAGCGTTTGGCTTATATTTAGCACTAAATTTTAATAAGCCTAAATCACTTTTTTGTTTGGTGTTACTTTGGGTAATCTCATCAGGAATACCAAGATCAGTATTGGTGTATAATACAGAGCTGTTTTCTTGCAACTCAATTCTACTACTTGCAAAAATTGCAAAACCAGATACATCTAATGTACTTTTTGGTGAGTAGCTAAAATTTGCTGCTCCAAACTTTGTATTGATATCTTTAGCTTGATTATTTTGTAGCTGTCTAAATCCTAAGTCATTATTTCCTAAATTTATATTTGTACCACTTTGCTGGCTTGGCTGCTGGAAACCACCACCAAAATTAAAAATGTCCCGTCTTGTTAATGCTAATTCTCCAATATTATTTAAGTCTCCAATAAAATTAATACTCTTTTTTGGACTGTAATAAAATAGCTTTGGTTGCGCTAAATAAAGCCCATCGCTGTCTGCTATACCAACACCACCTGTAAGTGTCCCAAACCAGAAATTCTTTTTGCCCTCTTTAAGTTTTATATTTATAGCAATATTATCTTGATTGTTAGTTACACCACTTAGCTGACTATTATTCGAGTAATTTTTTAATACTTGTACTTTATCAATAGCATTTGCTGGAATATTTTTTGTTGCCAGCTTACTATCACCATCGAAAAAATCTTTACCATCAACCATAACTTTGCCAACAGCTTTTCCTTCTACTTCAATTTCACCTTCATCATTAACTTCCACTCCAGGTAATTTTTTTAGGACATCGCCTAATTTACGCTCTGTGCCATTTTTAAAAGAATCTGCATTATATGTTATGGTGTCTCCACTAATTGTTACAGGCATTTCGTAAACCAACTCAACTTCATCAAGTGTGTTGTCTACTACTAAACTAAAATTTTTAGAAATCGTTTGCTCTTTGGTAACAATTTCCATTTCCGAAGTAGTATAGCCAATATAACTAACTTGTATTTTGTAGGTAGAATTTTTTCCCAAGCTCAGTTTATAGCGTCCATCCTCATTAGTTACAGCATAAGATTCTAACACTTGAGAGTCTTGGTTAATGGCAATAATATTCGCAAACTCTAATGGATTACCCTCTGTGTCTTTGACAACGCCTTCAAATTTAACTTGAGCAAAAGCGGTACTTGCAACTATTAAAAATAATAGCGTAAATAAATATTTCATAGGATTATTTGTGGTTTATAAAACGATAATAATTAAGTATACTTTATGCATTATCGTTATGGACAAGGCTTTAGCTACTTCGTTTAGTTAAATTTGTTGGTTGTTTTAATTGGTATTATATTTTTTATCGTCTTCCGCCACGGCCTCCACGACTTCTTCCTCCATACATTTCGCGCATTTCTGCCATTTTCTTAGTAACAATTTCTGTGTATTCTGCTCTTGTAACCTGGTCTCCTTTAGTAGGTTTTTTTATGGCTTTCTTTTCTGTAGGGTTCATTACTATTTTAGAACATAAAATGGTTGTTCTTCCAGAATTTATTTCTAAAATTAACCCAGGTAAACCCCAAAAATCTCCTGGACCATTATTTACTGGGATTTGCATAGTATACCATGCTACAACTTCCTCTTCTTTTGGTATTTCTATATCATCCATTGTAATAGTTCTTGTTTCTTTCTCTGTTGATGCAACAGTAGCAGAATCTTTAACTTTTACTCCTTCTTTTTGTTCTCCTTTCCCAAAGGCACTTACTGTTCTTTCACCTAATGCTTTAGCTTTATTTTTCTTTTTATCATCCTTTTTTCTTCTTCGCACTTTAGTCCAATCGGTTTGGTCTACAGGCTTCATTGCCACTGCTTTCATGCACATGTATTTACCAATGGTTTTGGTCTCACCTGTCATTTTCCATTCTAACTTTTCCAGCTCGTCTTTTATTAGAAATTGCTTACCCATAAAATTTTTATCTTCTAATATAAGGCCTTGTTTAATATTTTTATATTGTGTACCGTTGCCCATTCCCATACGCATCATCATACCACGACCTCCACCTGGTGTCTCAAGCTTTTCATCTTCTCTATACATGGATTCTGACTTGTTAAATGTGAGGATAAATGTTTTCTCGAACATACTTTTCATGCGTTCCATTATCATTTTCTTGCGTTCAGGACTCATTTCTTTGCCACCCCAACCATCCATATCTACGGTAGTTTTAGACATATAGGTTGCCTGACCTTGAAAATTATCTTGGGCAAATGTTAATGCGAATATGCATAAAGTTATACAGGTGACTATTGTTTTTAATTTTATCATAATTAGGACTGGTTTGATGTTGTGAAAAAAGAATTGTTAACTGTAAGACTTCAAAAAAGTTAAAATGTTAAATACTAATATGTTAAATATTTCATAAAAAATTAAACTAGTAGCTTTTCAATTTTCAAAGTTAACGCTTTCGTCTATTGTAAAACTGCTTTATAGATTCCTCAGACTTCTCTTTACGTATAGTGTTAAACTTATTTTGTGAGACTTCCTTTCCTTTTTTTGGCTCTTTAATTATAATTTTATCTTTTGGATTGATTATAATTTTTGTGCATAATAAAATTTGCTCTCCATCGTGTACTTCAAGAATGAGCCCTGGTAATCCAAAAAAATCTGCTGGACCATGACTAACAGGAATTTGAAGCGTAAACCATGCTATGGTTTCTCTTTCTTTTTCTACCGTTTCTATAGTGCCAGACTCTGTAATAGTTTGTGTTGTGTAGGTGTCCTTAAAAACTGCTTTTCTACACGTATATTCGCCTATTTTCTTAGTGTCGCCTAATATGTTCCATTGTCTTGATTGTAGCGTGTCTTTTATTAAAAACTGTTTCCCAAAAATTTCGGAAGCCCTAGTGTAGCGCTTATCCTTTATGTTTTTATATAAAATATCATTACCGCCTGATACTGTAATACTAATTCCAGAACTGCTAGGAACAGGTGATGCTAGACTTTCATTTGTTCTAAATAGAGATTCTGTTCTTGTAAATTCTAAAGTAAATTCTTTTTGAAATTGTTTTGCCAATTGTGCCTTTAGTTCCTTTTTTAAGGCTGTATTCTGATCCTTTTCATCGATTTTAAAATCCATTTTCCTATGAGATTTGTAAGTTACCTTACCTTGAAAATCTTGAGCAGATAGCAATGTTGTGCATGTAATGGCTATGAGCAATATTAAATTTTTCATCTTAAATTATTTTACATTAATTAATTTAAATAATATTTTTTAGCCGCATTATAAATACGTTCAGCCCTTTTTAAAAAAGCATCTTTATCTTTTATACTTCCCACAATTTTATAAGAAATTTCTTTTTTAAAATTTGGGTTAGAGTCTGAGTCTTTAGTGCAAGTAATTTTAAATTCTACAGTGTCTTTAACTTCCGTATCTTCAAGAAAAGTTTCTAAATTCTGAAGACTAAAAGTGTGTTCTAAATCTTTTAAAGACTCAGCCTCTATTTCTACCTTAACATTAGAAAGACTGTTTTTAGAATAGTCAGCACTTGTAGACACTAATTTGGATTGACTAATGCCTGCATAAGAGATTAGCATAATGGATAGTACTGTAATCGTTTTTAAAGTTTTCATAATTTTTATGTTTTAAATTCATTACAAATATCTAAAGCCTTTTCAAACTTTAGAGTTAATGAACGTTAACGAGTGTTAACGCATTGGTATTTTAGTTATAATAACTCTACTTTTGGAGTATGAACACAAATAAACTTAGATGGATATTGTATGCTATTGTACTAGTAATTGTTAGTACAATAGGGATACAAGTGTATTGGAATTATAAAAACTACCAGAGTAATAAACAACAACTAATTAACGATGTTCAATCCAGTTTAGACAAATCTGTTGCTACTTATTACGAAAACTTAACAAAAAAAAATACATTAGGTTTTGTATTTGATGACGTTAAAAAAGAGGATTCCTTAAAAAAAAATAGCACGATTTCAAACATAATAAAAGCATTGGATATTAAAAAGAATGGCAATTTTAAATTGGATTCCATAAATTCTGAATCTTTGCAAAATGTTACCATATATAAAGGTTTAAAAGCAGACTCGCTTAAAAATGCACAAAAACCCTCTGAAAGACATTTTAACTTAAGTGATGATGATGGTAAAGCTAGATTTAAAAAATTTAAAGACAGCGTTAAAAGGGTTAATAACACTTCAAATCGAAAAAATAATAAAAGGTTTTCTGATTTTAAATTTTTAACATCGCAAGTCATAATTTCTATGAGCAACGACTCTATACAACTTAGAGATATAGACAGTTTATTAAAAATAGAATTACAGCGAAAAGCGTTAAATATAGATTACGGTTTACTACTTAAGCAACCTAAAAAAACGCCACAACTTTTTAAGATTTCAGCCAAAGGCAATACAGGACTATCTACCACTTCAAAATCTACTTTTTTACCTGAGAATAGCACATTAAAAATTTATTTTAAGAATGAGACTAAAGTTATTTTAAAGCGCATTATAAGTGGTATTCTTATTTCTGTTTTATTAGTATTAGCGGTTATTGCTTGTCTGTTTTATCTTTTAAAAATCATTAACAGACAAAAGCAACTCGCTGAAATTAAAAATGACCTAATTAATAACATCACGCACGAATTTAAAACACCAATTGCTACTATTGGAGTTGCGTTAGAAAGTATTAACAACTTTAATGTTATAGACGATAAGGAGAAAACCAAAAATTACATTAACCTGTCTAACATACAGCTATCCAAACTAAATATTATGGTAGAAAAGCTTTTGGAAACCGCAACACTGGATAGCGAAAATCTTACTCTAGTTAAAGAGAAAGTAGCTTTAAATGCTTTTGTTGAAGCTCTAGTTGACAAATATAAAATTCACACTAAAGAAAAATCTTTAATTTTTAACGCTTCCGCGGAAGCGCTAACTGTTGCAGTAGATCGCTTTCATTTTGAAAATGCTATTAATAATATTATAGATAATGCTATAAAATATGGAGGAGATACCATTGTAGTCTCTTTAAAAAAGAAAAACGATAGTATAGAACTTAACATTTTAGACAACGGTACAACCTTAACAAAACCGCAAGCAATACAAATTTTTGAGAAATTTTATCGTGTTCCAAAAGGAAACACGCACGATGTAAAAGGTTTTGGTATTGGTTTATATTACACTAAAAAAATTATTGAAAAACATCAAGGTACTATTAGTGTTTTGTTAAATAATGATGGTACAACCTTTAAAATGACCATTCCAAATGAGCAATAAAACAACTATACTGTTAGCGGAAGACGAACCATCTTTAGGGCAAATAATTAAAGAAAGTTTAGAAACTAGAAACTTTAATGTATTACTGTGCGAAAATGGTGAAACAGCCCTAAAAACCTACCAAGATAAACAACCACAACTTTTAGTTCTAGATGTTATGATGCCTAAAAAAGATGGTTTTACTTTAGCAAAAGAAATTAGAGAAACAGATGATACTATTCCTATAATCTTTTTAACAGCAAAATCGCAAACGCAAGATGTGGTAGAAGGTTTTCATATTGGTGGCAACGATTATTTAAAAAAACCGTTTAGTATAGAAGAGCTTATAGTACGAATTGAAAATTTATTACAGCGCGCAAAAACGCAGCAAACCTCTAAAATAATAAATTTAGGACTTTACAGCTTTAATTTTCCAAAACAGACGCTTCAATATAAAGAAGAAGAAGCAACGCAGTTAACACACCGTGAGGCACATTTATTATTTCATTTAGCAAAAAACAGAAATCAAGTTTTAGACCGTTCGCTAATTTTAAATAAACTTTGGGGCAATGACGATTTTTTTAGCGGTAGGAGTATGGACGTGTTTATTACTAAATTAAGAAAAAAACTAAAAAAAGACGATACCATTCAAATTTTAAACATTAGAGGGTATGGTTACAAATTGGTGTATTAATCGCACTAAAAAAGCCTTAAAACTAATAAGTTTTAAGGCTTTTAAATATTAATTGTTATCTGTTTTTATTTGACTAAATTAATTTCCACACGTCTGTTTCTCTTTTTACCTGCAGCGGTTGCGTTGGAAGTTATAGGATAACTTTCCCCAAAACCAACAGCGCTTAAATTACTACGACTTACACCATTTTTTACTAAATACTCTAAAACACTATTTGCCCTAGAGTTAGAAAGACTTTGGTTTAAGCTCTCGCTACCATCACTATCTGTATGACCTTCAATTCTAAATCTTGCGTTTGGATATTGTCTTAAAATACCAACAATATCATTTAAAACAGTATAAGATTCGGATTTAATACTGGATTTACCAGAGTTAAATAAAATAACCTTTGCATAAGTATTTAATGTTGTTTGTACAGTGTTGGAAACCTCAGGACAACCAGAGTTGGTAACACTACCTTTAGTATTTGGGCATTTATCATTAGCATCAATTACACCATCTCCATCAGTGTCTTTTGCCACTGGCTGTACTACTTTTACTGGACATCCTTTATTAGTAGCTGGTCCTTTAACCTTAGGGCAAGCATCATCTTTATCTAAAACGCCATCACCATCAGAATCTTTCCAAGGGCAACCTTTGTTTTCTAACGGGCCAGCAACATCTGGGCAAGCATCATCTTTGTCTAAAACCGAATCACCATCGGCATCTTCCCACGGGCATCCACCATTTTCAATTGGGCCGGCAACATTTTTACAGGCGTCTAGCTTATCCAGAACGCCATCACCATCTTTGTCTTTAGGTTTAGATTGGTAAATAGGAATTTTTAAACCCACATAGGCATCTGCTGCTTGAGCTTTATCGCTTGCTAAAAAGGTAATTACAGAGCCAGAACCTATATAAAGCGGTCCTGCACGCAATCCTAGACCAGCCTGAAAACCACTGTGTTGCATATAGCTTAATGGTGTATAAATACTAAACCACTTACGCTCAAATCTAGGTGTAAGCGATACTAAATTAATTGCTCTACTAGCATTTGCTGTAGTTCTAGAAATTAAAGATAAGTCCGTATTTAAATTTAAGTAATAACTACCCTTTATGTTATAATCTGCATTTATATGCAATGCTGCTGGTAACACAGCTTTTGTAAACGCATTGGTATTGGTAACGGTATAAAAACGATCTAAAATTTCGTCTAGGTCTCCATCTGCGCTATCAAATTCTGATTCACTTATAGTATTATTAATGTCATAAGCTCTTTGATTACCATTTTTATATTTTATACTTCCAAGATCTGTAACAGACAATCCTAATTTAAGTTTGTACTTGTTTTTGTCTTTAGAGGTTTTTGAATCATAGTTATTATAATCTGGTCTCCACTCGTAAACAAAACCTAAGTCTACACCAAAACCAGCAGACCCATCAAACCTATTCGAGTCACCAATATTATTTGGATTACTATCACCATAAGAAATATCTCCTGTAGTAGTAAGTGAGCCATTATTGGGTCCTGCTACGCCAGAATTAAAACTTAAGGTTACATTATTACCACTTGCATAGTTATTTTCAATACCAAGGAGGTATTTTAAAGACACACCACCTTTTACAAAGTGCTGCTCTTTACTATACAATTCTCTAGCATAGGTTGCACCTATTTCTGCCCATGCATTTGAAGAGTAGTTAAAATTACCCTCGTTAAGTGTGGTATTTTCATCAACAAAACCATCTACAAATTTTTCAAAAAGCACACCATTAAGATCATTTAATCCAAATAGTGTACGTACTCTTGTAAATAGAGCAACAGAACTTTTATTGTTTAAATTAAACATAAACGATGGGCCAAGTATGTCTGTGTTAGCAAAAAAATTATTATCATTACTTGGTGTTCTACGGTCGCTATCACTAAAATCTGCGTCTTCATCAAATAACTCGTCAGAGCTTATAGAGATATAATCGTTACCTACTAAAGCACTTGCACCAGCTAAATTAATATCTGTCCTAAAGCGCGAATCTGCAATATTTGCAGGATTAGAAATTACACCGTGTACACCACTGTAATTGTCTGTTAAAAAACCAATAAAAGACTGTGCTTTTATAGTTAGTACAGTAAATAAAAAAAATGCTGTTAATAGCGTGTGTTTTTTCATTAAAATTAATTTTAAAATTAGTGTTTTTAGTTTTATTGTATTTAAGATGCGAAAATATTACTTTATTATGAATTGTAGATATAAATCTTATCAATTTAGACACCTTAAAACAACTATTAGTCTTGATTAGACTGTTTAATGGTCCAATTTTTGTACTTTTCATTTCTCAATGAAACAAATACCTTACATATTCCTACTACTTACATTTTCGGGTTTTGCTCAAGATAATATTAAGACCGAACTTAAAAGTGAAATTAATTTTAAAGCAGATTCTATTATTGGTATAGATAATTTTGGCACTGTTTATTACACGTTAAACAATTCACTTATAAAAATACAAGAAGACAAATTACTAAAATATAGCAACGTACAACTAGGAAATATAACGTCTGCCAACAGTTTTAATACTTTAAAAATTAATGTGTTTTATAAAGCATTTAATACAGTAATAATTTTAGATAATAGGCTAGCAGAAATCTATAAAATAGATTTTAACCAAATCGAGCCATACAAAAATGTATCGCATGTTTCTACAGGAAGCGACAACACTATTTGGATTTTTAATCAAGATTTAATGCAATTAGAATTGTACGATTATAAAACAAATACAACTCGTGCAAAAACTTTACCTATAGAAAATAATGTTTTAGATATTGTGAGCAACTATAACTCCTGCTGGATAGTTACTAAAGCATTTATTTATAAATATAATTATTTTGGCAGCTTAGTTTTAAAAACACCTAATAATGGCTACATCAATGTAAAAGAAAGCAACGAAAATATTGTGTTAAAAAAAGAAAATACACTTTATTATAACTCTAAAAATACCGAAGCAACAAAACCTATTAGTATTTCAAATTTGTTAATAAGTCAGTTTTTTGTAACCAATCAAATCGTTTATATTTACACAGATAAAGTGCTTTATCAATACCAACTTAAATTATAAACAATATGCACGTTGCCATTGCTGGAAACATTGGAGCAGGAAAAACTACGCTCACCAAATTACTTGCTAAACATTATAAATGGGAAGCACAATTAGAAGACGTAGTAGACAATCCTTATTTAGATGATTTCTATAACCAAATGGAGCGTTGGAGTTTTAATTTGCAAGTTTATTTTTTAAACAGTCGCTTTCGTCAAGTTAGACAAATTAGACAAAGTGGTAAAGATATAATTCAAGACCGTACTATATACGAAGACGCCCATATTTTCGCACCAAATCTTCATGCTATGGGTTTAATGACTAATCGCGATTTTGAAAATTACTCCTCACTTTTCGAACTAATGGAAAGCTTTGTTCAAGGTCCAGACCTATTAATTTATTTACGTAGTTCTATCCCAAATTTAGTGGGACAAATACACAAACGTGGTCGCGACTACGAAAACTCGATAAGCATAGATTATTTAAGCAGACTAAACGAACGTTACGAAGCTTGGATAACAGGTTACAAGAAAGGAAAACTACTTATAGTTGATGTTGACAGTCTTAATTTTGTAGATAAACCAGAAGATTTAGGATTTATTCTTAATAAAATAGATGCCGAAATTAACGGTTTATTTTAAGCTTAACGTTTAACTTACATAATTTAAAATTCAAAGCCCTTATTTTGTAAAAAAATAATATATGGCTTCGCTTTACAATTCTAAATATTTTAACCGCGATTTGTCATGGCTACGCTTTAATCATCGCGTATTACAAGAAGCTTCAGACTTAAGAAACCCACTTTACGAGCGTATAAAGTTTTTAGCCATTTTCTCATCTAACTTAGATGAATTTTTTAAAGTGCGAGTTTCAGATATTAGGCAAATTAAGCAATTAAAAAAACCACTTCGAAAGAAGCTAATTACAAAACCAAATCAAGTTTTAAAAGAAATTAAAAAACAAGTTCACTTACAACAAGAGGAATTTGGACGTATTTTTATTGGTGAAATTATTCCTGCATTAAAACAAGAAAACATTCATTTAATAACTGCAGATGAGTTTACCAAAACCCAAAAAAAAGCTGCAAAAGCTTATTTTGAAAAGACACTTAAAAATAAATCAAAGTCTAAAACGCATAGTATTCTAAATAAAAATTCTGTTTTTGTTGAAAATGAAGCTCTCTATCTTACTGCTTTGTTAGATAATGAAACCTTTGAAATAGTTAGTATTCCCGAAAATGAAGATCGTTTTTTTATTTTTCCTCAAGAAAATGGAAACCATTACATCACTTTTATAGATGAAATTTTAAAATATAATCTTAAACTGAAGCATGACAATAAAGCTTTAAATTTTTACGAATTAAAACTCTCTCGTGATGCCGAATTATATATTGAAGATGAGTTTTCGGGCAATTTAATGGAGAAGATAAAAGACGCTTTACCTAAACGTAAAACTGGACAAGCTACCAGAATTTTAATAGATTCTAAAATGCCAAATAGACTTCAAACTATAATTAAAAAAGCTTTAGATGTTACTGATGCTGATATTGTTTTAGGAGGCGAACACCATAATTTTAAAGATTTTTTCACTTTTCCAAATCCCACAAATAAAAAGCTATCGAATAAAGTTTTAAACCCAAAGCCGCATTCTTTATTAAGTGAGTACGACTCTATGTTTAAAGCCATTAAATTTAAAGACCAAATAATCCACTATCCGTATCAATCTTTTGAGCCTGTAATAAAATTATTAGAAGAAGCTGCGCAAGATCCAAACGTTACAACTATAAAAATGACGCTATATCGAGTAGCAAAAGAGTCAAGATTAAATAATGCTATTACCAATGCCGCTAAAAGTGGTAAAAATGTTGTAGTCTTTATTGAAGCAAAAGCTAGATTCGATGAAGAAAATAATCTTAAATGGGGAAAGATTTTTAAAGATAATGGTGCAAAAGTTATTTACAGTTATCCAGGCATAAAAGTACATTCAAAAATACTATATATTGAGCGTGAGATAGAAAGCAAAGTTAATCGCTATTGTTATATAGGCACAGGAAATTTTAATGAAAATACAGCAAAACTATATACCGATTTTGGTTTAATGACTGCAAATAAAAAAATATCAAAAGAGCTTAATCGTGTCTTTTTAGTTTTAGAAGGTGTATTAATAGTGCCTAAAGTAAAGAAACTATTAATTTCACCTTTTAACTCTCGCCATAAATTTTCTGCAATGGTTAAGCGAGAAATTACGTTATGTCATGCAGGAAAAAAAGGTTCTATTATTTTAAAAATGAATAGTCTTGAGGACAAACAGATGATTAAGCTATTGTATAAAGCTAGTAATGCTGGTGTAAAAATACGTTTATTAATACGTGGCATTTGCTGTTTGGTACCTGGTATAAAAAATCAAAGCGAAAATATAACTGTTATTAGTATTATAGATCGCTTTTTAGAACATAGCCGCATATATTTATTTGGTAACGACGGCGATGAAAAACTTTTTATAGGCTCAGCAGACTGGATGAAACGTAATTTAAGTCACAGAATTGAGGTTGTTGCACCTATTCTTGATCCTGAAAATTTTAAAATTGTTAAAGCAATTTTAGAATTACAATTAAGGGATAATGTAAAATCTAGAATAATTGATGCAAAACAAAAAAACGAATATGTAAAGAATGATAAAGCACCTTTACAATCTCAATTAGCAGCCTACGCATAATTTAAATAATGAAACACGACACATTAATATCTAAAGACTTTATTGCCTGAGATCTAGTAAATGTTTTGCTATAACATTATTCTCTAAGTTTTTACTAATGAAATAACTAAGCTATCGCAACCAAATGTTATGTCTAATTTTAGCTTGTTAACGATTGTGGTATGGCTAGTCGCATAAATTCTGGTTTAAAAAAAACTATAAATAAGTAAATATAGCTAGTTACAAACAAAATACATCTGCAGGAATTTTTACACTATATATAAGGCTAACGTTTTATTTCTTTTTATTGTTTACTTACGTATTTATAAAATCTCTAAACAATAAAACCGTTTTCTCTAGCATGTACAATTGCTTGCTCGCTACTTTCAACTAGCAAAGCAGGTGTTGTTTTGTATTTTTCTAATAATCCTTTTACACGTAACATTCTCTTTTTATGTTTTACGCTACGTAAATAAATAGCTTTAATTCTGTTTGGAAAAGCCTTAGCTATTTCTATATAAATATCTGGATCGTGTTCGCCACTATCTCCTATTAAAATAAAAGGTAATTCTGGATATGTCATTAATAAATTAATAATTTCTTTTTGTTTTTGTGGTTTCTCGTCGGGAGATTTCTTTTTTAAAAAATTACCTAAGCTTCTTAATAGTATTGGTCCTTTTGGGAAATTATTCTGTTTTAAAAACAACTCTAAATATCTGTATAAATTCCAAGGACTGTGGCTTACATAAAAAATAGGATTCGCATTTTCTCCAGAAGCTCCACGATGTAATTTATGGTAAAACTCTGCTGCTCCTTCTAATGGTAATCTACTTTTAGCGTTTTTAAATATTGAGTTATAAATAACGCGCCATTTTAAAGTAGAAACGACTCCTGTATGTAAAATAGTATCGTCTATATCACTTGCCACTCCAAATTCTGCTTCAACTGAAGGAATTAATAATTCGCCAGGAAATTTATTATCGTTTGTAATTTTTCTTTTAATATTAACATCGTCGTAAGACAACTCGAAAGACAACCAACCTTCATCGTTTGTTAAAGCGTTTAAATTTTCGATGTTTTCTTCAACTATAAAATATCCATCTTTTCCGGTATTGGCTTTTAAAATCCTACCATTTGGCAACTTTATATTTACATCTACGTGCTTTACCTCATCAGATTCCATTCGCTTAAACGCATTTATTGCTAAGCTTAAAATTTTTTGAGCTTCTAAATCTATAGATTCGTCTTCAAGTGCTCTGCCTCTTGCATAAAAATGTGAGTTTGTTCCGTAGCTTCTAAAATCTATAATTTGAAGTGGATCTTTTTTAAATAATGCCATGAGTAAAAAGTCGTTTTAAGATGAAGTAAAATAACAAAAAACCACGCATAAAGCGTGGTTTTAGTTATAAATTTAAAATTAGTTATTTATTATTAGAAATCATTTCAATTTTAACTGTTTTACTAAATTCTCCTTTATTTGCATCTAATTTAAAGTGAGGACTACCATGAATTCCTTCTCCTTTTAAGTCCTCGACTTTAGATTTAACTTCTTCTAACGTTCCTTTTAGTATTTCTTCCTTTTTACTCTCGACACCGTTCACTATGGTTTTTGTTGTAATTATAGCTTGAGCTAAATCGTTGTTAAAAGCAACTTTTAATTCTTTATTTATTTGATTATTTACAGCATAGCCTTCCTCAGCATGACCTCCTAAAATAGGCGCAATTACTAAACCAATTAAACAGGTTAATTTAATTAAAATATTCATTGATGGCCCAGAAGTATCTTTAAACGGATCTCCAACTGTATCTCCTGTTACTGCTGCTTTGTGAGCTTCAGAACCTTTATAGGTCATTTTTCCGTTAATTTCTACACCAGCTTCAAAAGATTTCTTAGCATTATCCCAAGCACCACCAGCATTATTCTGGAAGATTGCCCAAAGCACACCAGACACTGTAACACCTGCCATGTAGCCACCTAACATTTCGGCAATAGCCAAATTATTCATTCCAAAAATCATAGGAACAAAAGCAATTATTAGCGGAAAGCCTATGGTTAATAAACCTGGTAGCATCATTTCTTTTAAAGAGGCTTTTGTTGAAATTGCCACACACTTATCATATTCTGGTTTTCCAGTGCCTTCCATAATTCCAGGAATCTCCCTAAACTGTCTTCTTACTTCTTCTACCATTTCCATAGCAGCTTTACCTACAGCATTCATTGCTAACGCAGAAAACACTACTGGTACCATTCCACCAACAAATAGCATGGCTAAAACTGGTGCTTTAAAAATGTTAATTCCGTCGATTCCTGTAAACGTTACATACGCTGCAAATAAGGCTAAAGATGTTAATGCTGCCGAAGCGATGGCAAATCCTTTTCCTGTCGCTGCGGTTGTATTACCAACGGCGTCTAAAATATCTGTACGTTCTCTTACAATTGGTTCTTGTTCGCTCATTTCGGCAATACCACCTGCATTATCTGCAATTGGTCCAAAAGCATCAATTGCTAGTTGCATGGCTGTTGTAGCCATCATTGCAGAAGCTGCTAAAGCTACACCGTAAAATCCTGCAAACGCATAAGACGCCCAAATTGCTCCAGCAAATAATAATACAGATGGGAATGTAGAAATCATTCCTGTTGCTAAACCTGCAATTATGTTCGTTCCTGCTCCTGTTGAAGATTGTTGTACGATTTTTAAAATTGGTTTTTTACCTAAACCTGTGTAATATTCTGTAACTCCAGAAATAACTGCGCCTACTACTAAACCAACTAATGTTGCATAAAATACACGCATAGAAGAAATTTGTATTAAACCTTCTCCAAAGAAATTCATTTGCATAGTTTCTGGCAACATCCATTTACATAAACCAAAACATGCAGCAGCAACTAAAATAATTGATGTCCAATTCCCTTTATTAAGCGCTCCCATTACTTGAGATTCTTTAGCATCGTTACTACTAATTTTTACTAATAGTGTACCAATTATAGAAATAATAATTCCTACACCAGCAATTGCCATTGGCAACAAAATTGGTCCGATACCGCCAAAGTCTTCACCAATATTTCCACCCATATCTTTTATAATATAGTTACCAAGAACCATTGCCGCTAAAACAGTTGCAACGTAAGATCCAAATAAATCGGCGCCCATTCCTGCAACATCACCAACGTTGTCTCCAACGTTATCTGCAATTGTAGCTGGATTTCTTGGATCGTCTTCTGGAATTCCCGCTTCTACTTTACCAACTAAATCGGCTCCAACATCTGCCGCTTTTGTGTATATTCCTCCACCAACACGTGCAAATAAAGCAATAGACTCTGCTCCTAAAGAGAAACCAGCTAAGGTTTCAAGAACGATTGTCATTAATTCTGTAGCTGAGTATGTTCTTCCATCAATAATTTGAGAAGCCCAAGTACTATCCATAAAGAAGTAGAAAAAAGCAATAAAAAATATAGTTAAACCTAAAACTGCTAATCCTGCAACACCAAGACCCATAACAGTACCACCACCAAAAGACACTTTAAGAGCGTCTGGCAAGCTCGTTTTAGCCGCTTGTGTTGTTCTTACGTTTGTTTTTGTTGCGATTTTCATACCTAAGTTGCCTGCAAAAGCAGAAAAAACAGCGCCACAAATAAATGCAACTACTATTAACCAATGCGTTGTTGGTACTACAAAAGAAACGATTGTTAATAATACACTTACTATGATAACAAAGACAGTTAATAATCTATACTCGGCATTTAAGAACGCTAAAGCACCTTCGTAGATATGGTCTGAAATCTCCTTCATTTTTCCATCTCCTGCATCTTGTTTCATCACCCACTTTTGCTTAATAGCCATGTAGACTAAGCCTAATATTGCCAATACTATTGGCAAGTAAATCATCATTTTATCCATATTAGTTTTTAATTTGATTAGTTTTTAACGTGCGCTAAAGTAAGAAAATCAGTGAGAAGAAAAAAATCTTTTAAAATCACATTTTTTTAGCGTAAAAATTATGAATTTAATAACAGATCATTTTTTTTAGTATAATTGATTAATTATACGGTAAGTTAGAAAGTTATAGTTATCGATAACAAAAAAATCCTACTTAAAAAAGTAGGATTTAGAATTTATTTGTTAAATTATTTAGTTTTTAACCTTGTTCTTAAATTTGTCAAAATCTCCTTGCTTAACCTCTTTTGGCCATGAATTATTAGAAGCATCTACATCTGCAGTTTCTAATTTTGGATCTACGGTAATGCTCACAATCTCTTTATCTGACGAAATTGCTTTACTAACTTCTTTATCGTTTAATCTCCAAATTTGAGCAGGATAAGTTTCCATTTTATTAGTACCATCTGCATACGTGTATTCTACAATAATTGGCATTACCAATCCTCCTGGTTTATTAAAGGTAATACTGTAAAAATATTTAGGCTCTTTCATTTTTGCACGTTCTTGCGCAGAAAAATTATCCATTAGATATTCTTTTAAAGGTGTAGATTTTTCTGAAATACTTTCACTTTTCATACCAGCTGTATACTCATCGCTTCCATCTTCAACAAAATAAACCAACTCTTTTTCATCTAAACTATAACGCTTAGCGATGTCGCTACCTGCTTTATTAGGCTTAGTTGTAACGTAGAATTTTTTAACATCTTTAATTCCTATATCAACATAATCTGTAGTGTAAAACCAACCTCTCCAATACCAATCTAAATCGAAAGCTGAAGCATCTTCCATTGTACGGAAAAAATCTTCTGGTGTTGGGTGTTTAAACATCCAGCGTTGTGAGTATTCTCTAAACGCATAATCAAACAATTCTGGACCCATTACAGTTTCACGTAGTATATTTAATGCTGTTCCTGGTTTACCGTAAGCATTGTTACCAAATTGATAGGTGTTTAATCCTTTAGTCATAATAGGTGCAATATAATCTTGATCTCCGCCCATATAACGTGTAATATTTTTAGCAGGTCCACGACGTGATGGGTAAGAAGATTGCCCTTCGGATAAAGCTGCTGGATACCATTTACCAAAATCTTGCTCTGCAACATATTGCACAAAAGTATTTAAACCCTCATCCATCCATGTCCATTGGCGCTCGTCGCTATTTACAATCATTGGAAAGAAGTTGTGCCCAACTTCATGTATAATTACAGACATCATTCCAAATTTTGTACGGTCGCTATAATTTCCTTCTTTATCTGGACGTCCATAATTCCAACATATCATTGGGTATTCCATACCTTGCTGTTTTGCGTGTACGGATATTGCTTTGTGGTATGGGTAATCGAACGTCATACGTGAGTATGATTTTAAAGTACTTGCTACTGCTTTAGTAGACCAATCTTCCCACAATGGATTTCCTTCTTTACCATACATAGACACTGCCATGACATCTTTGTTTCCAATTTTTACAGCCATCATGTCCCATATATAACGTCTTGATGTTGCAAAACCAAAATCGCGAACGTTTTCTGCATATAATTTCCAGGTCTTTGTTTTTGAAGACTTTGTTTTAATTTTTTCAACAACCTCATCTTGTGTTACAATAACCACAGGTTCTGTATAAGATTTTTTAGCTTTTTCGTAGCGTTTCATCATATCTTTAGAAAACACTTCTTTTCTATTGGTTAATTTTCCAGTACCATCTAAAATATGATCTTCGGGTACTGTAATATTTACTTGAAAATTTCCAAATGGTAAAGCAAATTCGTCGCGTCCCCAAAACTGTGAGTTTTGCCATCCTTCAACATCGTTATAAACGGCCATTCTAGGATAGAATTGAGCTATTACATAAGCTCTGTTATCATCTTCTTTAAAGTACTCATAACCAGATCTACCTCTACCATTAACGTGATCATTTATATTGTACCACCATTTTATAGAAAAAGAAAATTTTTCTCCAGAAGCTAATGGCTTAGGCATTTCAACTCGCATCATTGTGCGATTAATTGTGTGTTTTAATGGTTTACCATTAGTACCTTTTACCTGTTCTATATTAAAACCACCATCGAAACCTTCTGCCATGTAAGTATTAGCGTAAGTGGAGACCTGGGATACCGGCCCAACACCGCTACCTTCTATTAAAGGTGATTGAGAATTTTTAGCACGAACATTTTGGTCTAGTTGTACCCAAAGGTATTTAAGTACATCTGGCGAATTATTTGTATAAGTTATGGTTTCGAAACCAGAGAGTTTAGCGTTGACATCGTCTAAAACTAAATCCATTTTATAATCGGCTTGTTGCTGGTAGTAAGCAACACCAGGAGCTCCAGAAGCAGCACGATACATGTTTGGCGTTGAAAACTCGTCGTAAAGCTGTTTAAATTTATTTTGATTAGTATGCCCTTGTTGCGGCTCTTTTTTTTCTTGATCTTGTTGAGCGAATACACCAACGGTTACAAAAAAAGCTGATAATACATAATATTTTATGTTGTTCATTTAAATTTGTTTTTCAGAATAAAGGCTCAAATTAACAAAATTTAATATTTAAACATTTTTTTTTTAGAAGTTTAACATTCCTTTATCGTTTTCAGGAATTAATATAAAAGATTTGTGCTTACTGTTAATGTCTGTTCTCACAATATTTTTTTGTTCGGTAAACATATCGTAGAGCACACTATTTTTAATTGTAAAAGATTTGATATTTTCTACTGCTTCAATTTCTAAATAACATTGTACCACATCACCATCGTATTCTTTACCAATAAATTTTATAACAGATTCTTTTCCATTAATATTAATGTTTAGTCTTGATAGCAGATACTTTTTAATATGATTGTCTATTTGCGTTTCATCTAAATTTGAAGCTAAAATAATTTTATCATCGTATCGCTCTTTCAGTAACTTTTCGAAATCGTCTATAAAAATCCGTGTTATAATTTGCACAGATTTTTGCTCTTTTACGTATTCTATTTTAGTAATACTTACGTAATATTTATGTACGCTAACAAAAGCAAATGATATAATTACTGTTAAAACTAAAAGTGTCTTTATAATTTTCATGTTAATATATTTCGATTGTAAATTAACTTAAAGAAGTCAAAAAGTATTCCAAGTTTAAACTTATTCTTTTGATGCAAGATTCTCTTTATACTTAACATACTTTTCTTTAATAAATATTAAGGCTTGTAAATCGCTTGAAGCACACCGAGTTTGAAACGTTTCGTCCTCTGCACAGAAATAGAAAAAGTCTGCTCTTAGTTCTTGTTTTAATTCATTTTCTTTAAAAAAAGCTTCAGAAAGTCTATTTCTTAAGGCATTCATTAAGGTTGTATTTGCTTCTAAAGCTACTCGTTTTTTAAGTTTTTTTGTTCTTCCAGAAATTCCGTTTAATATTGGATTTAAAGGTACAGAACCTCCAAGAAGTCCAAGCAACATAATGGGTTTAAACTCACCAGCTTCTGCTAACAATCTTTCGCTTTTGGTTTTTTGTTTTCCTTTGTAACCAGGAATACCAACATCGTAAAAATTAATAGTTCTTTTGGCATCAGAATTTAAAACATCTTTACTTAAATCACCAGTTAAGGTAAAACCAATAAGGGCTTCTGGTAATTGATTTACAAGCACTTCTAAATTAATAATAACGGTTTTGTTTTTTATATTATCTGCGGTAACGATATGGGTTAATGGTTTATATTGTACTGATGTAAAAACGATAGTATCGTTTTTTATTGCTTCAATTTCAAAACTCCCTTTATCGTTTGTAGTGGCGTATTTTTTTTGTGTTTGATTGATAACATGAATATTCTCGATGCTTTCTTCACCTAAAACAACACCTTTTAGATTTATGTTTTGAGAGAAACCAAAACATGATAATAAAAATAAAATAAAAAATATATTATTTTTTGCCTTCATTATTAATCGCTAAGAAAGCTTTACTTTTTGCATGCAAATACTCTATTAATTTTAATTCATTTTTAGGCTCTAGAAGTTTAACATCGTATTGAGATTCTTCAATATAGCCTATAAAAGACTGTACTTTGTCTTCGGGAATATTATAATTTTCTACAAAATACGAAGGTTTTAATTTTTTTGAAATAACAGAAATAGGTATTACTAATCTTGAGTCTTTTTTATCAGTTTTTTTCTTGTTTTTCTTTTTGTTGTTAAAAATTAGCTTGGCAAGGCCTCCAATTATTGCCATACCATTTAGTTGATATCTAATACGATCGTTTTGTGTGCCTACAGCAATATTATCTACCTTGGATAGATAATCGTCTGGCATCTCGAAATTATCGAAGCTTTCGAAATCAAATATAATAGCATCAGAAACCTTAGCATCTAAAGCATCTGTTTTTATATCGCCAGTTAAATCGTAAGGTAGTAAAACAACTTCATCGAGAGTGTTTATATATTCTTTTAAATATACTTTTAGAACTTTAGTGTCTATTACTGCTTCTGTGATTTTTGTTGTAAAAGGCATTAGCTGTACAGAAGAAATTTTAATTTTATCGTTTAAAGCAACTTCTATTTTAAAATTACCTGTAGAATCTGTAACGGCTCCTTTATTAGACGACGTGTTATATATTGTTATGTTTTCTAAATCTTCTATGTCTACAATTATTTTTCCTTTTACTTCAATTCTAGAATCCACTTGTGCAAAAACAGAAAACGATGCTACTGAAAAAATTACTATGAGTAAGTATTGCTTCATAAAATTAAATTTATAATTGTAAATAACGGTTTTCATTTCCTAACAAAAATTTAAAAGAGTTTTAAATTTTTGTTAAAAGGTTACTTTATATAAATTTACAATAAAAAATATAGATGAGAAGTATAATAATAGCAAGCACATCAACAGTATTTGGAGGAGAGCCATTAGACTATCTTTTAGAAGCATTAAAAATTCATTTTAAAAACATAAATGAAATCTTGTTTATTCCTTATGCTAGGCCTAGCGGAATATCTCACGAAGAGTACACCAAAAAAATTCAAAAGCCATTTAAAGCTATAGGCAAAACTGTAAAAGGTATTCACGAATTTAAAAATCCAACCGAGGCAATACACCAAGCAAAAGGTATTTATGTTGGTGGCGGAAACACTTTTGTTCTAGTAAATATGCTTTATAAAAACAATTGTATTAATGCTATAAAAGAAGTTATAGATACTGGTACGCCCTATTTAGGTACAAGTGCTGGAAGTAATATTTGTGGTCTAACAATGAGCACCACTAACGACATGCCAATTGTCTATCCTCCAAGTTTTAAAACATTAGGTTTCGTACCATTTAATATAAATCCGCACTATTTAGATCCAACAACAGGAAGCAAGCATATGGGCGAAACGCGAGAAACGCGAATTAAAGAGTTTCATAGGTTTAATACGCAGCCAGTAGTAGGCTTAAGAGAAGGAAGCTACATTGAAGTAAAAGGAAATGATATTTTATTAAAAGGAAGTTTAAAAGCAAGAATTTTTGAATTTGAGAAACAGGCTTACGAAATTGAGACTAATACATCCTTAAATCTATTAAAGTAAATAAAATATAGCATAAAAAAAGCTTCATCGATTAGATGAAGCTTTAGAGCGAGAGACCAGGTTCGAACTGGCGACATTCAGCTTGGAAGGCTGAGGTTCTAACAACTGAGCTACTCTCGCATTTCAATTATAAAAAACAACTATTTATCGATAATAATGATAATTTTAATAATAAT
>Ga0209828_1001254_pt1 | contig 23232 bp, 17 predicted proteins | sample MaitaG_FD_187429 | JGI IMG/M metagenome (GOLD analysis project Ga0209828, IMG submission 187429) | Marine algal microbial communities from Maine, USA - Maine_Asex2 metaG (SPAdes) (version 2) | ecosystem: Host-associated > Algae > Red algae > Unclassified | place: Maine, USA | collected 2015-01-05
CTACCTTCATCGCATAATATTCCGAATCAGGACTTTCGTCAATAATCTTCAATCCGTCCCGTAACCATTGAATGGCTGCACCGGCAATAAAGACAGAACCTTCGAGTGCGTAGGTCACTTTTCCATCCAGACCCCAGGCAATCGTCGTCAACAATCCGGCCTTGGAAGTTATCATTTCATCCCCTGTATTCATTAGCATAAAGCAACCTGTTCCGTAAGTGTTCTTGGCCATTCCTTTTTTGTAGCAAGCCTGGCCGAATAGCGCCGCGTGCTGATCTCCAGCAATGCCTGCAATCGGAATCTCGGCGCCGAATAGATTAGCATCCGTATGACCGTATACGCTACTGGAATCCTTTACTTCCGGTAACATCGCTTCGGGAATATCCAGCGCTTCCAGTAGTTTTTTATCCCATTCCAGGTTTTTAATATTGTAAATCATGGTCCGGGAAGCATTGGTATAATCGGTGATGTGTACCTTGCCACCCGTCAGTTTATAAACCAGCCAGGAGTCGATAGTTCCGAAGAGTAATTCTCCTTTTTGGGCGCGCTTACGAGCACCCTTTACGTTGTCGAGTATCCACTTTATCTTTGTTCCAGAGAAGTAGGCATCGATGACCAAACCGGTATTTTTTCGTACGTAATTGGTTAAGCCTTTCTTTTTCAGTTTATCACAAATACTGGCCGTACGGCGATCCTGCCATACGATGGCGGGATGAATTGGCATACCCGTTTCCTTATCCCAGACCAAGGTTGTTTCCCTTTGGTTGGTAATGCCAATGGCAGCAATATCTTTTGCTTTAATTCTGAGTTTTTTTATCGCTTGCCTGGCTACTTTCATTTGACATTTCCAAATTTCCATTGCATCGTGCTCTACCCAACCTGGCTGTGGAAAGAACTGTGTAAATTCTTCCTGAGCGACGCTTTTTATTTCGGCTGCTTTGTTAAAAATAATGGCGCGGGAACTGGTGGTTCCCTGATCGAGCGATAAAATATACTTCATTACAATAGTTTTAAATGGTTAGATAATTTTAAAAGTATTGACTATACGATAAATTGTAAGTCAGGGTGTTCAATTCTCACGCTAAAGACGTGACAGGATCTGGGATCAGTCCGAAAACATATAAAAAAATTTCACAATAAATTTTCAGATTGCACAGCATCCTTGTTACCCAACTGTAAGCCAATGGTATCTTCGGATTTGCTAATTTGCATTAGGAATGTTAACAGCATAAAACCAGATCAATCCAGATCTATCAATCGTTCCCGGAAGACGACGCCAAATTCTTCTAATTCTTTTAGAACCGGTTCGTATACTTCTTTTACTACGGGAATATTTACGCCAGTCTGGGTTATTTTACCAAGCATCACTTGTTTGACAAAAATTCCAAGTGGAACGCCAACAAGACGGGACATGGCCGTATGGTATTCGTCCTCTCCTTTCATGACGAGGGTGGAAATCAATTTTTTATTTTTATTTTTCAATTTATATTCAAATTCGTGTTGCATGATAATCATGTCCTTGTCACCAGGTGCGAGCTTCCATTTTTTCAACAATAGATTTTCTAAAATTAAAGCGGGTGTTGCTCTTTCCAGTTTAATCCTTTTCTTTCTAAAAAGCCCCAACCATTCTATTTTTTTCATTACCTCTGATTCTGGTTCTTCTTCCAGGAAATCAGCAATTCCTTCTTTAACACTACCCGATCGGGGTGCAGACCCCAGATAGGCCTCCATCAGGCCAAGGTAACTTAGGTTTTTAGATTCCAGAATCGGAAAAGAGCTATCTGTTAAACCTATCTTGATCAATGCATTCCACGCATCACAAAAACCTACATTGCGAAGCGTTCCACGAATAAGCGTTGGTATTTTATCAAGTCCATAATTTTTACGATATAACAAAGAGTCTCGGTTGGCGTACATTTCGTAAGCCCCCATTCCTTCGATATTTACATTCCAGTAATTTTGAAAAAGTCGACTGTACGGAATGTATTTATATTTTCCGCCTTCCAGATACTGCGCGGTGCCTTGTCCGGCGAGGACGACATTGCGGGGATTCCAGGTAAATTTATAGTTCCAGGGATTGGAGTCATTTTCTGGAGCAATGAGACCTCCGGTATAAGATTTAAAACTAATCAACTCTCCGCCCATTTCTTTAATCTCGTCAATTTTCTGCATGGCGGACATGTGGTCAATTCCAGGGTCGAGTCCCATCTCGCCCATAAAAATCAGCTCTCGATTTCGTGCTTCGTCACCCAACCGATACATCTCCTTTGAGACATATGAGGCGGTGATTAAATGTTTTTTCAAACGGATACAATCGTGGGCGACTTCGATGTGCAGATGCGCAGGCAACAGTGATACCACCAGGTCTGCCCGGTCGATTAAATCGTGTCGGTCATTATTTTTAGTCACGTCCAACCAAGCGGCACGGCCATTGGGATGATTCCTTATTTTTTTAGAAGCTAATCCAGGATCTGCATCTGCGACGGTCACGGACCAATTGTGTTGTTTTGCTTTTTGTAAAACATAATCAATCAAATCAGTAGCAGAGCGTCCGGCTCCGATGATGAGGATGTGGTTTAATTTCTTCACTAGTTAATTATTTCTGTATAAAAAATTTCGCTTTTTATCTCAATCTATTTAATCGCCATTCTTAATTTATTAATACCTCATTCCTAAGAAACGGTTCCCTAGACTAAGAAAATATTCAGTTGGTTACCCAACTGATAGCTTCTATCATTAGGCCGGTAAAATAATAATTTTTTAGGAAAGAAATAAGGATCAATAAAAGAATAACTTTACACTTTTGACTGCTTTTTTTGCTACTACGCTGCCCCGCCGGACCGATTGTCAGATCGGGCAGGGTTAGTGAGAAACGCATTATAGCTACGGCATAACTCCGTTTTTAGCACCTTGATTTGTAACAAAGCAACCAAGCTCCTTAATCTTGCTCTTCAAAAAATAATGCGACCACGCGTGGTCGGTCTTCTCGATTGAATTAAACTATTACCTTGCAAATATGCTTTAAATAACTGATTAGCATAGATTTAAGACTATCATTCTAAAAGAAAATTTTAATAAAAATATTCCGAAAGTCAAACAAATATTATATTTTACGTAAAACCTAGAAAAAATGAAGAAACTCACGCTCAAGACCACCATTCAAGTTTATCATCATATTGAAGAACTGGCATCAGAAGACCAGAAGATATTGGCAATGGCTCACAGGGCTACAAAAGACGCCTGGGCTCCTTATTCCCGCTTTTGCGTGGGAGCGGCAGTTCGCCTGCAAAATGGAAAATGTCTACCTGGTAGTAATCAGGAAAATGCGGCCTATCCCACGGGACTTTGTGCGGAACGAACGGCACTATCGGTAGCAGCGAGTCGTTATCCGAAAAGCCCGGTGGTGGCCATGGCTGTTACGGTCAAAACAGAAGACCTGATTAGCCGTCCGGTGAGTCCTTGTGGAAGTTGTCGGCAAGCGATCTTTGAGGTAGAACAGCGCTATGGTGAAAATATCAAGATTATCATGCAGGGGGAGACGGGGGATATTTACGTTTGCAACTCGATTAAAGATTTGCTACCGTTGAGTTTTACGGCGGATTTGTTACCCTAGTGCCCCAGGAACTAAATAATCCATACTATGGATCTCGTTCTTTTTAGGCTGGCCTGCGTTAAAAAATTCCTCATTATGCTACGGCATAACTCCGGATTTTCTGCCTTGGCCAACCTAAAAATAACATCGCCCATAGTACCTTTTACTTAGTGCCTGGCGCACTAGTGCCTCAAGCACTAAATTAATATGTACTTCAAATTGTTAATTTTTCCTAGACAAAAAGAACAGTTGATTAGTGATTCGTTAATCGGTTCTCCCAACGCATGGGTATCGCACTCTAAAGTATTTGAAAAACTCAAAAAAGACTGCCGAGAAGGTTAAGTTAACAGATCAACGTAGGAACAAGGCAATGCCTTGTTCCTACGTTGATCAATATACCCAGCAATTTAGTTCCCGAGGTACTAGTGCCCTTTCAAATTTGTGGATTTACTTGAGATCTAGCTGGTGGTAAATCTTTTTATTTTTTATTAAAAAACTGTTTTGTGTTAAACTATCGATCAGTTGTTGGTATTTTTCAACCTGATAAAAATACAATACTTCTTTCTCCACCTCGGCAAAAGATTTGCTGCTTTTCTTTAGTGGTTTTAATAATCGGATGAGGTAAATATGATCGTCTGTTTTTTGTTGAAAATCTACAATTTCTATTTGATTGAATTTTAATTTTGCGGCTACCTCTTTGAGTGCTCGGTCCATATTTTCTTCGCCGTACAGTTGCACCGCACCCAGATATTCTTTTTTTAGATAGCTAACCTGTGGATGTTTTTTGGCGATATTTTTAAAAGAAATTTCTTTATCTGAATGGTTGATAATCTCGGTTGCCAACGCTAGTCTTTTTGCCCTTTCAAGTTTCGTTTTATAACTTAAAATTAATTGCTCGGTAGCAATGGTGTCCACAAATGAAAAGTGAGAAGCTTTGATTTTTTCAAAAAAACTTTTTAATTCGTTTTGAGGAGGAACGAAAGTGGCGCTATTTAATTTGTTTTTTAGTTTTAATTCCAGATTGGTAAAAAGATAATTATAATACTCCCTGACACTGGTTTGGACGGGGCCATACACCACCTGACCGGCATGGTGTTTTTCTTTTCTATCCCGATTATCCTTTTCCCAATCTTTTAAAAAATCGGTATAATCAAAAGGTTTGGTAAGTTTTATCTGTGCGGCGTACTCCTGAATTGTTTTTATACGTACTAATTTTTGATCTACTTTTTCTTTAATAAAAACACCCGGATTTTCCCCGTTAAAATCTCTTTCCCAAAAATCGTCCGTTTTTTGCGCCTTGTATTTTTTATAAAAATAATTGTACGTCAGCGCCTTTTCCTGTTCTAGAAAAAGCTGGTATTCTGCCCTGGATACTTCGAAAGCATTTATCTTTAGAACGGTATCTTCTTTAAAAATTTCTTTGCCAGGCTCGCAACCAAAAGACAGGAACAGAAAAAGACAGCAACCTGTTATAAACAAGAAACCTGCTGATTTTTTACAAATCAACAGGTTTTCAGGGTTTGTTATTTTATTGATGCTCATAAGCACCTATATCCGGGTTTCCATTATACAGTGAATTTCCCCAAAAATCTTTTCCGCCATTATCCGGAATTTCTTTACCCGCATTAATGAGTGGAGAGGCGGCTTGCAAGTGGTAGCCCGTTAAAACATCCGGATAATTGGACCAGTCAATATCTGTACCACCATTGCCCGGATTTACAAACAATGGATCTTCCGTAATGGCATTGGTACCTATGGTAGAAATATTATAAAACGCATTATTTTCGAAGGAACAATTTACGGGTGTTTTTCCCCATTCACCGGCATCAGTGCCCGCAAAATAGAAAACGTTATTATAAAAATTAGTGTTGTACGGCGTTCTATCCCTAAAAACGGCGACGTCCAAATCTGCACTGATATAATGTACATTATTATAAACGTTGGCTCGCGTCATGCCCGTTTCAAATTCAAAACCATAAAAATAAACGGCAATTTTATCGTTCTCTGAAATATTATAACGAATCGTCACATTTTCATTAACCGCCTTTTTCATAATGGCGTATCCCCAGTTATTATCGTGACTATAATTGTATTGAATCTTGGTGTCTTTGCAATTGTAGTCGGCATCAAAACCACCTCTGTCTGCCAGTCCCAACGGTCCCACATTTCCGTAAGCTTCGTTGTATTGAATTTGACAATTGATGGTATTAAAATTAAAAATACTGTGTCCTTTATCGTAAATACTGGAATTGATCAGTCGATTGTGTTCGACAATAGCATCATCACTTACCCTGACAATCATGTTATTTCGGCCCGTCGGTCCCACGATATTTCCAGTGATTCTTACGTTCAGAAATGGATAGCGCGTCATATTGCTTTTTACGGATGCGTGCGGAGATTGAGTGGCAATACCCAATCCACCAACATCCCTAACAATATTATTGGAAATTTGTAAATCGTTGTAAAAAGCGGGGTCATCCCCGTCCGCAGTCACATAAATGCCACCCGTATCTTTTCCGGCCACTTCCCCGTTGACATCGTGAATAAAACAGTTTTTTATATGAATATGGTTAATTTCTGATCCGTTATCCACGATCACTCTGAGTCCCCAGATTTTTCCCTGTTGCGCAGTTGAGCCGTTGGTGTTGGTAATTTCCAGATTATTGATTTCCCAGTAAGCCCCATTTTTTAAAAGAATCGTTGCCCCGTCGTTGGTCGTGGCACCACCGCCATTAAAAACCGGTTTATTTCCGGTACCATAACTGTCTACGATAATCGGGTTTCCTTCTTCACCAGAACCGGAGAATAGCAACTGTCCATTCCAGACTTCGTCCGATTTGAATAAAATTTTATCCCCTGCTTTAAAAACCGTTTCATTTATTTTAGTCAAACTTTGGAAGGCTGAATTTTCTGATCCTCCATTATTATCATCATTACCATTGGTGGCATCTATATAATATGTTTTGGGGGCATTTGGATCTTCTTCCGTGGTGATCGTTGCCTCGTTAGAATACCCGGAATTTTCATCTGAACCAACCGCTCTTACCCGGTAAGTATAAGTATTACCGACCGCTAAATTACCATCTTCAAAAGCAGTGGTACCAGCGTCTACGGAATTTATTCTTTCAAAATCATCGGTAGTGGTTTTTCTTTCTATTTCAAAACCAGTTTCATTATTTGAGTTATCATTCCAGGCTAAATTTATTTGAGTCGGAGAGATAGCGGTTGCAATTAAATTGGTGGGCGTTGTCACCGCAGTATCTGTGGCGTCAATAAATTCTTCACTTTTGCAAGAAAAGATAAAAATTATTACGAGAATCAGAACGGTTATTTTTTTCATTTTATGGAAGTTTTACTAATCAAATTTTCGGTTATCATAGGGCAGTAATTTTCCTAACATCTGATCCTGCACCGATGGCTATTTTATTTATCTTTCGCCAAGATCGTCTTTTTTAGTCAAATTTCTAAGAAAAATACGCTTAAAAAAAAATTCTATCTGAATTTTTTATTAGACTTGTTATCCTTTAAAGATCATTAAAAGAATAATTTATAAAGGTTTGGGCGGTTAATTGGCTCTATAAATAAGTAAGGTTAATTCGAATTTATAATCATTTTTACAATCCAAAGATATTGGGCAACCACATGGTTATACCTTCAAAAAAGGTGATCAAAAACAGTACAAAGACCATTGCGGCTAAAAAAGGAAGCAAAGGCTTAATTACTTTAGTTACGGAAATTTTTGCAACACCTGCGCCCACAAAAAGTATGGTTCCTACTGGTGGTGTACACAATCCAATACAAAGATTTAATACCATGATAATTCCAAAATGAACGGGGTGCATTCCCAGTTCTGTCACCACCGGAAGGAAGATGGGAGTAAAAATTAATATTGCCGGAGTCATGTCCATAAATGTCCCGACTACCAATAACGTGATGTTGATAAGCAGGAAAATCAGGATCGGATTACTAACTGTATTTAACAAAAAACCAGTCATTAACTGTGGAATACTTTCAAATGAAAAAAGCCATGACATCGCCATTGAGGTACAAATTAAAAACATCACAATAGCGGTTGTCTTTGCACTATTTAATAATATACCTGGCAGGTGTTTGGTAGTAATTGCTCTATAACTAAATCCCAAAATCAAAGCATAAAGCACCGCTACTGCAGCTGCTTCAGTCGCTGTAAAAATACCCTGAACAATTCCTCCTACAATGATGACTAGCATTAGTAAACTAAAAAATGCTTTTCGAAAATCTGTCCACAATTGACTCAATCGTACCCGTTTACCTCTTTTGAAATTTTGTTTTCGAGACGCTATTGCTGCCACGATCATCAATGCCAACCCTACCAAAATTCCAGGTAAATAACCTGCTATAAATAAGGCAGCTACGGAAGCGGCACCTCCACTCGCCAAAGCATAGACAATCAAAACATTACTCGGAGGAATTAGCAATCCGGTTGTTGAAGAAGTAATATTTATCGCTGCACTAAAGGGTCGAGGAAACCCTTCATTTTCCATCCGCTCGGTCATTACACTTCCGATAGCGGAGGCTGCGGCCACCGCTGAACCTGAAATTGCGCCAAATAACATTGCTGCTAAAATATTGACATAACCCAATCCACCAGGTAAACTCCCAACCATCGATTTGGCAAAATTTATTAATCGGTTGGCTATCCCACCACGATTCATTAATTCACCTGCCAGTACAAAAAACGGAATCGCAAGTAGCGCAAAACTATCAATCCCGGTAGTCATTCTTTGGGCAACCGTTGTAATTCCCGGGATAGCAGAAATATTAAACAATATGGTTATTGTTGTTGAAATTCCAATACTATAAGCAACAGGTACTCCATAAGCCAGGAAGGCAAAAAAGCTAACAAATAAAAACAGGATACTAATTATTTCTATAGACATTGAAACTGGTTTTCTTTTCTAACAAATCAGGTGCAGCTACTAACACCACCATAATAGAACTTAACATTATAAATGGAATAAAACATAATCAACAAACCACTGATCGGAACAATCGAATATACATAGCCCAAAGAAACATGCATTGCTGGAGACACCTGACCTAAATAAAGGGTGGTATAAACTAAATTCCCTCCTCCAATAACCATAACTACCAAAGCAAAAACAAACATTAATATTTCAATAACCTGCATTCTTTTTGCTAGTTTCTCACGACTTAATTTCTGTAATAAAAAATCCATTGAAAGATGTTCTCTCTGGCCATTTAGATAAGCTGCTCCTAATATAGCTAACCAAATCAAAGCAAATCTGGCAAACTCTTCCGTAAACGAAAAAGATTGATTTAGTACATATCGCCCAAATACTTGCCATAAAACATCCAATACCAGAAGTGCGAAAATAACCACCAGTACTAACTCAATAATTCGATTAATGTTTTGATATATTTTTTCCATTGCAATATCTATTGTGCTTTTATTTCATCAATAATTTTTTTCATCCCAGGATCTTTGACAAATTCTTCCAGAACTGCTTTTGACTTCTCTGCGAAAAGGGACTTGTCTGGTTTATAAATTTCAACATCAGCCGCTTGCAAAACATTTAAACATTCTTCTACGTTTTTCTTCCAAAATTCTTGTTGTGATTTTGAAGAAGATTTGGCTGACTCTTTCATCCACCCCTGTTCCTCTGGAGAAAGCGTTTCCCAATATTTTGTTCCAATCACGAGCACATCAGGAATAGAACTATGATCATCCAAAGTATAGTATTTACAAACTTCATAATGTCTTGATGTAACAAAAGAAGGTGGGTTGTTTTCAGCACCATCTACGACGCCCTGTTGCAAGGCCGTATATAATTCACCATAAGCCATTGGTGTTGCGGAACCGCCCATTTCATTAACCATATCTACGGACATCTGATGATTCATCACTCGAATTTTTAATCCATCCAGGTCTGCTGGTGTTTTGATAGGTTTATTTTTAGTGTAAAAACTTCTGCTTCCTGCGTCATAAAAACACAATCCACGCAATAAATAATCGCTACCTGAAAGCAATAATTTTTCGCCTGTTTTCCCTTCCAGGACTTTAAACAAATGCGCTTTATCTCTAAATAAATAAGGCACTCCCATTACTTTGTATTCAGGTGCAAAATTGGCCATGGCTGCGGCACTTACTTTGGTCATGGCGATACTGCCAATTTGCAATAATTCCAATACTTCTCGCTCTGTCCCTAATTGTCCATCTGGAAAAATCTTAACTGATAATTTTCCTGCCGACGCCTGTTTTACTTTTTCTGCAAAGACTTCCATGCCTTGATGAACAGGATGAGAAGTCGGTAAAGTATGTGCCAGATACACAACTTTTTGATTACTCAATTCACCACAAGAACTGATTCCACCAAGGAAAAAGCAGGCAAGTATATAGATATAATTTTTCATTTATTTAAAAATTAAAATATCGTTTTGCATTATGGTAACAGATGTCTTCTACTGTTTTTCCTAGCCACGGAAGGTCATTTGGCAACATTCCATTTTCAACATCTTTTCCAAAAAGGTTACACAAAATTCTTCTAAAATATTCGTGTCGCGGAAAAGATAAAAAACTACGACTATCCGTCAGCATTCCTACAAACCGACTAAGTAATCCCATATTTGAAAGCGTATTAATTTGCTTTTCCATTCCATCTTTTTGGTCTAAAAACCACCATGCTGCCCCCCATTGAATTTTGCCAGCGGAAGTTCCATCATTAAAATTCCCCATCATGGTTGCAAAGAGTTCATTATCTCTCGGATTCAAATTATAGAGAATAGTTTTGGCCAATTTCCCCTCCGTATCCAGACGATTTAAAAATGCTGAAAGTCCCACTGCCTGTTCATAATCACCAATACTATCTGCACCTGCATCCACTCCAGCCAAGTCGAGCAGGCGACTGTTATTATTCCGAATCACACCTAAGTGAAACTGCATGGTCCATTTTTTTCGATGATAAATTTTTCCCAATTCGTGAAGCATCACCATCTGAAAAACGGCTACCTCTTTTCGCTTAATTTTCTTATTGTTTTTTCTTTTTTGTAAAATTTTATCCAGGTTTTTTCCTTGAAAATCAACAGCAAAAAGTTGTGACAAACCATGGTCAGCTAATTGGCAACCCAACGAATCAAAAAACTCGATTCGATTTTCCAGGGCGGACATTAAATCATCAAAAGTGGATATATCTTTCCCTATGATTTCTTCCAGTTTTTCTAAAAAAACTAAAAATTCAGGATTGTCAATCACCACAAATTTATCAGGGCGAAAAGTAGGCAGCATCTTCAAATCCCCCATCGCTTCTTTTTCTTTTTTATGATATTCCAGACTATCAGTCGGATGGTCAGTTGTACAAACAACTTCCACGTTCATTTTACGTAACAATCCTTTTGCCGAATAACCAGGTTGTTGTAAAGCATAATTTGTTTGTTTGTAAATACGCTCTGCTGACTTCAATTCCAACAATTCATTTATTTCAAAATACCGCTGTAGTTCCAAATGTGTCCAATGATACAAAGGATTTCGCATGGTGTAAGGAACAGTTTCTGCCCATTTAATAAACTTCTCTTTATCATTATTATTTCCTGTGATATATTTTTCAGAAATCCCATTCGCTCGCATTGCTCGCCATTTATAATGGTCCTCTTTTAACCATACCTCGGTAACAGAAGAGAACGTTTTATCATTTGCAATTTCATCAGGAGACAAGTGATTGTGATAATCAATGATGGGTAGATCTTTTGCATAATGGTGATACAATTGCTTTGCAATCGAATTTTGCAAAAGAAAATCCTGATTTAAAAATGGTTTAATTATCATCGTATTTTATATCAACTCATTAGATTTTATAATTCCTAACTCTAACCCTCGCAACTCTGCCAATCCGCGTAATCTTCCAATTGCAGAATAGCCAGGATTTGTTTTTTTATTCAAATCATCCAGCATCTTATGGCCGTGGTCAGGGCGCATTGGAATATGGCAATTTTGTTTTCCGGCTGCAATCAATAAATTTTTCACTACCTTAAACATATCCACATCTCCATCCAAATGGTCGGCTTCAAAAAAGTTGCCTTCCTGATCTCGTTTGGTGGCTCGGAGATGAATAAAATTAATTCGCTCCGCAAATTTTTCTACCATTTTTGGTAAATCATTATCGGGTCGTACACCAAATGAGCCGGTACAGAAACATAAACCATTATTATGCGATTTAACTTTTTCAAAAATAAAATCAACATCATTTTGGGTACTTAAAATTCGAGGAAGGCCAAGCAATGGAAAAGGTGGATCGTCCGGATGAATGGCCAGTTTAACATTTACTTCATCCGCTACGGGAGTTATTTGTTTTAAAAAATAAATTAAGTTATTTCTAAGCGCCTCCGTATCAACATTTTTATAAGTATCTAAAATAGCTTGAAACTTTTTTAAATCCAAAACACCTTCTGTGGTTCCTCCTGGTAAACCAGCAATAATATTTTGAGTTAATTTTTCTTTATCTGCAACCGTCATTTCTGCCAAGCGACCTTTGGCCTTTTCAATCTCGGATTCAGTATAATCATTCGCAGCGTTTGGCCTTTTTAAAATAAATAAATCAAAGGCAGCAAAAGCAGATTTTTCGAAAAATAAACCGGTCGAACCATCTGGCATTTTGTATTCAAGTTCAGTTCTTGACCAATCCAGGACAGGCATAAAATTATAGGTCACAATTCTAATACCACAGCTAGCCAAATTGTAAATGCTTTGTTTATAATTTTCAATGTATTGCAAATAATTTCCTGATGCTCTTTTGATATCTTCATGGACAGGAATACTTTCTACCACTGACCATACTAATCTGGCCGCTTGAATCTCATCCTTTCGCTTTTGAATTTCTTCAATTGTCCACACTTCGCCATTTGGAATTTGGTGCAAGGCCGTTACAATTCCGGTTGCTCCAGCTTGTCGAATATCCGCGAGACTAACACCATCATTTGGTCCATACCACCGCCATGTTTGTTCGAGTTTTTTCATTTTATTTTTTTATGAGTAGCAAAAATAGTCAAGTCAATCAAGATAAAACAGACTTTCAACCCCTGACTCGCATTATTGAATAAAAAACTAAAAAATCACACACCGCTAAAAGCACTATACCCTCCATCGACAGGAACGACAATTCCTGTAATGAAAGAAGATTTATCATCACATAGCCATAGCAAAGTACTAATCAAATCATCCGGTTCACCGAATCTTTTCATGGGTGTTTGGCTGATAATTGTTTCACCTCTTGCCGTCAAAGAATCATCTTCGTTGAGTAACAAAGACCGATTTTGCCTGGCGACAAAAAAACCTGGCGCAATAGCATTGACTCGAATTCCATTACCAAATTTATTGGCTAACTCTACCGACATCCATTGCGTAAAATTATTAATGGCAGCTTTCGAAGCGGAATAACCTACGACTCTGGTCAACGGTAAAAAGGCAGACATCGAAGAAATATTGATGATACAACCTTTACCCTGTTTGACCATTGGCTTGGTAAAAGCAATCGTTGGTATTACGGTTCCCAATAAATTCAAATCACTAACCTTTTTAAATTGATCAATAGAAATATCGAAGACCGTTTGCTCGGGCATGACCGTTGCACCTGGCATATTCCCGCCTGCACCATTGATAAGAATATCTACTTTTCCCGCTTTTTCCAATACTTTATTTACGGCGTTTTCAACAGATGCTTCATCGAGCACATCACATTTGACGGCATGGATTTCATAACCCATTTCTTTAAAATCATCTATCATCTTTTGCGAGGCCTCTTCGTTATAGTCGAGCGTAAAAACTTTTACGCCTTGCCCTGCCAAGCCTTTGGCAAATGCTCTTCCCAGGGTTCCACTCCCTCCGGTTATTGCTGCTACTTTGTTTTTCATTTTTTATAATTCATTTGAAATATTATTTAATATAAGACCAATTATAGAGATACAGTAGCAAGTTTCTTCCTGCTAAGTTATTTCTCATTAATTGATCGGCTCTGCTTTCAAAATATAACTCATCATTTGCATCATAAGGATTGGCTCCTCCTCTGATTATTATATGGCGTTGGATGCGAACTTGACTTGCTCTCATTAGCGTTAGCAGGTTTTTGTTTTCATCGTATGCAAATATCTTGTCGCACGAGGTATAAACTAGCGGCTCGGCTCATCTCTATGTAGCGGGATTAAAAGTTCTACAATTGAATTGTAGAATTTACTCTTTGAAAGTAAATCTCTCATTATTTTTAAATACTTTGATGAGTTATAATGCGATATTTCTGTTACATCATTTTCGGGAATAATTCCCAAGATCACTTTAATTTTCTTTTTATCCTGAAATAAAAAATTTCCGGATTTATATTCATTTGTAGAAAGCCTCAAGATTAAGGTTATATCATTTTCTAATTTTATTTTACCTTGATACCACTTGTCATATTTTTTATACCAACTATAAGCATCATATTTGGTTGGTGGATCTGTATATTGTCTTTCAAATTTAAAATTTAATTGTAATTCCAATTCCTTTTTTACTTCTTCAATAGATCTAAATCCTTTGAATCCAAAGAAATATTGCTCGGAACCATAACCATAGTACCTCAACCCTTTTAGAAATTCTTCGAAATTTGGTAATCGAAAAAATTCTTTAAAATCATCATCAAAGAAGCAAACTTCGGGTTCTTCCTTGACCTCTTTCTCCTTCCAGCCATAATCAAGGCACATGTAGGAATGTCCATCCATTCCAGAAACTATTAATAGCCTTTTTAAAAAATTATATGCTGTATCTGAAACAGCAATAATTTCATCATGATTCATCCATTCTGAAAGAACATCAAGCATATTTCCATTACCTTTAGGTTCTGGTAAAATTTTCCATAACCATGCATCACCGTTGAAAAATTGCAGTATTTTTCCATTGTATTCAAATGCCGGTTTTCTTAAATAACCACCATTTTGCAATTTCATTAAATCTCGATAAGCTGCCGGAAGTTTAAAACCTGTTTGTTCCTCACGAATACATAATTCCTCCTCGGTTCTTCCTCTGGTTTCTTCTGTAAACTTTTCTGCCGGTTGTCTCCAAAATGTATTTATTTTCATTTTTTTTCTTTTATATGAATCAATAGAAAAACAATTTATTTACATCTCGTTTCTTATCCAGGTCATTTAATCCGGTACGAATCATTTGACGGTATTGTTTTCTTCCTTCCTGAAAGTTTCTGCCTACATTCATAATCTGATGTTCTGTATATTTAAAAGTAGTCGGCAAGTTAATTTTCCATGCATCGTTTTCAAAATTAAAATCCACATCAAAACGCATGGTTTTGTTATTATCCAAAATATTTGAACTTAAGTTTACCGTTCCTTTTGCTTCGTTTTTTCCGGTCAAACGGATATTGGATATTTTCGCAGTTTTTATATGATCATCAATCGACCAAAGTCCTACATTGATTAATTTAGAAAAGAAAATAAACGTGTTAAAATCTTTCTTCGCTGTTTTCTCCCGCGTTTCCCTGGCGCCACCGAAATAGGTATAGTGCGCGTGTAAGATCATTCCATAATCGACAGAATTGTTAGCAGATTCATCAATAAATTTTCTCATTTTCTTATAATTTCCCTCTTCTCCTAAATCATAGACTTCTTTCAAATAACGGATAGATGCACTATCCAAAACGGCAGTAGAAGCATCCATACTCGGATCGTTAATAAAAGTGTTAAAAGTTTGTTCGACTGCAGCAGTTGCAACATCATCTTTCACGTCTAACGTAGGCATTTCCGTTACCCGAAACATCTGCTGTAGAGAAAATATTCTTCCTTCTTCTATTGTTCCAAGTACCAGGGGCGCAGGAGAAACTTTACCATCCTCCGGAATGATGGCCTTTTGCAAATCTTTGATCGCCACCATGTCTGTCCTGAAATCCTTTCTTGCCAAGATAAATTCTTCAAGGACTGTATGCTTGTTTACCCTTGAAAAAGTTGATCCGTCTTTTAACGTAGCCAATTCAATTGAGTCTCCCAGTACCGCAGTTACATGCGCCGCAGCATATTTACTTTCACTCGCTTTAAGTGCATAATAATCGTCCGTCGTCGGTGCGGCCAGGTTACCCAAAAATTCAGATTGTTGTTTTGCTTCTTGCGCTGCGTAAGCAGTCTGTCGACGGGAACTTTCCATCTTGTCATTTATTTTATAACCAATTCCTCCTACAATCGCCAGGATAATTCCAATGAATGCATACCATGGGGTCTTTGTTTTTCCGTACATTTTGGTAAGTGCCGTTTCTATCTCATAAGGAATTTTATAGGATTCTCCATCTTTTTTCATCACCCAGGCTTTTCCAAAAGGAAATATCGGAATCCAAAAAATATGAAATACTTTTACCCCTTCTTCCAAAGTAGATCCAGGCTGTAATCCCAGTTGTGGCGGAACCTGACTGGCGAGAAACTTTCTTATAAAAATTGTGTAATATCCAAACATTGCTTTTGTATTTTTTGAGGTTAATTTTATATTAGGAATGAGTCTGTAATTTATAAAATTTTATTTCTTTTTTTTAATTTTCAGCCTATTAATTTAATATACGATGCATCGTAAGAGAGAAGACAGAAATTATTGAACGGCCCCTCAAATAGCCCCTTTCCCGAATCGCTTTCTGATGCCATCCATTTCCTGCAGTAACCGTAACGACTTTGCCTGGTCATCAAATAAGTTCATCTGTGGATGTCCGTGGGCCAGTTTACCAAACTGAATACCGATCATCCTGATTCGTTGCCGACGCTGGTATAGTTGTTCAAATAAATGTAAAACAACTGGCTTCAATAAACGATCGTCCGCCGTATGGGTCACTTTTTTTTGTTTAGAAAAAGTATTAAAATCAGCGTACCGGATTTTGACCGTTACCGTAGCGGCCAGTTTCTTATGGGTTCGTAATTCGAAGGTCAATTCCTTCAACATTTTTAGTAGCTCCGTTCGTAAAAAAGGCAGATCAATACTATCGGTCTGAAATATTTTTTCACTTCCCATGATTTTTTGTTCGTGGTAAGGAACAACGGGACGATCGTCTATGGCGTTGGCTTTTTTCCACAGGCTGATTCCGTTTTTTCCAAATTCCCGTTCCAATAACCGAGGCGGAATTTCGCGTAATACTTTAATAGTCTGTACCCCCATTTGCCACAGTTTCTGCTCAGTCATCCGTCCTACCTGCGGAATTTTACGAACCGCCAACGGAGCGATAAATGCTTTTTCGGTTCCTGCCGCAATACACAATGCACCATTTGGCTTAGACTCCGTTGTTCCCATTTTAGCAATTAATTTATTAATCGATAATCCGTAGGAAGCAATGAGTCCAGTTTCTTTACTGACTTTTTGCCGCAGCTCACCCGACCATTTTTGACAACCAAAATAACGATCCATCCCCGTCAGATCCAAATAGAATTCATCAATGGACGCTTTTTCAAAAACAGGTGCCTGATCCGAAATTACTTCCGTAACCAGTTTGGAATATTTCTGGTAGGTATCAAAATCTCCACGCAGAAAAATAGCTTCGGGACAAAGTTTTCGCGCCAGCTTAATGGGCATCGCCGCGTGCACCCCAAAGCGCTGGGCTTCGTAACTACAGGAAGTGACAACGCCTCGGTTTTGGTAGCCGGATTCATTGTGACTGACGCCACCAATAATCAGAGGCTTGTCGCAAAATGCAGTGTTGCGAAGTCGTTCTACGGAAACGAAAAAGGTGTCGAGGTCGAGATGGAGTATGGAACGCATTTTTTTGTTTAATTATTGAGGCGCTTCGCGCGTTGAAACGCTACGCTTGTTGAAATGTTGAAGCGCTACGCTTGTTGAGCACTTCAACGTGTATCTCTTTTATCGAAAAAGAATCGTTGAATCAATATCACCATCAGACTCTTACGCAGCTCACCACTTCCACACTTGGAAAGTCATAGTCCAGTACTACCCTGCCCCGGATTTTATAGCAACCATTATTCTGTAATGGAAATCTTTTGAGGGCCGGGGGAAAGTGGATGGTATCAAAATAGTGGCCTTCCCGATCGAGCCAGGTACCAAAGTTCATCAGTTTTTTATTGCTGGTCCTGACTGGTTTTTTGGTGACGAGATAACCAATTATTTCTATCATTTTTCCAGTATATTTTTTTAGGTTACGAGCAAGGATTTGATTGGTGGTGATCTCTTCGGGAGCAATTGTCGCAAAAGGTGTCTCCAGGGAAAAGCCAATCAACTCCAACTGATCGTGCAATTCGGCACGGGGATCAATTTCCAGTTCGGGAAGTTTAAAGGCTTCCTGAGCGGTAACGAAGAGTGCCGGATCAGTACGGTGGCGAAGCCGTGGATTGTGTACCCGATTCTTTTCCCACATCAATTCGTATTTGTTCATTCCCGTAAACCGAAACGCACCAATCCGAATCAGAATTTCCAGTTGGTCCGGTGCCACATCAATCCGATTAACAAAGTCCGTCATATTTTTAAAATTTCCTTGTTTTTCTCTTTCAATCACAATGGCGATCGCCAGCCTTTGCGTCAATTGATGGAGATGGATAAAACCCATATAGATATCTTTATCCCGAATATCCGTTAGATAAAAACTATGATTGACGCAGGGACCGTGGATATTACCTCCCTGCATCCGAGCCTCATGAAAATAAAATTCAGTCCGGTAGAAGCCACCAAAATTATTGATAACGGCGACCATAAATTCCAGTGGATAGTACGCTTTTAGATATAAACTTTGAAAAGATTCTACCGCATAACTAGCCGAATGCGCTTTGCAAAAAGAGTAGCCACTGAAGCTTTCAATCTGCCGCCAGACTTCCGCCGCCAATTCGTCGGGATGCTTCCGTTCTTTACAATTGGAAAAAAATTTATTGCGTAAGCGATTAAATTCCGCTGATGTTCTTTTCTTACCGGTCATCATCCGCCGGAGCACATCAGATTCGTCAAGTTCGAGACCAGCAAAATGATGACAAATTTTCATCACGTCTTCCTGATAGACCATAATTCCAAAGGTTTCGCCGAGATGGGTTTTAAAGGTTTCATGAAGGTAATCGAAAGAATGAGGTTCGTGAAAACGCCGTATGTATTCCCGCATCATTCCCGACTTGGCTACTCCGGGCCGAATGATCGAACTGGCCGCCACCAGATGCACATAATTAGCGCAATTCAACTTCGTCAGCAGCCCACGCATGGCGGGAGATTCGATATAAAAACATCCAATACAGTTTCCGGATGCCAATTGTTTTTTTACCCTGGAATCTTTCTTTATCTCCTCCACTGCGTGAATATCCACGCCATGACCGCGATTCTTTTTGATCAATTTGACCGCATCCTTGATGTGACCAATTCCCCGCTGACTAAGGACATCATACTTATGAAAACCAAGATCTTCGGCTCCGTACATATCGAAATGAGTCACTGGAAAACCTTTGGGCATCATCTGTAAAGCAGTGTGATAATGAATGGGTCGTTCAGTAATTAAGATGCCTCCGGCGTGGATCGACAAATGGTTGGGGAAGCCTTCGATCAAAGCAGCGTAACGCCGGATCGTCGGTACCAATCGATGCTGTCGCGCTACTTCGTCGGGATTGCGAATCATCTGATCAATATCTTCTTTCGGCAAACCAAATACTTTCCCCAGTTCCCGGAGAATAGACTTGCCTTTAAAAGTACTGTAGGTCGCCAGCAACGCGGTATAATCCCGGCCGTAACGTTTAAAAATATAGTCCGTCACATCATCGCGCTGGTCCCACGAAAAGTCGATGTCAAAATCTGGAGGCGAACTACGGTATGGATTGATAAACCGCTCGAAGTAAAGATCCAGTTCAATAGGGTTAACATCCGTAATACCAAGACAATAGGCCACGATAGAGTTGGCACCACTTCCTCTGCCAACATGGTGATAGTTGGTGGTTTTTGCATAGCGAATAATGTCCCAGGTAATCAAAAAATAAGGAGCAAAATTCATTTGATCAATCAGGGCTAATTCCTTTTCGACCCGGGCAACAGCAGCTTTATCTTCGGCACCGTAGCGACGTAGACAACCATTGATCGCCAGCTTGCGCAGCAGCACTAAATCATCGGTCCGATCACCCGTAAATGTCTTGCGATTATTGCTGGGTCCGACGGTCAATTTGATAGAACAAGCTGCCAGAATTTTTTTGGTATTGGTCAGTAGCGATGTGTACGTGGCGTATGGAACCATTAGCTTTTCGAGACTATCCAGACGAGCGGTGGACGGTGCGTGTCCGGCTGGTTTTAATTTAGAGATGAGGATATTCAAATCAATGGCTCTGAGGAGTTTATGTACTTTGTTCCCATCTTCATTTACAAAGGTCAATGTACGGAGGGCAACCAGTTTATGTAAGGCTTTTTTGACGGGAGAGTCAAAAAGACGATGCACAAATTCGGGACGTACACCCAGATATTCGTGCGCATAAAAACGGGACAATGGTTTGATCAGTCGATCATATATAACGATACAATTTTCAAATTTGGGAGCAATGTCCGGTAGTGGAATATGGTCCAGTGAATGTGTGGATAGAAAGTGGTTGAGTTCGCGAAAACCTTCTTCGTTGCGGGCGATACCGAGATACAGGAAACGGTGGTCCCGTCGAAACTCAATTCCGAGAATCGGTTTAATATTTTTTTCCTGACAAGCGCGAATAAACGCATAGCTGCCGGAAGTATTATTAATATCGGTCAGGACGAGTTCTTTCAAACCAATGGCACTGGCTGCTGCTGCTAATTGCAGGGGTGACAAGGTTCCGTAGCGCAGACTAAAAAAGCTATGTGTATTCAAATACATGACAGTCGGTGTTTGGGTACTGCCGGGTAAAAAGGCCGGAGTACGACGTAGCATTTCTGGTGTCCGCTTACGCCAACACAATAGTGCTACTTGTTTTACAAATAGTATTTTAAAAAATTGTCCGGATAAAACGGTTAAACCGTTTTATCTGAGGACTGCGTCGAAAGCTCGGGTCCAGGCTTACACCTGAACAAGTTGGTGGATTTGTAGACCTGTGAAACACAGGTTTATAAATTGGGTGTTATAGATACGAGAATAACTTATAGCATTTGACTGCTTATTTTATTGACCCTTACCTATTATTTTTTAAAAAATGAAACGCTACGGGTGGACGTAGTGGATTGCGTTTCAGATAAAATCAAAATAGAACTGTCTACTTCAATGATGCGGTAAAGATAGTTTATTTTTACTAAAAAAGAAACAATTTGTTTCTTTTAAATTTATTACGGTTTTATTAAGGGGTGAGAAACGGTTCAAAAATAAATGATGATTCTATACTTCCTCTATTTTCATCACCTGAATAGCCACCAGTGAGATCAAACAGTACGCCAAAAAGTAATAAAAACCATTGTGAATTTCCGCATGAAACCCATCATTGGACTGGGTGGCTAAAAAGGCTAAAAAAATACCTACCACGAAGACATCGGCCATCGACCATTTGCCGATGATCCGAACGAAATTGAAAAGCTTTTTTCGAATATCCAGGTTTTTTATAAAAAGTACTATCAACAAAATAATGGCTTTTATAATCGGAACTACGACACTAAAAAGCAAGATGAGCACCGCCACCAGTTTATTGTTATTCTCATATAGCGTCTCAATAGTTTTAAGGATACTCTGTGTGCTTTCGTAGAGGGTAATTTCGCCGACAAGCGGTAGGCGTGGAACGATCGAAATACTCATAATCGGTTGAAATAAACCAGGATATAAACAGGCCAGAGAAGCCAGAATAAGTATGAGTGACATCCAGTTACGGGTATTCATAATGTGTATTTTTTATTAAAATGGCGAAGATAAGGAATTTTGTACTTTTGGAATGTTGACAAAATAAATGACGATAGCAAAGCGCTCAAAAAGCCCTGCTCAGTTCCGCCAAATTCGCTTACCTTTGCACCTCAATTATACCAATATTATGACCTTCTCAAAACTAGGATTACCCACTGCCCTCGTCGATGCCCTGGCCGACCATGGTTACGAGCAGCCCTACCCCATTCAGGCGAAAGCTATTCCAGCCATTCTCAAAAACAAGGACCTTCTGGGTATTGCCAAAACCGGGTCCGGTAAAACCGCCAGTTTTGTCTTGCCGATTCTGGTCAATTTGCAAAAATACCCTACTCCGGTCAATCGTCAACCACAGGTTTTGGTGGTCGTACCGACCCGGGAACTGGCCATACAAGTGGGCGAAGTTTTTCAATTATTTAGCAAGGCTTTGCCAAATTATATCAAAACCATGACGGTTTACGGAGGCGTTTCGATCAACCCCCAGATGATGAAAATGAACGGTGTACAGGTACTCATTGCGACGCCTGGACGATTGCTGGACCTCATTGATTCTAAAGCATTACAATTGTCTTCCGTCAAAACGCTGGTATTGGATGAAGCGGATAAAATGTTAAATCTTGGATTTAAAGAAGAAATGAATCGTATCTTATCCATGCTTCCGGATAAGCGACAAAACTTATTGTTTTCCGCTACGCTCAGTCCGGATCTTGATGGGCTGCGTACGATCCTGATGTCTGATCCGATCACGATCAACCTGTCGGTAGAACAAAAGATTAACGTTGATCTTATTGAACAATCGAGTTATTTAGTCCCCGATGAAAAGAAGGGTCCGTTGCTCAGATATCTGGCCAAAAGCAACGCCTATTCCCAAATACTGGTCTTTGCATCTTCCGGATATAAAGCGGATAACATCGCTGATAAACTTCGAAAAAACGGGGTCAAAGCATCGGCTATTCACGGAAAAAAAAGTCAGTCTGCCAGAAAAACTGCGCTCCAGGAATTTAAGGAAGGAACCCTTCCCGTTTTGGTCGCAACGGATCTTTTGTCACGTGGTATTGATATTGACGCGCTTCCTTGTGTTGTCAATTACGAATTGCCGCGCTCTCCCAAAGATTATATTCACCGGATTGGTCGAACGGGAAGAGCCGAAAATGCGGGAGTCGCCATTTCTTTTGTAAGCCCGGAAGCGCTTACACATTTTAAAATGATTTTGAAAAAAAATAACCTTTGGATGGAAATGATTGATAGTAATGTGCTGGATTTACATGGATATTGAAGTGCTGCGTTTGTTGAGATCTTGCAGTGTTTGAGTGTTGTATTATAACCAGGTCTAAAATATCAATCTTTTTAATCCTCGTTCCTAAACAACAATTGCTTAATTTTGTACTTTTAAATAATATTGACAATTTCCTATTTATGATTATCCTGTTGTCTCCCGCAAAAACTCTGGACCTGAGTTCCGTTAAACATCCAGCTGCTACCCAACCACGATTGTTAGAGGATAGCAAAACCCTCGTTAAAGCGCTCAAAAAAAAGAAAGCCACCGATCTTAAAAAGTTGATGAAGGTCAGTGATAATATTGCCAACTTAAATGTAGAACGATTTCAGTCATTTACGACACCTTTCACCGAGGAAAATTCAAAGCCGGCTATTCTGGCTTTTAAAGGAGATGTTTACACCGGATTAGACGCGGATAGCTTTAACAAAACAGAACTTAACTTTTCCCAAAAGTATGTCCGGATTCTTTCTGGATTATATGGTGTTTTGAAGCCGCTCGACCTGATGCAACCGTATCGACTGGAGATGGGTACTTCCTTAAAAACGGGT
>Ga0209828_1001255_pt1 | contig 23230 bp, 13 predicted proteins | sample MaitaG_FD_187429 | JGI IMG/M metagenome (GOLD analysis project Ga0209828, IMG submission 187429) | Marine algal microbial communities from Maine, USA - Maine_Asex2 metaG (SPAdes) (version 2) | ecosystem: Host-associated > Algae > Red algae > Unclassified | place: Maine, USA | collected 2015-01-05
CTTTATCATGATACCAAATAAATCCAATAAACATAGGAATGAGACCTGTAGCTAGAATGATCGGGAAGTTAATAGTCATCATGAGTTTTCGTTTTTCTTTTGAAGGTAATATATTATTATGAATATGAAAAATTTAGAAAAGCCAACTTTGAGTGATTGAGAGTAGCGGTAAAAGAAATTGTTATTTTAAAATATAACTAGTTATGGATTAAATATATCGATTTAATCCTTTTTTCAATCTACCTTTAATTTTGGATCTCAACCATCGAGGCTCTAAAATTTCAATTTTCTCTCCATGACTTAACAGCAAGCTTTCTAATTCATAATTTGGAAATAATGAAAGTTGAAAAATGGAATATCGTTTAGTTTCTCGGACTAATATTTGACTTCTATGCAGCTTTTTAGTCTTAAGATATTCTACTTGTTTATCAAATACTTTTATGACAATATCTTGTTTGGCGGTATCAGTATGCAAGCTTACTCCAATGATATCTTGGAAGTATTCTTTATCATCAAAAGATTCGTTCGGAATAAACTTTTGAAATGTATCACCTAAACCCAATATGCGATCTAGCGCATACAATCTCATTTCTTTTTTTTGATGTTGAAATGCAAATACATACCATCTAGAATCATACTCTTTTAGTAAGTAAGGACTGATTACTCCATTGAAAGATTCTCTTGAAAAAGGTTGATAGTTTAACTTTACAGCCTTCTTGCTTTTTATCAGTTCGTATAATAATTCCAGCCATTCGCTTCCTTTGGCCAATTCATTTTGATCCAACAGGATAATTTTCTCATCTAAAGCCGTATCTGATTCCTGGACTAACAGTTGAAGTTTTTGCAAAGATTCTACAATGCCTTTTAATTGTTTGAATCCGCTATACTGCTTTATAATCTGAATGGCATTCTGAAGTTGGGAGGCTTCAGATTTTGAGATGGGTGATTGGGTAATGGAATAATTTTCGTCTTCATAAATATAGCATTTATTACCCCGATCATATTTTATGGGAGCAAAATACCCAAGGGCTTCGTTATCTCTCATTTCTGATATATCCCCTTTGATCGTTCGTTCAGAAAAACTCAAACGTTCTCCCGTTTTATCGTAAATATGTTTACTACATGCTTGAGCTAATCCTTCCCAATTATAATTTTTGCTTTTCTCCTTTAGACAATGATCAATGATCCGGTATCGAATTAATGCATTCTTAGTAGTTCGCAAGTGTAGTTATTTTTAGTGGTAATTGAATGTCCGTGCAAATATACTGCACGACAAGTATTCCTGTGTATTATATGCGAATGGATTAAAAACAGGCCAGTAAATCACCTCCAAGACACTTAAGAAATAGACAAGGCTCCCAAGGCACTCAAATATTAAATATTGTTGTTAAATAATAAAGAAACTTTGGTGACCAAGGTTGATCTAGGGCGTTTAAAAACAAGTAAATAAATCACCAAGCCGCATCCTCTTTTCATTTCTTTATAAATCTGCTTCGAGAAGAGCATCAAATCTCTTAAGATAGATCCTTGAACTTTGTAAATCGCAGGCCTCATATTAAAAGTTCCACAATAGGCTACGCTTTACTAAAGACTTTTTAGTATAAGTGATTTCATGTTAATAACTTTTTTGTAAGAATGATTTATTTATTGCAAGATTTCCAAGCTAGAATTCCGTCAAAAAAGTTTAAAAATAAAGGTTTTGACTTTATCGTGCAAGTTAATTGCACGATAGATTCTTTTCTTTGCAGAGTAACAAAAATTAAAAAGAAATGAATTGCCTAAAATGTAAAAAGCCCATCCCAAGCGGGACCCCACATTTTTCGATTTTGAAGAATATTGAAACCATGAGCCATGATTTTAACACTGGTGATAACTTTGTTGAGGTTTTGGACTCGGTTTCTTTGTTCGAACTTTGTGGAGAATGTGGAAATAAATTTGATCCAGAAATATTGGTGCGTTTGTTTAAAATTACCCCGCTAAATAATACCATAGCTCGTCAAAATTAAAATTATCTCAAATGGAAAATCTACAAACTTCTACCATACTTTATGGTTGCCTCATCATGTCTGTACTATTTGGTCTGATCATTCATCTATTGTATAAAGCTAAATTTGATTCGATTTTAGTGGAAAATAAAATGCTTAAAGATCGTTCAGATATTATTCAAACTGAATTAATCCAAGAAAGAAAATATCTTAACGAATCTACCTCTAAGATTGAGCTATTGAATAAGCAAAATACCATTCAAGAATCAAATCTTTCTAATCTAAGAATCCAATTACGGGAATCTAAAGATGATGAAGCCTATCAATTGCAAAAATTTGAACTCATAGCAAATCGAATTTTAAAAGCACAATCTGCAAATCTAAACACACAACAACAAGCTAGTTTGAAAATGATATTAGATCCTTTACAAGTTAAGATTAAGCATTTTGAAGAGAAAGTAGAATATACCAATAAAGAATCATTGCAACGCCATGCTTCCTTGAGAGAGCAAATTATTGGTTTGGCAGATTTGAATAAACAAATGTCTAAGGAGGCGTTAGATTTGACTCGTGCTCTGAAAGGAGACAACAAGCAACAAGGTGATTGGGGTGAGATGATCTTAGAATCCATCCTTGTGAAATCTGGTCTGGAAGAAGGTCGGGAATTTACTAGACAAACATCCATGAGAAATGACGAAGGAAAACTGTACAAGCCCGATTATATAATTAGCTTACCAGATGGCAAGAAAATTATTATTGACTCTAAGGTTTCACTATCGGCATATAATAGATTTATAAATGAAGTCTCAGAAGAGCAAACCAATATACATCTTAAAGCACACACATTATCCGTCAGAAACCATGTTGAGCAATTAGCGAACAAACAATACCATGACTTATATCATATCGAAAGTCCGGATTTTGTATTGATGTTTATTTCTATAGATACCGCATTTAGTAGTGCATTAAAATTTGATAATAGTCTCTACGAATATGCTTATCACAAGAATGTCATCATTGTAACTCCAGCTACTTTGTTAGCCACTTTAAAAACAGTAGAGACCCTGTGGAGAAATGACAAGCAGCAAAGAAATGCTTTGGAGATTGCCGTAGAAGCGGGTAAAATGTATGATAAGTTGGTCGGTTTTGTCACAGACCTTGAGAAGGTTGGAAGCCAATTGGATACAGTCAAAAATTCCTATAATGACACCATGAAAAAACTAAGTTATGGAAAAGGTGATTTGATAAGTCGAGCAGAATCTTTAAAAAAACTAGGTGCTAAAACCAACAAGACTTTCAATACTAAGGTAGTCTCTATGGCGAAGTCGGTTAGTGGTATGTAGTGAATTGATCAGTATTTTAGTTCTGGAATCTAAAAGCAAAAAACACAAGATAATTATGTAAAAAGCAAATAATTAAGAATAGTCATATTAATAATAGTGTATATGGAAAGGAGTTGTCCAATAATGGATGCTCCTTTTTTAATGAACAAAATGTCCCATTTGCATCTAATCCGCCATCTCCAACGCTGTCTGAAGTTTGTAACTTCAGGCTTATATCCAAGCTGAAATAATAGAAATAAGTTGTGATTACAAAATGATATTGAAGTGAAATAAACGGTGTAATAATAACAAACAATTATTGAACTTAGGATCAAAGTTTGACATCTGTAGTATGGTATTGTTGTATGATATATGAGTTCGAAGATGCAAACTTCGAACAGCGGAGGACTTTTAAATTTAATTTCTCGCCGGTCTCCTGTTTATTCTCTTCCTTCAGCTTGATATCTCTTCGAAATGGGTTGGTTTAAAATTAATTTGTCATAATTTTTGTAGAAAATAACGCCAAATTTCATTCTTATTACATTACCGACCTCTGTTAAGCGTAGGCTGTCGCATAGAAATTGAGCCACCGGAGGCATGTGATGAGAATGACCCATGCGTATCCAATCCCCCAACGCTTAACTTTGAAATTATTCAATGCGCAGATCAGGGAGTAGAAAATGGCATTATAGAACTTTCAGTATCGGGTGGAACCGCCCCTTATCGACTTATAATTTTTGGACATAGTCTACAACTGATCAATAATGAAGATGAAGTTGTTCAGGTAGATGGATTAGAATGTGGAGATTACAGAATAGTAATAAGAGATAGTAATGATTGTCAGGATATTCATGAGATGGAGATCGAGTGTTGTGAAGGAGGGCAAGAGTGTGAGTTGTTGAGTTTTATAAAAGTTATTCCAATAGACCCGTTTACTGCTAAATTAGCTTTCGTTGAAAATCAAGACACATTAGCATTCCTAAATGAAATTAGTAATCGTGGTTTCACTTTAAACCAATTACAAGAATCTGCAAATAATTTACTGAACGCAGATTACATAATGCAATCGGAATTCTCAGCACAAATACTAAATATTAATCCTGATACGATTGCACTGGATATAGAACCAATGAAAGTAGGTATTGATAAGTGGCGAATGTATGCTACGACCAATACTCCGCTTGGCGGAGAATTATTGATTTCACAAAGCTATAATACACTTTCTGGTGATTCAGGGTTTTGTGAAAATCCTGCATCTCCTGCGGATTCGTGCCCTCTAGACCTATCAGCCTGGGTCTGCTCCAGTGGAGATTCCAATTATATGACAGTTAGTATTTATGAGTCAACAGGACCATTTACTATATTAATAGTCTATAGTGATGGGTATGAATTAATAGAAAACTATACTTCAACTACATGGTCTGGAGTGGTAGATCAAGTACCTACTTATGTATGGGTGGTTTCAGAAGAATGTGAATTATCTATTCACTCAACTTATGTTTTTGAATTTGAAGAACAATTAGATGACATCGACTTACATATTCCGTGTGAGAATGTTGACAAATGTGTATTATTGGAGGAGTTAATTATTGATTTAGGCTGTCTATTCATTTCTGAAAAATTCAGTATAAGTATAACAAGTCCAGATGGGAAAATTTATGATTGCAGGACTATCAACGATGAATTTTGTGCAATTCAAGGGGAAGGAACATATACGATTTCTGTTGTTTCAGAAGGAGAAATTTTTAACGAAATAGCGGTAAATGTTACCCTTGAGAATGATTGTAGTTATTCAGAAGTTGAAAATAATTGCCCCAACGAAAGTGTGATAATAAGGCCTAACGATTTACTAGTTAGTTGTGATCATCCATTAACCATCGAAATTATAGGGAATTATGAGACTCTTTATTGGGGGCAACAAGAATTAAGTTCCCATACGGTCGAAGTTACAAATCCTGGAACATATTACTTATTTGTAACGTATGAAGGAGATGATGATTGTACGGATGTATTTGAGATATTTGTAGAGGGACTTGATTGTGAAGATCCGTGTGAAGGGATAATATGTGATGATGGGAATGCTTGTACTTTTGATAGTGTTATATTTGATAGTATTAGTAATAGTTGTATATGTAATTATGAGTTAGATCAAAATGACCCAGATGGGGATGGAGAACCAAATGCATGTGATCCAAATGATTTTGATCCATGTGTTAATACCATAAATAGCTGTGATGATATTCTTTGCGAAAATGGACATTATGTAAATGAACTTTGCGATGATGGTAATCCATGTACTATTAATGATAGAATTGATTCTAGTTGTGGTTGTAAAGGGGAAATCATTTGTGATATTGATGATTGTGAGGATATTAATCCCCCGAATGGACAGTGTGATGAACTTGATGAATGTCAAGTGAAAGTGGAGATATGTGGGAATGGGTTGGATGATGATTGTGATGGTGAAATAGATGAAGATTGTGAATGCAATAAAACCTTCGAAGTATTATCAGAAATTTTTGAATTCTGTGATCCAGATAATTCTAATCTTAATAGATCACCCACAAGTAGGGAGTGTGGTGCTGAAAATTTTACAATAGAAGTATCAAATGGTTTTAATGCTTATGAATGGAATAATTTGGAAAATGAAACTTCAACTACTTCTTCAGAAAACTCTATAGAAATTACAAATGCTGGAATTTATGAAGTTATTGCAACTGATACTGATGGATGCACTTATAACTTAGAATTTGAAATCAAAAAATGTGGAAAAACAAAAGATTTTAAAATCATAAGTGAACCTAAACATATTTGCTTTGAAGGAAATGAAACAGTGACCCTTACTTTGCAAGACCTTAATACAGTAGTTGATAGCAATTTCTGCTTTACTTGGTATAATAAAAACCCTAGAAACTTTCCTAATGCCGTTATTGAGACAACCCAAAGTATAACAATTGATAGTCTAGGTAAATACTGGGGTCGAGTAGAATATAAAGCTGAAGATGAATGTTTGAACACAATCAAGTATGAAGTGAAATGTGAACCAGGACATAAAGATGGTTTTTATATTAATATGGTAGGCGATACTACTAAATGGAGAAATAAGGATACTATTTATATCTGTCCGGATTCATTTGAATTTCATTTATTACATGACTCTTTTGACATTTGTTTAGATCAAACTAATTGGTACTTTAACAATAATTTGGTTTGTGAATCCACCCTTTTATGCGAATTTCCAATCATAGAAAGTGATGATTTAAAAATAGAAATTTGTGGTAAAGAAATTATCAAGCTGAAAATAAAATTAGAGGAAGTAAAGAAAGTCTTGGAAGAAAATAGTCCTGAATATTCTTTCGATGATAATGAGTTTAAAGAATATATGAGTAGGTATAGAGAAAAAAATGGTTTTCATTTTCCTTGGCAAATTTTAGTCGATACCATCACTGAAAAAGTAGAACTAAAACCTGAGATTCAAAATAAAGATAATATTGTTTCAGATAGAGATTCAAATTATCATTTATCCTTTGATGAAGAAATATTGAGTATAAAAGATTCAACAGGACTGGATCAAGTGACGAGTACTATTACCCATTGTGATTCTTCTATTCTTAAAACATTTTCTGTACAAAAAAAGAAACTCTATGTACGTGCTATAAATATTTGTGAAACGAATGATGATCGGATAATACACACAGCGAATGATTCAATGCTAATGCCAGATGATATATGTGTAGATGCAGGGGCAGATGGTATTGTAGAAACACAAGATTATCTGCAAAATATAAGTGGAGATGATTTTTCTTATGGCATATCTCATGGAATGACTCGAGTCGTTGCTATTGTCGCTGGATCTGACAGTCTATGCAATACTTATGCAGTAAAAAGTGATACAGTATGTTCAAATATAAACTTATCTAGCTTTATAAATGCCACAAAGGATATATACTCTCAAGTAGGAATTGAAATAGAAATAGCTGAAATTTCTACAGAATATCGTAACTTTAATAGATATGATTCTAATGGTAATTATCCAAACAGTCATTATCAATTACCAAATTATGAAGTAAATTACATTGCAAATCAATTATCTCCACCATCACTACCATCAGATACAGTTTTGGTAATCGGTGTTCCTGATTTAGTTAAATTGAAAAATGGTTCTTGGGTATCTTCAGCTGGTATAGCAAAAGCTGGAGAGAATTATTGCGCTATAGGTCAAACAGAGGCAGTGCCGGCTACTATGGCACACGAAATAGGTCATGCTAAATATAGTTTGCAACACCCCAAAGATGAATTTGGAATATGTGATCCAGACAACTTATTGTTTTATACTAATTCAATACCTCCAGGTGCCCCTGATACATGCTCAACTGGATTACAAATTAATAGAAGTTCAAAATTTAGACATTATCAATGGAAAGAAATCCATGAAAAACATTAAAAATTTAAATTATGAAAACAAAAAGCATAGTAGCTATAGTTATTCTAACTTTTCATATTAGCTGTAAATCACAAGAATTAAATTTAAAAATTAATGATCTTGATGAAGATGCTACGGAACAAAATGATTCTCTTTTTCTTATAGGTGAACAAGACTTTCTCATACTTTGTAATCACCGAAATATAGTACCCAAGAAAACCATAGATAGTCTATTTGAGAAAACAAATAATAAAATTGACTTCAATCTATTGTATGGTGGTTGGACGACTGGCCAATTAAAGAATCGCATACTATATGAAGTATTGCAAGGGAACAAGAAATATGAACAAATATTTTTAGAAGGATTGATATCTCAAAAAAATAATAGATATGCAGATAAAACATTGTATGATTGGCATGTGTCAGTTCTTAAATCATGGGCCCCATCTGATTTGAAAACCAAATTTTTATTAGATTATTTGCCTGAGCCATTGCCAGATTGCTCTAATTTTCCTCCGGAGATATCAGGAGGTATGGGAATTTACCGATTAGCTCCAGAGTCTAGTTCGAATCTGATAGCTTTAATTTTGTACAATTACAAGATAGAAGATATAGAGCATATAGTAGAATATCTGAATGAAATACACAGAGATTATTTCGTTAATCCACATTATCGCGAGTTAACTAATTGTGAAGTACTTAGTAAAATTGTCAAATACATTAGAAATGAAATAATTACACTATCTGAGCAGGGTAAGTTACGACCCCAAGATCCAATAGAATATTTTTCTATTGTCCATGGAAAATTTGCCAAGAAGACAGGAAATTATGAGACTTTTTCTAAATACTCTAATAAATCATTATATGATGCTATTAGGAATACTCCTGATAGATGACACACTACAACCCCCACCGCTGTTTGAAGTTTGCAACTTCAAACCAGCCAAGGCACGACAATCGCAACAGGTGAAACAATAATCCCCGCTGTTTGAAGTTTGCAACTTCAAACCCATATAAAAAAACTAAATGAACACACAAAAAGACATAAAAGGATATAAGATAACAAACCAATATGGAACGTATTTCATAACATGTACGATCGTTGGGTGGGTAGATTTTTTCACTCGAAGAGAATGTGCGGAGATAATTCTAGAATCATTAAAGTATTGTGTTAATCATAAAGGTCTAATAATAAATGCTTACGTCATCATGCCAAGTCACATGCACCTAATAGTAAGGGCGAAAGAAAACAGTGATGGTCTATCAGCAGTCATAAGAGACTTTAAAAAGCATACATCAAAAAAGTTAATACATTGGATCGAAACAGAAAAGCTTGAAAGTAGAGCAGATTGGCTGAAAGTAGTTTTCAGATATCATGCAAAACATAATAAGAATAGTAAAAATTATCAAATATGGAAACAAGACAATCAACCAAAGGAGTTAATTCATCCTAAGTTTACAAGGCAAAAACTAGATTATATTCATAATAATCCGGTACATGCTGGTTTTGTAAGAAATCCGAGTGAGTATGTGTTTAGTTCAGCCTATGATTATGAGAATGACGAAAGGGGTGAATTAAAAATGGAATTAATAGATTTTGGAAGCGAAGTTGGATATGTGTATACGGTATGATCGTATGAGATATGAGTTCGAAGTTACAAACTTCGAACAGCGGAGTAACAAAACCTAAATGGAATGTATTTCATGATGTGTACTAACGTCGAATAGGTAGAATTATAAACTCGATGTGGATATGCGGATATAATTTATAATCTTAGATACTTTTAATAGACAAATAAACGATTACAAGTCTGAACACCCACCCCTCCCAGTATCACTATTTGTGATGCATCATAAATGTATAAATTTTTCGCCAAAAACCGAATGATGAAAAAGAAAGTAATATCTGAAATAAATAAGACTACGAATTACTTTGACTCAATAATAACAGTCAATATTACTAATCTTAAAATTATTTCAACAATAATAATAATTTGGCTATCCCATATTCCGCTTTTTTCAAACTATGAAGTTACAGTTTCTCCATATTTTGAGAATGGCCATTGTCAAAATCTAATTACAGTGATCCTGGATGGAGAAACTGGACCCTTTGATATTAAAATTATCGAAAATAACATCCAAATTGAGTCCATTTTTAATTTAGATAATGGAACATATACATTTCTTTTGGATCAGACAACTAGTGGTCAATATGGTTACAACATAAAAATAGTAGATGAATTTGGTTGCGAAAAATGGTTTGAAAGAGATGTCTATTGCCCTGATTGTGAAAATTCAAATGAAGAAGTAATTATAGATGTAATTACTGATTGTTATTGTAATGATCAAGCTTCTTGGTCGATTGTAGAGGTGGTAGATACAAATTTGGATGTACATAGTTATGAATGGTCACATGGTGGAGATAGGGATCCACCCTTTCTCCTTGGCGCAGGGGAGCATTCTGTCACAATTACAGATATTTGTGGGAATCAATATATTCGGGATTTTGAGATTTGTAATTGTGGTTTAGAGTTTAGTTGGGAAATCGATTATTCTATTATTGATGGTCAAGGTTATATTGCGCCTGCTGTAACTATTGAAGGTGAGTTTCCGCCATATACAATTATTCGTCAAGAGTGTCTTGGAGGTTTAAATTTTAATTGGAGTAATGGTGATGAAACTTATATTGCGAATGATTTAGATCCAGGAGAATATTCTGTGACCATTACAAATGATAATGGATGTTCTAGAATTGAAGAGTTCGAAGTTTTTTGCATTGACTCAGATAACAGATTTAATCCAACATTTAAGATTATTGCTTTTAAATCTCCATGCAATGAAGAAAATGATGTAGGATCTATGCAAATTCAAATTCATTTATTATCATTTAAATTAGTGGTTTATGACGTTACAAATAGAACTACTCATTTAATACAGGAGAATGAAAATGAAAATGATCTTTCTGTTGTCATAAGTGATTTGGAGAAAGGAGCTGAATATATAATTTATGTGCAAGATGAAGATACTAATTGTCTTGATGAAATTTTATCTCTTAATCTAGGTTGTGATAATTGTGATGATTTAGAAGATGAATATTTTTTAGGTGTTCAAAATCCATGTAATTATTCTGATGGCGATGATATTGGTTTTATTGTGGCTTGCCGTTATAATAATGATCAACATATTGTTGAATGGGGTGAAGGAGGTGAAATAGGTTTTTTCGATAATTGCCATAAATTTAGTGGAAAAGATTTCGAAGATTTCGATCCGGGAGGCGATGATTCTAGCAGCAAGATCCAATGTGTAAGTATACATAACATTGAAACAGGGTGCTTTTTTGAATCTTGCAATCAGTTGGATTTATTTCATCGATCACCATGTCATCCTTATTTTGCCCAAAATAATAACTCGATTGATGAAGAACCATCGGCAAATTTAGCAGGAAGTATAACAAAGTTGTATTCAGGAGGTCATGTCTGTCAAATTAGTGATCCCAATCCTTATATTTTTCTCCCAAATGATCCAAATGATCCATGTTCAGGAGGAGGTACTTTGATTGTAGGATGCTATCCCGGATTTGCTGGAACATATATTGATATCCCAAGTAATCAAGAGGGTAATTCTGGGCAAGATTATATTGGTTTTCCATTTATCTATGGAGACTTGAGTATTGGATGTATTTCAGGTGGGTGTATTTGGGATTACTTAGATTTGCTAGCTTTAATACCAGAAAGTATTCCCTATGAAGTAAATTTTTCGACCCCAGATTATATTACAGGATTTATTAAATGTGATCCCGTAGACGGAGAAAGCTCTGATTGGTATCTAGGAGATATTCCAAATGTCGTGCCTGGGGATTGTTTTGATGTTGATGTAAATTTATTGAATACTCAGAATGTTACTAGTCTAGAACTCTCCATAACTAAAAATGTCGAATCTTGTGAATTTAGTTCATCTTTTACTTTTGCACCTATAGATGCAAATCCAGGTGAAACAGAGTTTGTATTCAGTTGTCCAAATCTCGAAGAGTTGTTTCCTGGGGAAGATATGATTGCAGATTATTGCTACTGTGTAAAATTATATCTTTCTACCTCTAATAATTCAGAATTGGTAAAATGTAAAACTTTTTCTATTGCGGACCAGGGGGATATTTATGATTGTGAATATTGTCAATATTTAGATCCATATAGTCATAAATATATATCATTCAGAGATTGTGGCTTAGGATATTTATTTTCTGGATCTACTGTTAACAGTGAAAATTACCCTGATTGCGTCAATATACCATGTACTTGGTGTACTCGACCAGTTTCAAGTGGAGAAAATGATGAAAATGGGCAAACCATCTATGACGCAGGTGTATTTAGAACTTGTGATGGTCATCCAGAGACATTCGTTGGGACAGGGGGTGAAGTTCTTCCAGACTGTATGTACTTGTCTGGTGACACAGTAGATTCAAGATCTGACTTTGATGAAGTCTATAACTTTACACTCTCCATCTTCCCCAACCCCTTCGCCAACAACTTCAACATGAAGTTTGTAAATGACAAAGGATACGAAGAAATAGAATATAGAATTATATCATCAAGTGGAGAGATCATAGAGAACCAAATACTACATGTTGGCAACGATGTAAACATCTTTACCATCGATGCTTTAAACGACAAACCAGATGGAATCTACATGATTCAATTAACTAATAACGGAACCGCAGTAGCAGAAGATCGAATGATAAAAATAAATAGATAAAATGAAATATATTTCTCTATCCCTAAAAATCAAACAATGAAACCAGATAACTTTAGAATGATGTATATGACCTTCATAGGAATCGTATTTTCGATTTCCATGAAGGCAGAATACCAAGTAAATCTCTCAGACACATATTACAATACTGTAGGCTATTGTTTCTTAGATATATCCGTTACGATAACGGGAAACTCAGGACCTTTTGATATTTATGTTTATCGAGAGGAGGATATTGATGATTTTCACAATCCTTACATAGTTAGATATAATAAGCCAACAGGACTCACAGATTTAGGATCTATTCCTACAGATGAAACCTTTTATGTGGTGATCATTGATGAGTATGATTGTGAATGGATCTCTGAGCCTATTAATGAAGAGTGTTATTGTCCAGTAAACTTAAATGTGGTTCCAGGTTGGATGCCAGGTGACTGTAATAGTAGCAATGGTATGATAAGTTTAGACTTCATTCAGGGTGGTACTGAGCCATACACAGTTATATGGGGTGATGATACGATTGAAGATCATGGCACATGGTATGGAGGATTTTCACATGGAACCTATGGTGTTACCGTTACTGATGCAGTCGGTTGTGTAAAAACAGCAGAAATAGATTTTATTGCAGAAACGGAAGATGATATTGATGGATGTGAATGTGGAGATGTCAATGTTTCCATTTCCAATGGCAATTGTGAGTACACTGCGAATTATACCGGCACATGCACGAATCCAACCTTTCAATGGTTTATAAATTATCAACCAATAGAAGGCGCCATTTTTCAGCAATTTTCTATGAATTATAATAATAATTATAGTGGGAATTTTACCGTAGCAATCTTTTGTGACGGAGGTTGCGAGGATCTGTCCAACCTTAGATCAGCATATTGCCCCAATCCATCGTGCTATGGGAGTGTTGATATAATTGAATCTGATTGTGAGCTAAGCTTAAATATTGGCAATAGTACCACCCCAATTGTAGATATTGCTTGGACTACACCGAATGGTAATTATATTCATGATGTAACTACCTTAGATGCATCAGGAATGAGCGGGACCTTCAGTGTTTCTTACGTACTTAGTAATGGTTGCTTTTATTATGGCACCTATACGATTGAGGAACCTTGCGGAGTGATAGATTGTGATTGTCAACTGATTAACCCTATAGTCAATGACTGTGTATTAAGCTATAGCATACAAGGTACAGGTTGTGATAATTTTGAATTAGAAATCGAAGAAGAAATCGTTGATGATATTCCCGATGTAGTAGCTGGAAATTATACCTACGAATTTGAAGCAGATGGGGTAAAAAGCATACGATTGATATCTGACATTTGTGACCTAGAAACGGAAGTTACGTTTAATGAGCCATGTTATCCAGATTGCGATTGTTCGATAAGTGATATGTATGTAAGTGGTATTGATATGATCGTTGTATTATCCGGAACTGGATGTGATAATTATAGACTTAAACTTTCAGGACCTAGCAATCCTTATGGTCCAAACGTAACAGATGAAGTTGCCTTAGTTGGAAATAATGTATTTGATCTGACGAACAAAGATGCAGGAGATTATCAAGCAGAATTATATTCAACTCTATGGCAATGCTATGATATAACTTATGAATATGTATTTGTTGGTTCTACGACAGGAGATGATGATCCATGCTCATTTTGCTCTTTGCATACTAGCTCTTCACCTTCTCAACATGATGAACCAACAGGTAGTATTACGCTTAGCCCAATTTGTAATCCGCCATATAATTATGTGTTAACTTATTTAGGTAGTGAAGTTTCATCAGGTACTTGGAGCAGTCAAGATTTAACAATTGATAATTTAGCAGATGGCACTTATTATGTGACAATTACAGATCCAGATTGCGAATTTCAATCATCAATAGTAGTTGACGAAAATGTGGTATGTGGAAATTGTAGCTTACAATTAGGTACTACCTTGCACCTAAATTGTGATAGTGATGAAGCGACCGTTTCTGTAATCGCAAATAATTGCGACGGATTTGTGCAATTTGCATGGTCTGGATCTCCAACTTCCTATTCTGGAGCTACAGCGACTTATTCAACGGGAGGAATATATAATGTAACAGCTACTGATGCCGCTGGATGTACATCAAACATTGATTTTGAAATACAAGATGACCGAGGAAATTGTGATGGCGATTGCGACGCATCCTTTACAATTCACCATCATAAAACTTGTGATGATGAATATGGTTCAGCTTCTATTGATTTATCTGATGGTTGTAATGGACCGGTTAATTTTAATTGGAGCCATACCAATGTATCGATACAAAGTGATGCCCAACTAGCGCCAGATGATTATTCTGTGACTGTTACAGATGCAAATGGAAGTACCGATGAGCTTACTTTTACGATTGACGATAACGCACAAGATTGTTGTATTGGATGTGAAGCAGTCATTTTATCATATACAGACATTGATTGTAATGCAGATGATGGGACAGCAGAGGTAGGACTTAGTGGAGATTGTGATGCAATTACAGGAATTTTATGGTCTTTTCAAGGTGCCACCACTTCTAATGTTATTTTACCGGAAGGCACACATCAGGTTACCATTACAACAGGAAGCGCTCCCAATGATTGCACTTACAGTACAGAAGTAACAATTGCCGAAGATGTGGCTGGATGTTGTATTGGTTGTACGCTTGATTCATTTGCTAAACAAGATATTGATTGTGATAATGAGACAGGAACGGCAACATTGAATGTTACAGGTTGCAAAGGACCTATTAAATATGTTTGGACCAAAGATGGGGACGCAAACCCTCTTGGTCAATTTTTCCTATTTAATCACTTTAGTGTTTCTGGTTTAGAGGCTGGAGATTATGAAGTTGTTGCAATAGATGCCGATGATTGTCGAGTGACTCAATCATTTACAATAGCAGTGAGTCCTGAAGATTGTTGTATTGGTTGTGAAGTTGAGTTCACCAATGTTAATCATGCAGATTGCCAAAATCCAAATGGGACAGCTCAAGTAGGTCTATCAGGAACATGTGAAAGTATAACTTCTATCTTATGGTCTAACAATGGAACGAATGCATTTGTTACTTTACCTCCTAATAATTATACAGTAACTGTAAATACGGCAAATTGTCAATATACTGGAGTGATAGAAATTGAAGATCAATCAGGAAATTGCGGAGTAAGTATAACTGTAAATAATCATGTTGATTGTTTTAATGCAAATGGATGGGCCACTGCTAACACAGTGGGATGTATAGGAGATCTACAATATGCTTGGAGCTCTGGGCATAGTGATAGCTCCGTATCCTTATATGAAGGGTATCATACCTTAACCGTCACTGATGCAAATGGGTGCTCCAATACAGCAACAGTTCAAATTAAAAATTTAACAGGAAATTGCGAGTGTGATTATAGTTCTTGTGATGACGGCAATCCATGTACCATAAACGACACAGAAGGAATATATGGATATGATGCATCGATTTGTCAGCCCTGTGCCGGAACATTGATAACTTGTAATTCAGAACTTTCCACTGTTGAAACATGCAACGATGGCAATCCGAATACGATAAACGATGTGCAGACTATATTAGATTGTGACGGATCTATCTGTGTTCCATGCGCAGGTGTGGCACCTAATTGTTCCCCCAATAATACAATAATCCAAACTTGCAATGATGGAAACCCTTGCACGTTTGATGATACAGAAACAGTATTGCAATCAGATGTGACAATAATATGTGTTCCTTGTTCAGGAATCGTCGTTGCAGTTTGTACTATACCTTCAACGGTCCAAAACTGTGATGATAATAATCCTTGTACTATAAATGATATTCAAGAAGTTGATTATTGCGATAATAGTATTGTTTGTGTTCCATGTGCAGGAATACCCATAGATTGTGATACTGGGCCTTTTACGGTTCAATCATGCGACGATGGCAATGCAAATACTATAAATGATGAGGTGACTATATTGACTTGTGACGGCAATATTTGTATTCCATGTGCTGGTACACCTACACATTGCTCTTCTGACGAAACCCTAATCGAACCTTGCAATGATAATAATCCTTGTACAGTATACGACAAGCAAACTATTCTACAATCTGATGGGACCATCTGTAAGCCTTGCATGGGAATTACGATCTCAGATTGTTCAAAGCCTCCAACGATACAAGGCTGTGATGATGGTGATCGATGTACAATAAATGATACTCAAGGAATTGACCTTTGTAATAACATTGTTTGTATACCATGTACTGGAACACCAACAGATTGTAATTCGGGTCTAGTGGAAATTGTTCCATGTGACGATGGTAATCCTAATACGATAAACGATGTGGAAACCATATTAGGTTGTGACGAATCTGTGTGTAAACCTTGTAGTGGGACTTCAACAAATTGTAATTCTAGTCCAACAACAACTCAATCTTGTGATGATGGTGATCCATGCACGACAGGTGACATGGAAACTATCTTAGATTCAGATGGGTCTGTGTGTGAGCCATGTACAGGGCAACCTGTGACGCCAGAAGTAATCTTTGATGAAAATGTTACAACTTCAGCAACAATTACAAATTGTATAATTACATTAACAGCAGAAATGACTCCTTACAGTAATTGCGTTTGTTGTGATGTCCAATGGAATTATGAAGACGACTATGATGTGATTATCGAGAATGACATAGCTTTTTCTCTTGATAAAGGTCCCATTTCTATGACATGTGATGACATTGGGTTGGCACGCTTTGTTTTTAACGACATATGCGCAATAGGCCTCGGCGAGGTTACTATGTCTGGAACTCAAACGATATCAAGCATATCTAATGATTGCGGTCCAGCTGCTAGTTCAAACAGTCCTGAGCCAGATATCTCAAGTAATTTTTCAGTTACTTATGATATTACTGAACCTGATTTAGTGGCTTGTGGATGTACTTCAAATCCTGCAGACCCTTGTGAAAATTTAGAAATAAGTTGCAACGTCAGAAATAATAATTACACTTATTGTGTCGATAATCCATCATCGTCATCCTTGACATATTTATGGACTTATGACGGATCAAATGGAGATAATTTTAATACAGGTGATTGTTATATTATTACAGGGGGTGGAACTGGCGGAATTTTAACTCTAATAGTTTCTGGTAGTGATTGTTCAGATTCTGAAGAATATACTAAAGGTGTAAAAGGAGGAACAGCAGATTGCAGTGGTGGATCGAGATAAAATTTAGTCAACAATAGAAATGATATTTTACAAACTCAAAAGCGCAGTATAAATAGATGCTAAGTAATTATTGTTATTCAAAAAAAAAGGTCAGGCTTTTACCTGGCCTTTTATTATTATATAAATAATCAGATATTATGAGACAAATATTAATCATCTCAACCCTTCCTCAAAAAGAAAGAAACATCCCGCCCACTTTTGCCTTAAACCCTCTTTTATTTTCAAGAGAGGGTCAGGAACTTGAAAAGTTTCTGGGGTGAGATGATATCCCGTTAAGCGTAGGCTGACGCATCAGAAATGAGCAAAGCCGCCTTCGCTTTTAAGTTCTTTGAAAATCGTTTCTAGCAAAACATCAAATCCTTCAAGACAGATTTTTTTAAATCAAATTTATCCTTTACCGGACACTCCTTTTTGATCCTAATCCTCTGGAATAATATTCTGCACTCTTCCCACCTCCCCAGTATCTAACATAACCTTAATTCCATGAGGGTGATTTGAAGATTTGGTTAAAATTCTTTTTACAAGGCCCTCCGTTAATTCACCAGATTCTTGATGTTTCTTTTGCACGATCTCGACAAGCATGTCTAATTCAATGTTGCTTTTCTTTTTAGGATCCATAGGTTTTTAGTGTGTCTCTTAGTTTATTTAACTTAATTCAGAGTGTTCATCGGTCGAATGCTCTTAAAGGTGATATTAAATTTTATATATTTAAGTAAGATCTGTCAAATATTCTATTCAAATTTATATATGCGAAAGATTATAACCTTTTTAAATTTTCAGTTAATTGTGTTGACGATTGCCAACGTAAGCATCTATGCACAAACAGATGAAAGACTTTTTTCTATTAAGGAGTCTATCTCAAAAGAACGGATACAAGCCGACATAGAAAAGTTGGTTTCCTTCGGGACACGACATACGCTATCAGATACGGTCTCAAATGAAAGAGGGATCGGCGCCGCAAGAAGATGGATAAAAAAATCATTCGAAGAAATTTCAAAAAATTGTAACGATTGCTTGGAGGTATCTTACCATAAGGGTGAAGTCAGAGCAGGAGAATCCAGAAGAATTCCAGACGATACCTGGATCGTAAATGTCTTAGCCATAAAGAGGGGAACTTTATATCCTAATCGATATATCATTATGTCTGGAGATATTGATTGTAGAGTTTCTGATCCATTGGACGCTACCTCTGATAATCCGGGAGCCAATGATAATGCGACGGGAATGGCTGGTGTCATGGAGGCCGCTCGAGTATTGTCAGAATACGAATTCGAAAGTTCTATCATGTTTGTAGGTTTGTCAGGAGAAGAACAAGGTCTTTTTGGTGGTAAATTATTAGCTAAGACAGCCAAGGAAGAAGGCTGGGATATCATTGGAGTTTTGAATAATGATATGATTGGAAATACGACTGGCATAACTGGAATAAAGGATAATAGAAGTTTTAGGATTTTCTCCGAACCAAATCCACCAAACCCTGATGAACAACAACTAATTTGGAACCGATTTTATGGGGGCGAAGTAGATGGTCCTTCAAGACAACTAGCGAGGTACATACATCAATTAACAAATACGTATTATCCCGAATTGGAACCCAAAATGATTTATCGTTTGGATCGTTTTGGACGAGGAGGTCACCATAGACCTTTCAATGACGAAGGCTTCGCTGGAGTGAGAATTATGGAAACGCATGAAAATTATAACCGTCAGCATCAAGATATAAGAAATGAAGATGGAATAGCCTATGGAGATGTCATCGAATTTGTTGATTTTGAATATGCTGCTAACCTTACGGGTGTAAATGCTATTAACTTAGCTGCACTAGCATGGGCCCCAACTCCACCGCAAATCCTCATGATCGGCGGTGCTGTACAAGCTTCGACCAAATTAAGGTGGGACGCATCAGATAGCGGGAATTTGGTTGGGTATAAAGTATATTGGAGAGATACGACTTCTCCTATTTGGCAATATAGTAAATGGGTAGGAAATAAAACTGAAGTAGAATTAAAAAATGTGGTCATTGATAATTATTTATTTGGGGTGTCATCGGTTTCTAATTCAGGGCACGAAAGTGTCATCGTATATCCAAGAACATTGATTCCTAGAAGGAATTAAATTGCCGACTCAAAGTTAACATTCAAAACTAGATGAAAGAAACCGTGTAGAGACTCTTTAAGTTGTGTCTAATTCCATTGAACAAGAATTATCGTTATGATATTCAAACAAAATAGATGATTTTGGGCGTGTGTCCGTCATAGTATAAATCTTGGGAGCCATCTTAAGCAAGAGGAATCTTTAAGATTAAATAAAGTTACAAGACAAAACGACCATCGGGAAAACTATTATTTCGTAACTCACTCATAAACTGATTTATTATAAATCTTATCCTTTCATTTTTATGAATTTATAGATACACACATTTAGGTTTTTCGGATTATAGCCTTAATTTGTGGTTATAAAATCAATAAATTATTGATCAGCCTATCATAAATATTTAATAACTTTGGTGCATTAATATCTATGTTGAGTTTTGCGATATAGTGTAAATGTGACGGAGTAAATACAACCATTATAGAAGATTGTACAGATGAAGAACTTGTTGCAATAGAATAGCATACAGAGGAGTAAATTCTACAGTTGCCAATGCAGATAAATATTTCGATCCGGGATTGGCAAAAACAGATCTTCAAAATAAGCAATAAAAAATATGTTCAATACTACATTTATAACTTATATTATTATTCTATTATTCTTAATGAATGCTTGTACTCTAAATTCCGAAGATCAACAAGTTGTAAGATTAGAGGATCAAGCAAGGGTCACTGCCGTAGAATGCACAGGCCAAGCCAATAATTATATACTCTCAGTGACCATGGAAAGCCCAGATATAGGATGTGAGCAATACGCTGATTGGTGGGAAGTATTGTATCCTGATAGCACACTAATTTATAGACGAGTGCTTTCTCATAGTCATGTAAATGAGCAACCGTTTACAAGAAGTGGAGGGGTCGTGAATGTAGGTCCGGATGAGTCTATCATCGTCCGGGCACATATGAATACAACAGGATATGGGTCCCAGGTCTTCAGTGGTAATTTGCGTGAGGGATTAGTGTTGGATTCCTTAAGTGTAGATTATGCAGTATCCTTAGCTAACCAAGAACCCTTGCCTCCGGAATGTCAATTTTAGTATTTAGCAATGTACTTTTAATTTCTGAAAATTTAACAAACATAATACAGAATGGATTACTCAGTTTTTAATTCACTTGCCAAAAAATATGGAACACCATTATATGTATATGATGGAGATAAAATTGTAAAAAACTACCATGAGTTTTGCAATGCTTTTGCAGTACCTAAATTAAAAGTTCATTATGCATGTAAAGCCTTAAATAATCTATCGATTCTCAAAATATTTAAGGCATTGGGATCTGGTCTTGACTGTGTTTCAATACAGGAGGTTAGATTGGCATTATATGCTGGATTCCAAGCTTCAGAGATCATATTCACGCCAAATAATGTCGGAGAAAGTGAATTTGAAGAAGCGATTGCTTTAGGGGTAAAAATCAATGTAGATAATTTACAAATGTTAGAATACTTAGGAATAAATCATCCTAATCTTCCTTTGTGTATCCGTATAAATCCTCACCTGATGGCTGGAGGCAACCATAAAATATCAGTGGGTCATATTGACTCCAAATTTGGTATTTCTATCCATCAAATTCCATTGGTCCAAAGATTAGTAAAGACTCTAAAAATAAAAGTGACTGGATTGCATGTCCATTCGGGGTCTGATATTTTGAATCCAGAAGTTTTTCTTCGAGCAGCTGAACTTGTGTTCAATGTAGCTCGAGATTTTGAAGAGTTAGAGACTATTGACTTTGGTAGCGGTTTTAAAGTGCAGTACAAGCCAAATGGGTTGTATACGGACATCAAAGAATTTGGAAAAATATTCAGTCAACGCTTCAATGATTTTTGTAAAGAGGTAAATAAAGATCTCACCTTGATTTTCGAACCCGGTAAATACATGGTAAGTAATGCTGGCTATTTTTTGGTCAATGTAAATGTTGTAAAAATTACTACCTCTTGCACCTTCATCGGTATTGATTCTGGTTTGAATCATTTCATTCGACCTATGTTTTATGATGGTTATCATGAGATAAAGAACTTAAGTAATCTAGACGGCCCCCAAAAAGTTTATGATGTGGTTGGATACATTTGTGAGACGGATACTTTTGCCAGCAATCGGATACTACCCGAAACAAAAAAGAACGATTTACTTTTATTTGAAAATGCAGGAGCCTATTGTTTTACGATGTCATCTAATTATAATTCTCGCTATCGCCCTGCAGAAGTTTTACTTTTTGGAGATCAAGATTTTTTAATTACTAAAAGAGAATCACAAGAAGATCTCATTAGAAATCAAGTAGAAGCTCCCATCGAAAGTTTCGTTGCGAAAGGGAGCGAGTACGAAATAAAAACTAAAGTAGTTTCAGAAGATAAGGATCTTTGAAGTAGAATAAGACAAGAACGTTATAAGACATGTTGTTCTACTCACCCCAGAAAATTTGCAAGTTTCTGATCCTCTCTTTAAAAAAAAAGAGCGTATAAGGCAATAACGGGTAATTCACCTTATCCGTTTTAGTAAACAATTTCCCATCGCCGTTTGAAGTTTGTAACTTGAAACCGATATTAGAGCAAATTGAATCAACGAGATGAATGAATTTATAATATCGCTTGAAAATTAAAAGAGCATGTGAGGCAGTAGCAGGTATTTAGCTTATCCGATATCGAAAATATATTATTGCAGAATATCCCTAATTAAATAGGTGCATTTTTAAAAGTCTCAATACTTGATAGTATCTTATTGATCCAATCTTGATCGTTTGGATCCATGATGATAGTTTTAAATCCATATTTGATGCTTTCTAACTCAACTCCCTTGGAGTCGTCAATGTGGATATCTATGCCAAATATATTTGGGTTTTTTATAGCAGTGCAGTTATGCGCATTCAGAGACCGTTAATTATCGTTTACGTTTATTATTCTTTTCGGTTTGAAGCCAAAAGAAATAAAAGTCCTATAAATCTTAAATATACTTCTAAAGAATGTAGTATAAATCCAAACGTCATGGCCTGATGTTTCCAGTTCCTTGAACAAATCTATGGTTCCTTTTCGTATTGATTCAGCCTGTAATAATTTGGGCAAAAATGTTTTGTTTTCTACATCAAACTCATCTGAATAGGGTATTAACGTATTGTCTAAATCGAAGCTAATAATCATGTTAGTATAAACACAAAATAGATCTATAGATTGTAGACTGTGGATTTTTATATTTCGAATTTTTCTATCGAGTAATCCAATAACTCTATGTTGCCATACTTTCCTTGGCCAGGGATGACAAAAAGAGCTTGTTCATATTTTTCTTTAACCATCGCTGTTTGAAGTTTGTAACTTCAAACCTATATTAGGACAAATCGTATCAAGCGAGATGAATATAGAATTTATAATATCGCTTGAAAATTAAAAGAGAG
>Ga0209828_1001256_pt1 | contig 23221 bp, 11 predicted proteins | sample MaitaG_FD_187429 | JGI IMG/M metagenome (GOLD analysis project Ga0209828, IMG submission 187429) | Marine algal microbial communities from Maine, USA - Maine_Asex2 metaG (SPAdes) (version 2) | ecosystem: Host-associated > Algae > Red algae > Unclassified | place: Maine, USA | collected 2015-01-05
CGGCGGGCGGCCTTGCACCCCTGCGGCGGCTTCGTCGAGGTCTGCGATGGGAGCGATGCCGTCGAGTGCGCTTCCGCCATGGCCCATTGCCTCGAAGAGATCGCGGTGCTGCCACATCACACCCTTGGGCATGCCGGTGGTGCCGCCGGTGTAGACCATGACGACGTCGGTGTCGCTGCGGGGCTCGGTGAGTTCGGGCGCAGAGTCGACGCCGCCCTCGACGATCGACTCGTAGGGCACCGCCCAGTCCGGACAGTCGGGGCCGACCGCATACCACCGCTTGATGCCGGTCGAGCGCGAACGCACCACGGCCGCTGTCTCGGTGAACCGGGTGTCGAAGACGACCGCCTCGGCGTCGCCGTTGTCGAGCAGGTATGCGATCTCTTCTGGTCCATATCGGTAGTTGATGTTGAACGGCCACGCCGAGATCTTTTGCGCTGCGTGATACGCCTCGAGGTACTCGGGCCGGTTCGGCACGTACACCGCAACCTTTGCGGCATAGCCGATGCCGTTGGCCACCAGGTCATGGGCCAGAGCATTCGCGCGCCGGTCAAATTCGCCCCAGCTGATCGAGCGGTCGCCGTAGAAGATCGCGGGGCGTTCGGGGGCAGCCTCGGCGATCGCCTCAAACACATCAGCGAAATGCCAGCCGTTCGTTTGCGCCATAGAGCGAACCTAGTTGCCGCCGATGTCTGGTGCGTCAGCGACCGGCCGCACATCGAACGCGATCTACGCTGCGAGCGTGGAACGGGTTGCGATCGTGGGTTCGGGCGGCGCCGGAAAGACTACGTTCGCGGCCGAGCTCGGCCGACGTACCGGGTTGCCGGTGACTCATCTCGATCACCACTTCTGGAAACCCGACTGGACCGAGATGCCCCGAGCCGAATGGCGGGCGCTTCAGTTCGAGATGGTCGCTGAGCCTCGATGGATCCTCGACGGCAACTACGGCGGAACGATGGATATCAGACTGCCAGTCGCTGACACCTTGTTCATCTTTGGAGTCCACCGCGTGCGTTGCCTCGCGAGCGTGCTTCGTCGCACGATCACGAACTACGGCCGCTCAGTGCAGGCCGAGGGTTGCCCCGAACGTTTCGATGCGGCGTTCCTAAAGTACATATGGACCTATCCGCATGAGGCCCGTGTTCGGCTCGACAAACATGTCATGCGCCACGGACGTCACCTCGAGATCACCGAATTCACGACTCGCAAGCAGGCCTGGGACTACCTCGACACTCTGTGAGTCTGAGCTACCTAGTCAGCGCAGGATCTCGGCACGACCGCCGGTGTCGATGATCGCTAGACGGCGGGTCGCCCGGGTCAGAGCGACATAGAGCGAGCGCAAGCCCTGCGGTTCGAACTCGACGATCGAGTCGGGCTCGATCACGATCGCCGCATCGATCTCGAGCCCTTTGACCATCGAGACCTCGATTACCGACACCTCTTTTTCGAGAGCACCGGCGTACGCGACCCCGTGATCGATTTCGTGCTCGTTGAGGAACGTCGACACGTCGCCAGCTGCACCAGTGGCACAGATGATCGCGATGTTGCCGGCCCCGATCGCGGCTCGTTCTTCGGCGATCGTCTGAGCGAGCGCAGTGCCGAAGTCGTCGGGGTTGGTTTCGACGATGCGCGGCGGATCGCCGTCGTCGCGCACGGCGACCGGTGGCGCGAGATCGGGCATGGCCATCGCAAGAACCTTGGCGGCGAGTTTCATTACCGGCTCGGTGAGTCGGTACCCCACAGTAAGTTCGTAGCGAGTTGCGCCCTTCGTGGTCGGAAGATGCTCGAGGACGCTCTCCCAACTCTCGTGGGCCCAGGCGCTGGTTGCTTGCGCTATGTCACCAACGATCGTCATCGAGCCGTTGAGTGAACGCCGAGCGATCATTTGCAGCTGCATCGGCGAGAGGTCTTGGGCTTCGTCGATCACGATGTGGCCATAGGTTCGCAGTTGGTGGTCGCGGTTCTTGCCTGACCGTGGCCCCACCAATCGATTGGCTTCGTCGAGCAGCGGAACATCGTTTGCCGTCCACAGCACATCGGCGTGATCTGAGCGCGGCCGGTGCAACCCTTCGATCGCAGCGCCGAAGTCGCGCTCGCCAGCAGCGCGCAGCAACGAGCGCGAGCCATAGAAGTCGTGGAGCAATTCGGTGGCCGAAAGCACGGGCCACATCCACTCGAGGGCGGCGCGAACCTCGGTCGAATTCGCGAGGTTGTCTCGCAACTCTTGGGGCTCGACCTCGTAGCGGCCACTGGCGGCAAGGGTCTCGTAGAAGTCGTCGACCAAGAACTTGCGCCCGTGGTTGTGGAACCGGGCGCGTCGCCGTGTTTTTGCGATGAGTTCTTCGCTCTCGCCGACAGTGATTCGCAGCCGCTGCACGCCATAGGCGATGATCAGGTCTTCACGCAGCGCTCGTTGGCGTTGGCGCAACGCACGACGAACCACCTTGGTCATGCGCAGGTCACCCTTGATGCGTGCGATGTGGTCGGGGTCAGAACCCCGAACGCGAGCATCGGGCACGAAGTCACCGAGCACGGTGAGCTCGACACCCGACTCGCCGAGTGATGGCAGCACCTGTTCGATGTAGGTCAAGAAGAGCCGGTTCGGTCCAATCACCATCACGCCTTGCCCGGCCAGCGGGAACCGGTGGGTGTAGAGCAGGTACGCGGCGCGATGCAACGCGACAACGGTCTTGCCAGTGCCGGGCCCGCCCTGCACGATCACGGCGCCGTTGAGGGGCGCACGAATGATCTCGTCTTGCTCGCCTTGGATCGTTCCGACGATGTCGCCGAGGCGTCCCGAGCGCGCCGACTCGAGCGCCGCGACCAGGGTGCGTTCGCCCTTGAGCTGGTTGTTGTCGTCGTCGAGCACGCCCGTAAAGAGCTCGTCTTCGATGCCGAGCAGTTCGCGGTATCGGGTGATGAAGTGGCGCCGGCGCGCCAGCCCCATTGGGTGGGGGCCGGTAGCTCGGTAAAACGCCTCGGCAATCGGGGCCCGCCAGTCGATTACTACTGGGTTGCGTTCGTCGTCAAATACCGCGACCCGGCCGATATGAAAATGGTCGCCTTCGAGTTGGTCGATGCGGCCAAAGATCAGCGACTGATCACCAATATCGAGGTCTTCGAGCCGCACGCGAACCTTGTCGGCGAGCACGTCGCGCTCGTAGCGAGCTTGGTGGGTGCCACCGCGGTGCGACTCGACGTTGTCAGTGATGCTCTTGGCCTGCTCGCGCGAACGATCGAGGTGGTCATAGGCGCGCGCGATGTGAGCCTGTTCCTCGACATACTCGCGATGCTCGCTCTCGCTCACAGACGGAAGGCTCCAAAATTGGGGATACCAATCGTAGGCGGAATCTGAGCGAATCAGGTTTGACTCGACCTGCCCGTGTGAGCCGGTTCATGGCATCGCCGCTAGAGCTAGGGTCGCGAGATGGCCGGGCTACGTAACGAACCAACTCAACAGCGCTCTCGAGACACGCTCGACAACATCATTTCCGCAGCTGACGCACTCTTCGCAGAACGTGGCGTTGACGGCGCGACCAATTCGATGATCGCTGATCAAGCGGGCGTCGCGATCGGCACGCTGTATCGGTTCTTTCCGAACAAATCGGCCCTTGTGGCGGAGTATCTCGATCGCTACCTGAGCGAGCTTGGGCGTCTTCTGCCTGATCTCCCAGAATCACCGACCCTAGATGATATCGAGTCCATTGTTGCGGGGCTGATCGACCGCAGCGTCAAGGCTCGCCTGCAGTTTCGAGGCTACGGGCGGGTGCGACTGTGGTCCTATCCCGACACCGGCGAGCTGGCTTCAAAGGCGATGCGTGAGTCCGAACTCGCGCTGGTTGGGCACCTACTCGAATCGTCGCCCTATCCCTTTGAGCCTGATCAACGCAAACGCATGGCCGTCGTCATCGTCGATGCGCCGTGGCCGCTGGTGCAGGGACTCATTGACCTTCCGGCATCGGAGCGGGCGGTTATGCAGGAAGAGATTGTGCGGCTGATCGTGGGCTATGTGCGGGAAATCGTCAACTCGCTCTAAAAAAGCGATGGCGCGACGAGTCCCTGACAAAACGTGAGAATAGCCTCATTTTAAATGACTACGTTTAGAGATTCCCAGGCGCACCGACTCGTGCTAGTGCGGCGAGTTGCCATTGTTGCTTTGGTGCTGCTTGCGGCGGCGACCAGTCCCATGGCACCCGATGCAGCGGCCCAACGACGTAACCCCTTCGATGTGAAAGGGCCTTCGGGCGACACGGTGATGCAGCCCGAAATCGTCGTCGCGTCAATCGATGGTGAAAAGCTCGGTAGCGATCTGGGTGTACCCGTTCTCTCCGGGCCGAACACGCCGTCTGGGCCAAACCCACCGCCTGGCCCAAACCCCACAGTTCGGGTGCCGGTCGCAGTCGCTCTTGGCGACAGCTTTATCAGCGGGCAGGGCGCAGGCGACTATGTGCGCACGGGGCAACCGTGGGGCGGGTCGATCGAAGACGTCGACTACTGCGACCGCAGCGCATATGCCTCGATTCATGTCGCCAACCTGATCGGGATTGATCAGACCTATAACGTCGCCTGTTCTGGTGCATCGATCAGCGACTTCTTTCAAGCGTCGGGCGCTCGCGCTGGGCTCGCGTCGCAGCTTGACCAGCTGATTGCTATTGCGTCGAGCGACGACGAACAAGTTGAGTTGATTCAGATCGCCGCCGGCGTGAATAACTCCGATTTCTACTTCGGCACGTTGCTCGAAGCCTGTATCAGCGGGTTCATTCAAGACGGTTTCACCCACAGCGGGTTCGCCCTGTCGTTCAGCGATAACCAATGGTATGACTGGGCATCAGACGGGGGCCTCGGCGGGGGTGATACCGAAGGGCTCTATCGATCGTGTTCAGCGAACCAGATGCCCGTCTATTTCGAGGCTGCGCAGACCCGAAGCGTCAGTGAACTGCGTGCAGCGCTTAGGCACTTCTCGAATGCGCTCGGTAACGCTCCGATCAAAGTGAGCACCGCTACCGACTGGCCGTTCTCATTCGACCATCCCGCAGATGAAGTTCTGTTCAACACCGTGCGCTCGTACATCGACGATCTCGATGATGCTTGGTTCGGGTCCGAGGCCAGCGAAGTGCCCATGATGGCGCTGCCGTACCCCAACGAACTCGCAGCTGCGATCACATCGTGGGAAGACACTCACGCGCCGCGATCGTCGAGATTGAGCGACCCGTTCTCGTTGCGCGCCATTCGCCTCGTTCACCTGTGGGGTCGAATGCTCAATCGGGACACGTGGGGGCCAATGGATTGGAACGCTGACATCTCCGATATCGGGTCGAGGCTCGAGCCGTTGGCCAACGCAGCGGGCATTGCAGAATCCTTGCGTTTCCCACCGGTCTTCAAAGGTGAGCAACTGCCGCTGCCCACGTTTTGGCGAGCAATGTGGTTGCCGAAAACGAGCCCCCCGTCGTCGATGGTGTTCGGCCAATCCGTAGAGATCTCCGGCGTCTTGTCCGAACTGGTTACACGAATGGCGCAGATCTCTGACAACGGTGTGAGTAGGTATCCGCCCGGTAGCTATCGCATCGTCGTGCAAGATTACGCGTCGCCGTTTTCCCCGACGCTCGCGATGGCGCCTGGAAATGACTCGACGAACAAGTTCGTCGGCCTGGTGCAGAGCCGGTACGCAGCAGGGTGTCCCGTCCATGAAGACACCGCAGCATGGGCTTTGTCGGTGGCCGCAGATCTGTCAATGGGCCTCGACCAGGCAGTGCAGGCCTTTGCAGTGCAGAACCCCGGCCACGACGTCGTGCGTCTCAATGTGTTGCATGCTCTTGATGGCGGTCGGCTCTGTGAAAGTTCGTCGGCGTCTTTGGTGGCGCCGATTCGATTCGCCGACTGGCTGCCGACGGGCGTCGACGTGTTGTCACAAATCTCCTCCACCACGATTCTCGGCTTACGTGATAACGAACGAATTCTGTATCGGTGCAACTACTGGGAGTACCAGGTCTGTCAGGACTCGGCGCATCCGAACCGCTCGGGTCACTATGCACTTGGTCAGTGTTTGGCTGCGGCGTGGCAATCGAGCGTGGCGACTCTTGACTGTGACCGGATCAACAATGCGATGCACGCAAACGGCGTGCCGATCAGCATCGTCGATCCAAGGCCGAGGGTCGAAGGCGTGCTCATCGGCGAGACGCAGCAGGTCGTTACTTCAGGCGGCGAGAGTGAGCTCTGTCAATATGTCGGCTGGACAATGACGGTCAGGCTGTCGGTCGTTGACCCTGGTGAGACCGGCACCTGGGGGTCTGCGGCGTGGACCGTCGATGCAGTCGATGCTGACCTCGGATCGGTCTCGGTGTCGTCGTTGAGCAACGACGTCGTAACCCTGAGTGGTCAGGCGCCGTGCGTTCCCTGGGTTGATGTCGTGGTGTCGATCGCGGCCACCGCAACCGTTGGAACCGATTCGACGACTGGTGTCGGCGTGGTGAGCCTGCTGATTGGTGAAACGGGCGGACCTGCATAACAGCGGGCGCCGTGGGTGCCTGTCGTCGCGGTGAGGGTCATGGACAAATATGCCCGAAATGCGCCAAACATGAGGATTGTCTCATGATAATGTGAGTGAATGCTCAGTTTAGAATCTCAGCCCGTCGTCCGCCTTCGCGGACGCATGCTCGTGATCGCCGTGGTTGTCATTTCGATCCTGGCGACGTTGCTCACCCCGGCCGCCAACGCCCAGCAGGCACCGACGCACTCCTCGCAAGGATCGTCGACAACGACTCTTGAGATGCTTGCGGTCGCTGATGACGATGTCGCAGTTGTGACGGGTGGCTTCGGCTCGAATCCAGAAGTGACGCTTGCGGATCCCGGCGACGCCAACGGATCGCTTCGCCAGATCACCGTCTGGCTGCGAATGCAAGCCGGGTCTTGCGCATCTGATGTGCGGCTGCGGGTCACGGACCCCAAAGGCGACAGCATCGCACTCGAGCCATTTGTTGGTTGCCCGGTCGAGCCCGGCCTGCTCGAAGCAATCGTGGAACTCCCCGAGACAGGCCAGGGCGACTGGTTGGTTGCGTTCGACCACGAGGTTGATCGTGGCGAGCGCAGTGGCGGATACTCGGTGCGCGCAGTTCGACTCGATGCGGTTATCGAAGATGATCTCAGCACCGCGCAAGATGCTGGGGAGTTCGAAGCGATAGTCACCGGTGAGCAGGCATCAACGACTGCGCTCAGCGCCACCGGCGACGAAGGCGCGGCCGTCGAAGACGCCGAACCGGTTGGGCCGGGGCCCGAACCGGTCGTTGAGTTGATCGATGTCTTTGACAATGACTTCGACGTCTACGCAAGCGACTGGAGCTCGAACGACTCGGTGGTTCTTAGTGACAACGCGGGCCCTGGCGCGCGACGGCTCACGATCTGGATCCGAACCAGCGGCACGTCGTGTGAACGCGACATTCGAATCCGTGCGACAGCGCCCCACGGAGGACAGCTCGATCTGGAACCGTTCAGTAACTGCGATCAGATCGCCGATCTAGTGCAGGTCACGGTCGAAGCGTCGTACTACGGGACCGGTGAATGGAAGCTCCAGTTCGATGATGCAATCGATGACAACGGCGCTGGATCCGAGTACTCGGTCCGCGGTGCGCGCCTCGACAGCGTTTCAGGGTCGCTTCCGACTGATGATTTCGGACGCGCACCTTTGTTGTGTCAGACCGTTCCGGTACAGCCGAGTGATGCAGGGGGCGGAGTCCTAGACGAGATCGCTCCTCTTCGAAATGAGGAGAAGGCAAACCCATCGACGTTGCCCCCAACCGCCTTATTCGCCGAGGGACAGTCGTACTGGTTTGAGTACATCGCAGTTACCGATCAAGTCATGCGCGTACCGGGCTCTGAGGTCGACTTTGACCATGTATTCACCGACGCTGGCGCCGGCGACGATCCGCAGACTGCCGATGTGGTTGCGCAGGGCGCTGAGGTGGTCAATCGCAGCCACTCGCGTGTGCGAGCTGACGTAGTCATGACGCCGGTTGGGGCAACATCGACCGGCAGCGGCCAGTGGGTCAACGTGCAGGTGCTCGCAGCGTGCGCACAGTCATGGACCGAGGAGCTGGCTAGTTCGGCCGACTTGAAATCGATTGCTGACGAGGCTGCGCCAGCGGGATCGCCAGATCAGGCTGAAGACGTCTCAGTCGACTATCAGGGCAGCTTTCAGTTCGAGCGTTTCGCCGACGGCAGCATTGGTGAGATCGTCCACGAGGGCGACACCGACCCGTCACAGCTGATGTTTCGCGAAGGCATGGTCAACGCGTTGCCGATCGACATGGTGAGTGCCGCCGCCGAAACCGCGACCGGCGAGGTGGACCGCACCACCGAACAGGTATCTGACTACGTAGTTGGCGCCGACAACGGTGCTGTCTTGGTCTCAAAAACCGCACAGGTCGATGACCTCGGTCTGACTCGTCGCGCAGATACAACCCTCGACGCCGACGGAGGCCTCGAGCGGGTGAGGGCACGAGAAGAGATGTCGTTGCAGGCAACCCGCGGCGTTGCGGCGGGACCCGTCGATGGTGAGCCGGCCGACCACGGCGATGACAACATTCCGTGGGCCGATACGTCGTTCGCGGACCCCGCAACTGACAGCCTTGGCTCGCCGGTTGACGCCTTCATACTTCAGACGGTCAACCTTGGCCGACTGGGCTCGACCAGCCCGACACCGGGTGTTGTCGAAGCGGCCGCAGCCCTGCGAGCGGACTCATCGGCCATACGCAACACCCTCGACCCTGCGACCGCCCAGGCGCAGGTAGCCCAAATCGAGGTCCAAAAGGCCGAGGCTCGCTACCTCGAAGCGCTGGAGTTGATTGACGAGAGTCAACAGGGGGGACAAGAGGCCGCGGATCAGGCGTTGCCCCGGGTAGTGCGGCTACTCACAAGTGCATTCAATAGCGACAGCGCGTTGGCCGCAGACGCCGCTCAGCGCATCTTTGCTTCGGGTGACGCGAGCTACCAATCACAGGTCCTCGTCGCGTCCTTTGCCTCGTCGCAAAGCGGCGACGCGCATGTTCTTCTCGGTTCGATCATTGCCAGCAACGGTGTTTCCGAAGAGGTGCAACTCGGGGCGATGGTGAACGCCCTGTCGATTGCTGATCCTCCGGTCGAAGTCATCGACGCTTTGCTGGCCCGCGCCGGCGACGGAAGTTCGTTGAGTAACAGCGCACTCATGATTGCGGGCGGCGCTGCAGCCAACTCGAGCGACGCAGCCGCTGTGGCCCGTGTCGAGTCGGCGCTGCAAGCGCGGATTGGCGATCGGCAACAGGGCGAGGCTGCAATGGCCGGTCTCACGAACCTGACCGGCGTTGTGTTCGAGCAGAGAGAGGAGTCGCGAGCTGATCAAGACAACAATCCCGACGACCAAGAGAAATCGTGCGACAGCGAAGACTGCTGGCGATACATCAACTGCGGCATCCAGACTGGTGACTTCATTTCAGACGCCCAGTGCGACGGACTAGTCAGCGAACACTGCAATTCACTTATCGACGCTGATCCCCGACCAGACGTAGATGATTGGCCTAGTTGCCGCTCGATCTGGGAGCAGCCAGACGCAGGGGACAACAACGGCTACTCGCCGCCAAAGCCCGGAGACATGATGGGACACCTCGTGCTTGGCCCTCGCTGGGCTCAGGGACACTTCTGGCTTGGCATCGATCCAAAGCTCGACGCGCGCGCTGCTTCGGTGAGCGCTGAAGCTGGCCTTGAGTTCAAGGTCGCAGGCGAGGTGTATCCGCTGCTTGAGGCGGGAGCAAAATTCCAGGTGCAACAGAAAGACGAGAACCCCGACGACAACTGGGACGTCGGCGACATGACGATTGGCCAGGTCGAGCGCGAGCTAGTACTCACCGCTTCATTTCGGGGCGATCAGTTCGTCGACACGCCGGTCTCCTTCCCCTGCGGAATCGGCGCATCAGGGGGCTTCGACGAAAGTGCAGAGACGGGAACGAGCACGACTGAAGGCACCGACATCGACTTGGGCACCATTGACATTCCAGATGTTCAAGTGCCCAAGGCAGCAGCAAAGCTGTTCCCCGAGATCATTGCCGCAGGTCCGGGTGCTGACGCATCAGTGCCAGTTCTCGGCGTCGTCAGCCTCGCAGTTGGGATCAATGCCGGTGTGCGTATCAAGGGCGACTGGAGTTGGTCGGTTGACATGTGCAACCTCGGCATCGGGGGAGCCCTCGGCACCGCAGCTGGTCAGGTGTCGGTAACGGGTGCAGCCACCATCGATGCCTACGCCGGGATCGAGTTCTTGTTGCTCGAAGCCGGCATTGGCGCGAACGTGACCATCTTTAAGGTCGAGACCCCGTTTAAGGCGTCGCTGCAGCTACTCAACGACCAGGGCAGGGTGAAGCTGCAGCCCTGCTACAGCTTCACCCTGAACCCCACGCTGTTTGCCGCCCGGGTGTATGCCTATGCGCGTGTCTTTATCAAGATTCCGTTCATCGGCAAGAAGATCATTCTCTGGAAATGGTCAGGCGACTTGCTCAACTTCAACCTCGGCAGCGAGCTTGGGCTCGAGCCAATAACGATTCTGCAGTCTGAGTGCAGCGCGGTCGATCCGCTTCCGCCCCAGATCGTGACCAACGCTGGCGCCATGTCAGTGAGCAACGGCGTCATTAGCAACCCCGAGATCACCCAAGAAGACAAGAGGCGACCGATCGGCGTCACAAGTTCAGACGGTCAACAAGAGCTGCTCAACGCCGCAATACAGGCGTGTTCGTTCTATGGGCTCGGTGAGCCATTGACGACTCCGCTGAAACGCGCCTTCGAACAAGGCGGCGAACTGCAGGACTTCTTCCGATGGACCGGACCGGTCGATCAACAAAGCAACGAAGAAGGCAAGGTCGACGGCGATGATGGAAGCCTCTATAAGTCGGGAGACGGCGGGTGGGAGCTGACCTCGATCGATGCGCAGAGCGAGCAGTTGTCGACCGTTGTTTGCGATGTCAGCGCAGCTGAGGCGAACGACGACATCGCGATCACCGCCTGGGTCGACGCCAACGGCTCGAACACCGGTGTCAACGCCGACGCTCCTGGGGCGCTGTCACTGAATCACAACGAGACGTATCCCGTCGAGTTCGAAATCACGAACACAACCGGGCAGACGTTGATCGTTGACTCAGTCACGCTCGATGGGGCATTGGTTTTGTGCAACGACGCACCATCGATCGCCGACGGCGAAACCGGCTCGTGCGTGACGAACTTTGTCGCGAGCGCGAATTACGGCGTCAGCAATGCCGCGTCGATCTATGACGATCTGGCCGCAGATCTGATGCACACCGTTCGCTTCGAGTTCGTGCCAGAAGACGGCAGCGACCCGTTGGCACCCGTCGAGCATCTCTGGTTTCATGGCCTCGACCCTGAGACGATCAACGTCGCGTCGCACGTGCGAATTCAGCTAGCGGTCGATGTCGATGGCGTCGACGCGTTTCGCGAGGGCAATATCTCGCCGGGCCCACTGTTGGCACGACAGTCCGTGCCCGTGTGGATCGAGATCAAATCGACGGGAAACCTTGAGAACGTTTCGATCGGGTCGCCGTTCGACGTCGAGTGCGAACCGCAAACGGAGTCGTTGACGATTTCGTGCAACGGCTACGTCGAGTTGCCCGATTCTGATGGTGGTCAAACTGCGCCTATCACGGCCGAAACCGGTCAGTGGGTTGACGGCGAGAAGGTCGTTGTCGATCTCGGTACCGACTGGTACTTCCGTTACCTCGACGAGCCTGAGCTCAGCATCGACACCTATATCAACGGTGACATTGCCGTTGCATCGCCCGGCCCGAACCTGCAGAACCAGAACGATCCGTATCACGACCTGCGCTTCCGGGTGTCGAACAAGAACGCCACGCCACTCGAAACAGTGCAGGTCGTGTTCGATATCGCTGGCCATCCGGATCTGCCTGGGGCCAATCTGAACGCCGACACCTGTTACCCGGTGGGCACGAGCAAACGCACGTGGGAATGCACCAAGTATTCGCTCTTCATCGATCCGACCGTGAATTCGGTGCTCGACGGTGTTGTGGCTGGCGAAGTTACGTGGGGCAATCCGACGCCCTTCGCGCCCGTTGAGGGCTTCGCCAACTTCTTTGCCGACAATCGGATTGCCGGCGCGAATGCGGTCACCGATCTGATCACCTATCCCGCCGCCGGAATTCCCACCATCGATGTGGGCGCCGATGGCGCAGCGGGCAGCGGGACCGGCACTGGCACGTTCGTCGCCGAGGGCCAGCTGCTCGGTGGCGCGACCGACGTCAACGTCACGGTCGAGAGCGGTGCTGTCATCGACCCCGAGGTTGATCTAGCTGCGGGTACATGGCGCGCGGAGGTGCTCGCCTATCCAGCAGGCCAGCCGGGCACCCACTTCGATTTCGATTCGAAGCTCACGGCCACGGTGACGATGCAAAGTGGCGAGGTTGCGACGCAGACCGTCGACTTCAAGGTGCGGCCGCCGAGCGAACACGACACCATCCGGTACTCGAACGTCATCGACCTCGACGCCCGGCCTTCGACCTACGTATCGAGTCTTACAGCGACTGAGGTCGTCGTGAACGGTCTCACTGTCGGCGAAGTGCAGCAGGGCGACATCGTCATCTCACGCCTCGACGGCTCAGATGCAGACCCTGGCGCCCTCCTCGATGACCAGCAAGCCATTGCGGCTGAGGTCCAGACAGTTGCGCCAGTCGCAGGGGGCGTGAGGCTCGGATATGTCGACACCACACTCGACAAGATTTACCGTCAGGTCGACGGCAGCTGGAACGGCTCAGACGTTATGGACTGGGTCGTCGGCGAGGTCAGCGAGGCACCCTTCGCGTACCTTCCCGCCAACGACCTCTTCGACCACAAGTCCGGTGGTTATCAGCCGCAGTTCGAATTGCTTGATTTCGGGTTTGATCACGGAGCAGACGTATGGGGCCTATCCATTTTGACGCCCATGAGCTTGCGTATGAAGGGCCGAGTCACCCTTGAGGCTGACGCCTACACGGCCGAAATCAACGGCGCTTGGACCCTGCCGCCTTTCACAATGGCGCTCTGGAGCGGCAAAATTCCTAGAACACCGTTGACGGGAACGATCGGTGCGTCGTCATTGTTCGGGTTCGATGTTCAGGCACCGGCACAGATGCGGGTCGACGGCACATTCTCAGCCGAGTTCGAGGCACGCCTTAGTCTGACCAGCGCGACGCTGCCCGTCCCCGTCGTCGTTCCCATCGTCGACTCTTGGACCCCGTCTCCTGAGAACGATCTCATCGTCGACATGACAGCGCTAGACGGAGGTGGACCCGTCGAGTACGAGGTGCGAGTCGGTGCGAACGTCGCCGGTGAGGTGAACATTTTCCGAGCCTCGAACGGTTCTCTGGCACCGTCACTACCGGCTTCGATCGATGTCTTTGAGACCAGGAGAGAAGCAGGCCTGTTCCTCAAGGGCTCGGCATACGCCAAGTTCGAGAGCATCGAAGAAGACGAGGCAACGTCGGGCGGAACCTGGGTACCCGGGTCGGTCCAAATCACCGCAAACCTTGATGTCAAGGCGGGCCTCGATGCTGGTACCAAGTTCGTTCGCTACTGGACCGACTGGATCGAGATCAGCGCAAACCTGGTGTCGATACCGGTCGGTACCTATGTCGGTAGCGGCGACCCGGTACAGGTTGGCGATGTCATCGTCAGCGAGATTAAGCACACCATGGCGAACCCCAACTACTTCGAGTACTTCGAGGTCACGAATGGACTCGGTACCGCGATTGACCTCGACGGCTGGAGCCTTGATGAGATCGATCGCGACGGCTTCGGCTTTACCCATGCCATCGACGGCTTCGAGCGCCAGCCCATCGCAGCGGGTGGCACTGGGATCGTCTGCGTCTCGACCACGCCAATCACTGGGAACGCTCAGTGCAGCGGTGTTCTAGCAATTCCAGAGGAGCGGTTGCCGACCGATGGGTTCCTGCTGCTTCGGAACAACCAGAACGACTTTGTCGACATTGTGGCAGTACGCGACTTCGCAAGCTCGGCCGCGTCCCAGTACAGCTCGACACTTGCGGTCGACGCCGACCTCAACGATCTGGTCGACTCTTGGTGCGCGAGCACCGCCGGCTACATCACCGGCGAACCCGGCTCGCCAGCGAGCGCAAACGAGCCGTGCCCTGCCGCTTCGACACCTAGCGCGGTGATCACTGAGGTCAAGGGCGGTCTTGTCGATAACGATCAGCACGAGTGGATCGAGGTACTAAACACGTCATCTCAAGCGCTGGATCTTGATCTGTGGCAGATCCGGTCGGCTGACGACGTTGCAAGGACGCGACGCGCTCGAGACGCAGCCCTGATCGCCCCTGGCGAACGCGGCGTGATCTGCAATAAGCGTGACGCCGACAACTCGCTGTTCGCTACGTCTGGTGACACGGGCTTCTGCAGTGCGTTCTGGGGCTCGCTAGCGACCGACCCGAACGCGTCCGTGTGGGGCAACGTGGACCTTGAAACCGGCCAGGACATCGAGCTGTGGGCCGGGAATCTGATGGTTGATGAAGCGCCGGTGCTCTACACCGAACCGCATCGACGGTCGTTCGCAGTTGCAGGTGACAACGAGAACACCAGCGCTAACGATGACCCGGCGAACTGGTGTGAGCAATTCGTCGACGCCTACGTCGGTTCCCTCACCGATGGTGAGATCGGAACCCCGGGCGAAGAGAATGCTGAGTGCGCCGACTCGTCGGAGCAGCTAGTGATCTCTGAGTACCAGCGAGGAGCGAACGACCAGAGCCGGTCCTATGAATGGATCGAGGTATACAACCCGGGTTCTTCAGATGTCTCGCTCGACAATTGGGTGGTATCTGATGGCACGAGCGATGTAGCGCTAAGCCTGCCGAACGGTGACGCTGGCCTGGTGGGGCCAGGGGAGTACGCAGTCATCTGCGCTGACCGGTCGATCGACGGTTCATGGACAGGCGTGGGAGACCTCTGCGATGCAACCTGGGACGCCGGTCTCGTCAGCCTCGACGGTCTCAACGAGTTGTGGCTAACGAGCCCATCATTCACCGATGCGATCGACCTGCAGTTGGTTGCGGTGCCCGACGCGGCTGCTTCCAACGACGTGACGACCGCGGTGATGGTGAGCGGCCCCGTGCCTGACGCGACCAGCAACGACGATGCGGCCGCGTGGTGCACGAGCCTTGCGCCGTACGCGGTCGATGGCGCGAGTCGGGTCGAGTACGGCACGCCTGGCGAACCGAACGGTGACTGCCATGGAATGGCCGACCAGCTGGTCTCGCTCGTCGAGGTCAAGCGGTCCTACGACACGATGTTTCATTCGGCGTGGATCGAGATCCGGAACGGCTCGACCATCGCAGTCAACCCAAACCGTTGGCTTATCGCCGATGGTTCAGGCCAGACCGCCGAAGTTTCGTTCGACGCTCAGTCCGTGATCGAACCGGGTGACATTGCGCTGCTATGTGTCGACGCAAACGACTTCGCTGATGACGGTTGCGACGGCACGCTGTCGCGCCTCGATGGTGGTGCGTTTGCGAGCTTCGACCCGGTGCTACCGGGCGAGCTTCAGCTCACGTCGGAGTTCGGTCGCGTCGGCTCATCGATCGCAGTGCCGATCGACATTGCTGACCTGCCCGAGACCGACGAACGGTTCTCGTTGATGGTCATTCCTGGCGCCAATGGCCCGTTAGACAACGACGAGCCAACCAACTGGTGTCCGAGCGCTGCGGTGTACACGGGCACAGACGTCCACGCCGAGCACGGCACGCCCGGCGCGCAAAACACGCAGTGCGTGCAGCACGAGTGGATGGTGACCGAAATTAAGCCATGGTCAACGACCGACGGATTGGTGCGCTGGTTCGAGGTCTACAACTTCGGCGCGAGCACTCTTGCGGTCGACGGTTTCACGATTCAACTCGGCACCCAGCAGGTCACGGTCGACGGAGCTGGCCGATCGGCGATCCCTGCTGGCGAGTATGGCCTGCTGTGCCTCGCTGACGGACACAGCGCAAACGATCTCGCCTCGTGTAGCGGCGTCTTCAGCGGGTTGAGCTTCTACCCGTATCAACCAATCCGACTTGACGGCCATGGTGGATCGTTCGATGAGGTGGCGTCGCTCTTCGACGTGCACGGTTCGACGACGGACCCGTCGTCGGGCGCCGCATCGCTAATCTTGCGAGCCGATGTGGGTCTCACCGATACGTCAGCGAATGACGATTGGTCAGCGTGGTGCTCGTCGCAGAACCCGTACGTGACCGTCGCTGGCCGGGCCGACTACGCCAGCCCACTCGGTGCGAACGGACCTTGTGGGCCGTCGCACGAACCCGAGTGGCTGATCTCTGAGGTGCAGACCCGCGAGTTTGCCAGCGAGTGGGCGTTTCAGTGGATCGAGCTGGCCCTACCCGACGCAATCTCGGGAGGGTCGATCTCGGGCGACTGGACGATCGTGATCGACGGCACCACGGCCCCGATTCAGAACGCCGAGACCCTTGCGGTCGGCGAACACCTCGTCTTCTGCCGAGAGACGACTCTTGCAGGCTCGCCCGCATCGCTGCCCTACGACTGTGGCGGCACCTGGTCCGGGCCGGTCATCAACGCCGGGTCAACCATCGAGGTCGTTGCCCCTGATGGGATCAGTGATACGACGACGGCGTGGGACATACCGGGTGCCGAAACAGGGGCTTCGGTTGGCCTCGCTGAGCGCTGGTACAACCTCGGCCGTTCGATCAACGACGATCAATCGGCTTGGTGCACGGCAACAACGATCTTCAGCCCACCGAACAGCAATGGATCACCGGGCGAACGGAACCTGTGCTGATCTCCGCGAAGTGACTCCCAAGACGCCGAGTTATGCGTGTCGGGACCGATGAACATGCAGCTCCAACAGCGTTTGTGAGTGCAGCGAACAACGGCGGACTTCCCGGTAGTTATGCGTGTCGGGACCGATGAACATTGAGCTCGAACAGCGTTTGTGAGTGCAGCGAACAAAGGCGTACTTCCCGGTAGCGTCAGCGGGTGCTTCCTCTGGTCTGTATCGACGTCGATGGAACGTTGGTCGGTTCGTCTCATGTGCCAACCAACGCAGTCTGGGCTGCCGCTGGCGAAGCGACCGCTCGCGGTCAGCATCTCGCGATCTCAACCGGTCGCGGCGCGTTCGGCCCGACGCTGGGGTACGCGCAGCGCCTAGACCCTGACGGCTGGCACATCTTTCACAATGGTGCGGCGTTGCTGCACACGGGAACGGGTGAGGTGCGCTCGAGTGCGTTGGCACCTGAAGTGGTCGCGGTGGCCGCCGATGCGGCCGAGGCCAATGACTGGGTCGTTGAGTTCTACAGCGTCGATGACTACACGGTCGACACCGATCACCCCTATGCCATCGAACATGCCGCGATGCTCGGAAGCGATCACGAGATTCGCGACCGCACCTCGCTAGGCGAGATCGTGCGGCTGCAGTTCGTAGTGCCGATCGACTCGATTCCTGCGACCGTCACAGCGATGGCCAAAGCCGACGCGATCGTCGTGCCCGCCACCTCACCGGTGATGCCCGGTATCGCCTTTGTCTCGGTCACCTCGCCCGGAGTTTCCAAAGGTGCGGCCATTGCCGAGGTCGCAGCGCTGATCGGCACGACGGTCGACCGAGCGATGATGGTCGGTGACGGTCACAACGATCTCGATGCCATGCAGGCGGTGGCCCACGGTGCTGCGATGGGGAACGCAGTCGACGAAGTCAAGGCGGCAGCCGCCTATGTCGTCGCCGACGTCGATGACGGCGGCCTCGTCGAAGCCCTCGCACTGTCCGCCACTCTGTGACCATCACGATCGTGGCTTGACCAGCTGACGCTGGCTCGGGCAACTCTGCGCACTGATGGCGATCGCCGTCGGCCTGCGGCTCTGCGGTCCTTACATGCCGCTGTGGCAATAGGATCTCGTCGTGGCTGATTTGAGTGGTTCGGCATTCTTGGCGGTGTGTCGGGGCGAGACACCGACGCATACGCCGGTGTGGTTCATGCGCCAGGCTGGAAGATCACTGCCCGAGTACCGGGCAATCCGCGGCGAGGGTTCAATCAATGCGGCGATCGCAGACCCCGAGCGGGCTACCGAGATCACCTTGCAACCGGTGCGCCGCTACGGCGTAGACGCTGCGATCTTGTTCAGCGACATCGTCACGCCGGTGCATGCAATCGACTTCGGGATCGACATCAAACCCGGTGTGGGCCCGGTGGCCGAGCAACCGATCCGCTCGAGCGATGACCTGAAGCGACTTCGGCCACTTGAGCCCGAGGCTGACCTGCCGTACGTGCTCGAGACAATAAGGAACTTGGTCGGCGAACTCGAGATACCACTCATTGGATTTGCCGGTGCGCCGTTCACGGTCGCGAGTTACCTGATCGAGGGCGGCCCGTCGAAGAACAAGGCACTCGTCAAGGCAATGATGCTTGACGAGCCAGCGTTGTTCGACGCGGTCATGGATCGACTGGCCGACATCGCAATCGCAACCCTGACGGCGCAGGTCGAGGCGGGCGCGTCGGCAGTTCAGCTCTTCGATAGCTGGGCCGGCTGCCTGTCGCCGTCGATGTATGAGCGTCATGTGCTTCCGGCCAGTCAGAAGATCTTTGAGGCCGTCGCTGGGCTCGGCGTGCCGCGCATTCATTTCGGGATCAATACTGGCGAGCTGCTCACGTTGTTCCGCGACGCTGGTGCCGACGTCGTCGGCGTCGACTGGCTCGTGCCGCTCAGTACCGCGCGCGAGCGACTCGGCCCCGATGCGATTCTGCAAGGCAATCTCGACCCGGTCGTGTGCCTAGCGCAGTGGCCGTCGGTAGCCGCCGCAGTGCGAGAAGTTCTTGCCAGCAATGGCGGGCACCCTGGCCACATCTTCAACCTCGGTCATGGCGTGCTGCCACAAACCAACCCCGAGATTCTTGAACAGGTCGTCGAGCTGGTGCACGCCGAAGGTCAAGCGAAGACCTGATCGATGAAGGATCAAACAGCCTCAGAGCGCGACCCAGTCGTCGTGATCGGTGGCGGCATTGCGGGCTTGGCTGCGGCGTTTCAGCTACACCGCGATGGAATGCCCGTGCAGGTGTACGAAGCAGCCCCCAGGGTCGGCGGAAAGATTCGAACCACCGAGTTTCACGGCGGCCTCGTCGATGAGGCCGCCGATGCATTCTTGGCTCGGGTGCCCCATGGCATCGAGTTGGCTCGCGAGCTGGGCATCGACGATCAGCTGATTGCGCCCACCGCCCGCAAGGCCCAGATCTGGGCCGGTCAGCTCTCGGCGCTGCCCGAGCCGCACGTGCTCGGCATCCCGCTCGACCCGGCAGCAGCCGCGGAGCTGCTCGGCCCCGAAGCCGCTACTGCGATCGAAGCTGACCTCGGCCGAACCGAACCCGACCCGGTGCGCGCCGACGACACGATCGGCTCGCTGGTGCGCCGGCGTGTGGGCGATCGCGTGCATGAGGCACTCGTCGATCCGCTCATCGGCGCCATCAACGCTGGAGACACCGACCAACTCTCGCTTGCTGCATCATCGCCGCAGATTCTTGGCGCCGCCATGGCCGGCCCCAGTCTCATCGAAGCGTTCCGGCGTCAGCGAGCTGGCGTTGCCAGCGATGCGCCGGTCTTCTACTCGTTCGCGGGCGGCATGACGGTGCTGGTCGATGCACTCGAGGCAGTGCTGCACGATCAGATCACTCTCGGCGTCGCAGCGACCGCGGTCGACGAGCTGCCCGGCGGGGGGCTACAGGTGCAGCTCAGCACCGGCGAAACCGTGGCCACGCCAGCGGTCGTGCTGGCCACGCCTGCCCGGGTGGCGGCCGAGGTCGTCGGCGGTTGGCCCGACGCAGCCGTCGCCCTTAATGCGATTCCTCAGGTGTCGGTCACGCTAGTCACGTTGGCGTACCCGGCTGGCACCATCGCTGCTGGCCCCGAGCTCAGTGGCTTCGTCGTGCCCCGAGATGACGCGGCGCTCACCATCACGGCGTGCTCATATGCCACCAACAAGTGGCCCCACTTGTCTACTTCACATGATCTGTTACGGGTCTCGGTCGGCCACGGGCGCGATCAAATCACGCCGCAGCTGCCAGACGAAGAGTTGCTCGCCGTCGTGAAGACCGACCTCGCCACTGCGCTGCATCTGACCGAGGCGCCCATCGCCACCCGGATCTCTCGCTGGCCCGGCGCCTTCCCCCAGTACACGGTGGGCCATCTTGAGCGCCTGGCCCAGGTCGAGGGCGAACTCAACCCCGCCGGCGTGTTTCTTGCTGGCATGAGCTATCGGGGCATCGGCATTCCGGCCAGTATCGACGCTGGTCGCAGCGCCGCGGTCGAGGCCATTTTGCACGTACTCGACTAGCAAAAGTCCCCCATCGGCAAGTTCGATAGCATTGGGCGGGTTCCGCGAGCCGAGGTTGCACCACATGCAGATTGAAATGACAACGCACGCCGAAGAATTCCTCGCTAAGCGAGGCGGCATCATGGCCATCGACTTCATCAAGGCGATTGGTTGAGGCGGCGTAGCTGAGGTGTCGGTCGACACCAATACCAAGAACAAGAACCTTGCCCCGTACCGGCGCTTGCGCCATGACGACTTCAAAATCCTGATCACACCCCAGCTTGTTGGACTCGCGCAGTCGATGCGGGTCGACCTCAAGGGTGGCCTTCGCAAGCGTTTGACCGTCGAGTTTGACGATGGCACCGGCGGTGCGTGCGAGATCTGATTCACGACACCTACGACGCCGACCGACACCGCTAACCTCCCACGATGGACATCGAATTCTGGGTTGACCCTATTTGACCATGGTGCTGGGTGACTGCCCGTTGGGTAGTCGACGAAGTACGACCGCACCGCGATCTCAACATCACGTGGCAGCCCATCAGCCTGTTGCTCAAGAACAAGCCGGCCGAAGACAGTGACTACTACGGACCTGTTGCGTTCACGCACAAGCTGTTGCGCGTTATGGAGAGCATCCGGGACGCCGAAGGCGATGCGGCCGTCGAGAAGATCTACTGGCACTTCGCCACGCTGATCCATCACGACAAGAACCGCGACTTCGATGTGGCTGACGAGGTAGAGGCCGCCGGGTTCGATCGTTCCCATGCAGCGGCGTTCGACGACGAATCTTTCGAAGCCCCGATCGTCGAGCGAATGACGGCTGGGCTCGATCTGACCGGCGACGACGTCGGCACCCCGATCATCTCAATGGATGACGCGAACGGTGACAAGGTCGCGTTGTTCGGTCCGGTCATTACGAGAGTGCCGACATCAGAACAGTCGCTTGCGCTGTGGGACGGGTTCGTTGCCTGCACCACCACGCCGGGCTTTTGGGAACTCAAGCGCACGCGAACCGAAAGCCCCGAGTTCGGCGAGCGACCGAGCTAACGAAACTGAACGAGCTGCAGGCCGCCGACCGAATCGGCTCGCGACCAGCAGGTCTTTGGGCAATCGCCGCTGGCGGCCTCATCGCGTTTTCGATGCCGCCGTGGGCGTGGTGGCCGCTCGCGTTTGTGGGCATCGCCATCTGGGATCGCCTGCTCGAAAATCAAGATCGACGCATGCGGTTTCGCTGCGGCTTTCTCGTCGGGGTGTCGTGGATGTTCCCGGCAACGTTGTGGATGTGGGACCTCACACCCCCCGGCTACATCATCCAGGGGCTGCTGTACGCGAGCTTCTACGGCGTCGCAAGCATGGTCGTGCCGCCGTCGGGGCGGTGGCGATCGATTGTGCTTCCGGCCATGTTGGTCCTGGTCGCGGCGTTGCGATGGAACTGGCCGTTTGGCGGGGTGCCGTTGGCCACGCTCGCGTTGAGTCAGTCCGACGCACCACTTGCCCAAACGGCGCGGCTCTTTGGATCGCTTACGATCGTCGCGCTGGTTGGCGTCTGCGGCGTCGTGCTCAGCGCGCTCGCTCGGGGCAACATCAAGGCGGCAGGTGTCGGTATCGCTGTTGTGGCCGGTGCGCTCGTGTTGGCGGCCGTGGCCCCCAACGGGTCAGCGGTCGAAACCCGTGACATCGCGATCGTGCAAGGCGGTGGGCCGCAAAACACTCGTGCGCTCAACACGAATGCCCGAGATGTGTTCGATCGCCACGTCGCCGCAACTGATCTGGTCCAAGGGCCGGTCGACCTCGTGCTGTGGCCTGAAAACGTTGTGTTCTCGCGCGGCCCGATGGTCGAAGCTCGTGAATTCGACGAGATGGCTGCGCTCGCGGCTGAGCTCGACGCGCCGCTCGTGGCCGGAATCATCGAGTCGTTTAGCGCCGAAGGATTCTTCAACAACGCGTCGATAACGATCATGCCTGACGGCACGCTGCTAAGTCGCTACGACAAGCTGCGGCGGGTTCCGTTTGGAGAGTATGTGCCGCTGCGAAGTTTGATCGAAGCGCTACCGGCTGCATCTGAATTTTTGCCGTCGAACGACGCTCGAGCCGGTACTGGGCCGGCGATCATCGACACCGGCGCAGGGCTCGCCGCCATTGCAATCTCGTGGGAGATCTTTCATGATGACCGCATCTATAGCGGTGTGAATGCAGGGGGCGAGATCCTGCTCAATCCAACGAACGGATCATCGTTCTGGCTCACCATGGTGCAGACCCAGCAAGTCGCGTCGTCACAGCTGCGTGCGATCGAGACCGGTCGCTGGGTACTCCAGGCTGCGCCGACGGGGTTTAGTGCGATCATCGAACCCGACGGCACCGTGATCGACCGCTCAGCCATCAGCGAAACCAAGGTGATTCAGGGCACCGTCGAGCTGCGAACCGGCCGCACGCTGGCCACCATCGTCGGCCCGTGGCCGGCCATCATCGCCGCAGCGCTCACCGTCGGTCTCGCCTGGCGCGGCAACGCCCACCCCCGTCACACCCCCGAGCCAAACTAAGACCCCACCCGCTTCCCCTCCAACGAAATTTTCGACCAAAACCACCTGTGATGTGGTTTTGGTCGCACAGAAGGGAAGCATCATGACGGCACGTGAACTCGACGATTACGCAGCGCGGCAATTTGGGCTCGTCACCCGGAAGCAAGCCCGCAGTGTGCTCACTAGGCGGCAGATCGATGTGCGCACTGGTTCCGGCGAGTGGGCCATCGCTCGCGAGGGCGTGTATCGGCTGCGCAGTGCACCTCGGTCGTGGGAAGGAGACCTGTTGGCGAGAGTGATCGACCGAGCGGCAGTCGCGTCGCACCGGACCGCCGCGGTGTTGTGGGGTCTCGATCGACCAGGG
>Ga0209828_1001257_pt1 | contig 23200 bp, 10 predicted proteins | sample MaitaG_FD_187429 | JGI IMG/M metagenome (GOLD analysis project Ga0209828, IMG submission 187429) | Marine algal microbial communities from Maine, USA - Maine_Asex2 metaG (SPAdes) (version 2) | ecosystem: Host-associated > Algae > Red algae > Unclassified | place: Maine, USA | collected 2015-01-05
AATTACACCGCCTCGCTCAAATTGCTGCGAATTCGGATATTTGATATATTTATGGAAAAGAAAGTTTCCATCCGCGTCGTACCAGTCCATTCGGACCGGAGCCCAGTTGTAGATACTGCTAAATTCAAAATCATCAAATTTATCTACTTCGTATAATTGGACGAGGTTGCCGTTGGAGAGTTCGGCTACATCTGCTAGTACTGCCCCATTCGGAATTTTTTCTGTTCCTAATACTTCCCAAATAATATTACCAAAATCGTTAATTTTTGTCAATTGACTTTTTAGTTCAACAAAAATTTGGTGTTGCGTTATTGCAGATAATAATAAATTATTATCAGAAGACACAACAGCTTGAGTAATATAAGTATAATAACCAGTGTTGTTGTAATTTCTCGACCATACTTCCTGACCTAGTGTATCTACTTTCCTAACATTGATTCGACGATGATAAGGTTCTGTTCTATCGTTCACGGATGTTATATATAGATCATTATTTATGGATAAAATATTAATCGGAAAAGAAAAATCTAGATTATTTTGAAAATTCTGCTGCCAGACTGTCTGATTAGACATGTCCATTTTTATAAGTCGCAGATTATTCTGAATAAATTTATTTTTACCATAAAAATAGTTGAAGTTCCCCAGTCGGACGAATGAGTACCTAGGTAATAAAAGATCAGGAATTTCAACATCTAAACGGTTATTCCCTCCCGAATCAGTCGTAATAATTGTTGCGGTATCTCCGGGTGGATAAATCACGGGAATATATGCTCGATTATTTGGAGCATTATAAAATATGCCTGAGACATTCAGATTTCTATCTCCTAGGTGAAATAGTTTATGGCCGTAAAACTGACCATAAAGCCCCTTCGATAGGATAATAATCACAAGAATCAAATAGATACGCATATTCAGATCATTGATTTTAGATTCATTAGTACTCTAAAGTTAATAACTTAATAGTAACTTTAGAATTAAAGTATATTTTTAATGCTCAATAATAACCTTTTGAGTAATTAGTTTTCCATTTTCCAGTTGCAGCTGCACTAAATAGATACCTCCATTTATTCCCGTTGTTTCTATTTTGGTAGATTGATAACTTCCTTCTTTTGCGATAAAGCTTTTCCCGTAGATATCCGTTAATATTATTCGGGTGATTGTTTCAGATTCACTCTGTATCTGAATATGATCTCTAGCTGGATTTGGGAAAATCCTTATATTTTCGTCAGCAGAAGTATTTAAAATATGATCGCTTTCTCTCTCCTTAGCCTTGGCTTGTGCAATTTCGATGAATTTCTCTAATTCAGGAATCAACGTAGGAAGTTCGTCCCCCGTTAATAAAAACAAAAGCGTACGGGCGTACCCATTGGACGGTTCGTGAGATAATCCGATATCCCTTAGGTTTTCTAAATCCGCCTCGGTTATTCCGCTTTCCGTTCCTGATGCTTTGGCCGTTAGATATTTAAGATTAATTTCTTGCGTAATTTTAAAAGCCGCCTGATTACTGTTTGTATTCGGTAATGCCGCCAAGCGATTGGCCGCTTCTGAAAAATCCTCTTTTTGCAAACTTAGGCCATAATGTTTAGTTTTCCATTTCCATTCATTGAGTGGAGATAAAATACTTTCTGCAAAATCGTAATCCTTTTGTTTAGTTGCGACGAATAATGCAAAGACTTAATTATCACAATTTACAGTTTAATCTGTCAATTTTTAACAAAAATATGTGCAAAATAAGAAACCCGAATAAAAGCAACAGTTGCTTTTATCCGGGTTTCTTAGATTTTCTCGTAATAAACCTGGTAAATGAAAGAGGGGTTTTCTAAGTAATAGAGGTTTTCTTCGCCCTCTCGACATCAGCCAACTACCGCCCCACCACCTTAATCTCCAATCGCCGATTTTCCGCGTGCTGCACCTCACTACACTTCACCTTATCTCGACAACCATTCAACAACTGATTCTCCCCGTTTCCAACGGCGGTAATGCGATTAGCCGCAATCCCTCTGGCAACCAAATATTGTTTAGCCGAAGCGGCGCGCTGATTGGATAAGCGCTCGTTGTAGCGGTTTGATCCCCGCGAGTCGGTATGCGCACTCAGCTCAATTTTTATCGTGGGATTTTGCGACAGCATATTCAGGATTTCATCCAGTTCTGCGACCGCACCTCTCCGTACACCCGATTTGCTAAAATCATAATTAATATTTTGAATTCTAATGACGGTACCCACTTCCGTCGGAACACCTCCATAATGATTTTCTTTAGTAGCAGTTAGCGACAAATCGGTCGGAGCGGTAGCCGTTTCGGCGGGCGTCAGTTTTTGCGCCGCGCCACTATAATTTGCATGGATTCCCCGGAAGGAATAATCCGTGTTGGTCATTATACAATGCGTATAATTTCCGGCGCCATCGGCTTGGATGACGGCTTCCGAACCATCGCTTTCGTTACGAATATAGACCATCGCATCCGCTACGGGCGCTCCGGTTGTTTGATCACGGACCGTTCCGGTGATGGAAGAACAAGCTATTTTTTCGAGACTAACTTTTATCGGTACGGACTTTTTGTAACCAATGGTCGAGTAAGCGATTTCCTGACTTGCGTAGCCTGGTTTACTAATAAACAATACATATTCTCTTTCTCCAAAGAACTGGTAACTCGTTTCGCCCATCTCATCCGAACGACCGTCTGCTACACCAAAAGCACTCGCCGCTTTCGGTACCATTTTAAAATTATAGATTCCTTTTTGGTCCTTAACCGGAGACAAAACACCTTCGTATAATTCCGCTCGATTATCAAAATAACCATCGGCTGTTTTTTCAAAAATCCTGATTTCAGCTCCTTCAATTGGATTATCGGTTCCTTTTTCGGTCATGGAAATTCCGGCGGGTAACATTCCCGGAACGGTCTTGCCCCAGATGCCTTCAGGTGCTTCAAACATATAGATATCGTCATTTCCTTTACCCGCATTACGGGAAGAAGTAAAAAATCCTTTGATGCCTTCCGGATTTAAAATAAAACCCATATCGTCCGCTTTGGTATTAAACGGTTCTCCCAGATTGACTACCGTCCCCGAAGGTCCTACGTCAAAATTGACCATATAAATATCCAGTTTTCCAGCACCATTAAATCCATTGCTGGAAAAAAACAGATTGCCGCTATTGTGAATAAAAGGATATACTTCGTTTTTGGATGTGTTTACCTCGGGTCCCAGATTGATGGGTTTGGACCAGGTGATCCCTCTTTTTTCTACCATCCAAATATCCATACCACCCATTCCTCCAGGCATATCGGAAGAGAAATACAGTCGTTTTCCGTCCGTAGAAATACTGGGATGGCAATTGGAATAAGCATCAGAATTAAAGGACAGTTCTTTGACAGAATTCCAGTCATTATTGGTTCGAGTGGCTTCGTATATTTTCAAGCTACTGCCTTTAGTCCCCACCTTTGGTTTTTTACGGGTAAAATATATTTGCTGACCGTCCCGGCTAAAAGTCACCGGACCTTCGTGTGCCTGTCCGTCAATTCTCAAAAAGAAATCTTCTGATTTGATGGGTAGTCCTTTTTCGTCACGATCTGCGTAGAACAATTCAAAATAATTTTTACCCGACTGATCCGCTTTGCGCGAAGTGGCGTAAACAATCCCGTTCTGATAAAAAGTCGGAGAAAATTCCAGATGTGGAGAATTGATTGATCCGGCGTTGATAAGTTCTATCTTGTTACCTTTTTCGTAGAGTTTTTTGGCTGCTTTGGATTTAGAACTTTGCTGCGCAAAAAGAAAAGAAATGCTGGCGAAAAGGCATAGGAAGAGGGTAAGTGATTTTTTCATTTTTATCTTGTTGTTCGTGGTGTGTGGATGGTGTATTTTACTTGGACTACTAAATAGGTAGAAGGTTTAAAAGAGGCAATTGGCTATTAGTTTTTGGCCATTGGCTTCTCTTTAACGTGTGCGAATGTGAAAGCCACGAGTTACGCAAAATTAAGCATAACTCGTGGCTTGTAGATTACTTACCGAACGTTTGTAAATATATTTTTCGTATAAAATTTATACTTTGAATCTTCGTAAAAGAAAATAAATAGCCATAAAGACACGAAGGAATGTTGACAAAATAAATGACGATTCTATACTTCCTCTTTTTCCGAAGGAAAAAAACGCAATTTCTTAGTGCCTTAGTGCCTTTGTGGCCTTATTAAGTTACCGTTTTAAAAGAATCTAGGATTGATAATATCTTCCGGCATTCCACCAAAATTATATCTTACAATCGCTTCGATACTGCCACTATTGGCTTGCTTTAATCCACTCATCGTAATATCATAAGAAAAACCAAGCATCAGACGCTGCGTCAAATAAGCAGAAGCCAATAAATCAATGGATTCTCCCGCGCTATCATCATCACCACCCAATCTATAGGACGCCCCAACGGTAAATCGTTTGTCAAAAATTAAATTCAAATTCAAATCAGCATCTAGTGGTGCATTCGAAACAAACTTAAATAAAACTTGTGGTTGTAACTGTATTTTTTCACTCATCTTTAGCAAGATACCTGTCATCGCGTAAATGTGCTGAGATTCTTTTCCGGCCTTTGGATTAAGACTGCTAAAATCAATATTATTACTTAGTAATCTCGGTGCGGAAAGACCAGCATAAAATTTCTCTGTAGAATAAAACAATCCAGCTCCAAAATTAGGAATATATTTACTAGTCTCATCAGTAGGTATTCCACCATCGGTACCAATATCCTGGGTCGCAACTAAACGCGAGTCAGCGTAGTTATTACGAAGATACCGGATCGAAGCCTGAATACCAATGCCAAGTGTTCCTGCGCCCATCTTGATACGATAAGCATAAGCACCATCCACCGTAACGGTATTGGTAATTCCAATTTTATTGGTATGTAAATTAAGTCCAACTCCTACCCGCTCATTTTTTAACGGTGTATCAAAACTTACCGTAACGGATTTTGGTGCGCCGTCCAGACCGACCCATTGATTACGGTAGATTCCCGTCAAAGAAGCAGCGTCAAAACTCCCCGCATAACCAGGATTAAAACTCAGTTTGTTGTACATAAACTGGGTGAATTGTCGCTCCTGCTGACCATAGCCGAGCACCGCAACAAAGACAAGTGATAGAACAAATAATATTTTTTTCATCGTATTATATTTTATTTTTTAAATAGCAAACAATAGTGAAATTTATCTTTCAATTACTAAAAATCCAGCAGAAGGTTTTTGACCTTTATTAAAATCCACTAACCAGAAGTAAGTTCCCACCGGCAAATTCTCTCCGTTGTAGGTTCCGCTCCAGTCATTTTGGTAATTTTTAGAACGATATACTTCATCTCCCCACTGGTTGTAAATGATTACCTGATTATCCGGGTAGTCTTCCGTTGACAAACATGGTATAATAAAGTCATCATTTGTATTGTCACCGTTTGGTGTAATAATCGTCGGGACATTACAAGGTGCATCCGCTCCAACAATGACCGTAACAATTGCTTCCGAACATTGGTCCGGACATTCTTCACTACAGATCATATAGACAAATTCGTCTGTTCCCGCAAAAGCAGGTTCCGGTGTATATTCTACCGTTCCATTGTCAGAAACCGTTACCGTTCCGTTCGTAGGATTCTCTTCAATTGTCAGTTCTACCTCATCCGGCGTCGCATCATTGGCTACTACCCGAATCGAAACAGATTGACCAAATTCAGTGATCGCGCTGTCTTCTTCCGCTTCCGGTGCAATCCCGTAGGAAATTATTACCTCATCAGAACTAGTCCCGCAGATACCCGCATCAACCGTCCAGGTAAAAGTATAGTCACCCGGTGTCACACCGTTTACAATCGTCGTTGCGTCGTTGGGAGATACAATCGTTACATCAGGATCATTCGTTGTCCACAAACCAGTGTTGCCACTAATTGGAGCTGCTTCCAGTAAAACGGTTCCGTCATCACCACAGCTCTGCGCATCGTTTCCAGCAAAAGCTGCTTCTGCACCTGGTAAAATTTCTACGACCACCAGGTCATCCGAAAATTCACCACAACCGGCATTACTTAACGTCCAGGTAAAACTATAAGTAACCCCGTTTTCCATTCCCAGAATAGCGGTATTAGGATTCGTAGCATCCGCAAAGGTTATACCTTGACCCGCTTGTTCAGTTGATTGCGTCCAGGTTCCTTGATTTCCAGTTCCTGCGTTTACTGCATTTAAAAGAAGATTATCGGGATCACAGGATTCAATATTGTCACCTGCTTCAGCAACACTATTTGCAACGTCCACCGTTACTTGTACTTCATCCGAAGAATAATCTCCACAGACGCCATTGGACAAGGTCCAAACCAAAGTATAAGACTGGTCATCTGTCAAACCATTAATAACCGTATTAGGCATATCCGGATTAACAATTGTTACGGCTGGTCCACTCGTTTGTGTCCAGACACCAGTACCAATGGAAGGCATGACCGCATCAAGACTAACGGAAGATCCGCCGCACACTGCAATATCTGTTCCTGCAAAAGCATTGTTTTCAGGAATGGTATTAAAGACAAAACTTATCGGAGCAGAATTCAGGGAGCTACAACCACTCGCCGTAGCGACTGCGTAAAACGCGTAAGTTCCATCGGTATATCCGGTAAAGTCCCGCAGGGTAAAGGTCAGTGCGTTACTCGGCCCAAATACTTGCTGATTGGTACCGACTTCAAACCAGGTATAGGTAGCACCCGCCGTAGCAGAAGATGCTACAATAGAGAATACTGCTTCCGCATTTTCCTCACTGATACATACTGGTTCACCAGCAATGATTGTCGGCGGCTCCGGAGATTCATTCACAATAATATCAAACGGGTCAGAAACTTCAGAGGCACAGTCGCCAATAATAATTCTTACCGTATAAGCTCCTTCATTCAAATCCGAAGCATTAAAAATTACTGGATTGTGAACACTTCCCGGATCAAATCCTCCGGGTCCGGTCCACTCGTAAGTAGCACCTGCAATTAGTTCTGTAGACAATTGTAAAGAGGTTCCTGCGCAAGCAGTAGCTGGTCCGACAATGGCCGGAGTTCCTGGCTGCTCAATCACATTCACCTGACTGATCCCGGAGGAATTAGAACTACATCCATCCATTGTAACAATCAGACTGTATGCTCCACTATTAGCGGCCGTTGCCGGAAATATAGTAAACGAAGGAACTGGCGTAGAAACAATGCCATTCGGTGTTTGCCAGGAGTATTCTACCATTGAGCCTGTAATACCATCTGTCGTTAGCGTCAATGCTTCTCCTTCACAGATAGTGAGATTACCAAAAATAGTTGGTGTTGCAGGAGCATCCTGAACATCAATAACGGTCGTCATGGCATCAGATACACATCCATCGCCACTGGTTACAATTAAAGTATAAGACCCGTTATTTGCCGCCGTTGCATTTGGAATAATCGCCGTTTCACTTGCGGAAGCAAAACCATTGGGGCCTGTCCACTGATAAGTATAAGTACCTCCGGCAGGATTGATATTTGTGGTCAGCATAATATCATCTGCTCCCGTTACACATTCCATTCCATTATTATTAATATTTACAATCACCGGAATTTCGCTGATTACCACTTCTGTCGTCGCCATACTCTGACAGTTATTAGGTGAAGTTACAATCACCATATAGGTTCCCGCTGCAGCATTAATGATCGGATTTTGATTATTAGAAATAAATTCATCCGCTGGTCCACGCCATTCATACGTTGCGTTGTTGACATCCGTCGCTAACAACTGAATATCTTCTCCACCACAACTCGGGCCATCATTCGAAGCGATTACGACCGGTAATGATTCTACAAATATTGAAATTGATGTAGAAATTTCACTATCACAATTATCGTAACCAACCATTACGGTATAACTGCCTCCATTAGCAGTCATCAAATTATTAAGTGTTAATGTATTTGTTGTTGTCGTTACTGTTGTCATATCCGGCAAAGTCCAGGTGTACAAATTACCATCAGTAATATCCGTTGTAAAGGTGACACTTCCGCCCGCACATACGGTAGAATTGTCAACCGATAGCATCGGCATATCAGGCGTAGGGTTTACAAGCAATGTCGTAGTTACCGGATCGGAGCTACAACCATTAGCAGTAACCACCAATGTATAATCTCCCGACATCGTGACATCTGGAGTAAAATCTGCCGGATTTTGGTCCGTAGAACTGTACCCGTTAGGTCCTGTCCACTGGTAAGTATAACCCGTTCCAGTAGTTGGCGAACCGAGCATCACCGTTTCTCCTGCGCAAACTTCCAGCGTAGCATCATTTACCTCAGCCGCAGGAATTGGATTGGCCGTGACCAGTACATGTGTAGAAGCCTCCGAAGTACAACCATCTACTCTGACAATCACGAAGAAGGTATTGGTTACCTGCGGTGGATTGAGGGTATAAGCAGGATCCGTTGTACTCGTTATAAAAGTTCCACCCGGCCAGATACCTGCGTACCAGTCGTAAGCGACATTGGCACCAGAGACGGACTGCGTGGTTAAAATAATATTTTCATTTGTACAAACTTCAGCAGCGTTGGCCATGATGATCGGCATATCCGGTGCGTCGTTTACTTCAACTGCAACCGTTCCGACGGAAGTACATCCGGTTGTGCCCGTAACCGTTACGGAATAAATACCTGAATTGGCAGAAGTAGCTCCCGGAATTACAGGATCCGCTTCCATAGAACTGAACATATTAGGTCCAGACCATTCGTAATCATAACTGGCTCCGCCAGCTGGGTCAAAAGGAGGATTAGCGAATAAAGACAAATCATCATTTCCACAAAATTCAACACTAAAACTTGGTCGGGAGCGATCTATTTCAACTGCTACATTTGCAAGACAAGAATCCTCGTTCCCCATCGCATCTTTTACCGTGAGTGTTACCTGAAAGGTTTGTCCAACTTGATCACAAGTAAATATATTTGGGAATACCGTATATTCAACAATTGCACAATTATCAAAACTACCATTATCAACCTCAAAAGGTTGTAGCTCGTAATCTGATAAACCAGTAGGGCTCACTAGAATCGTAATGGACTCACAAACAGCTACTGGAGGTACATTGTCTTCTATCGTTACCGTAAATGAACAAGAATCTGTATTTCCTGCAATATCATTTATTACGTAGAATACTTCGGTTACACCCGCTTCAAAATTAATGGTCGGGGCGATTGCAGGTTGCTGCATTGTTGTGGGAGGAATCGTGGTAGCACCAGTCGTGAAATAGTAAGGCGTTGCTTTTTCAACATCTAACTGCACCGATAACATACTGCTTCCATCATTTTGCCCATCCGGTGTGCCGTTGGCAAAGGGCGTACAAACAGGGTTAATTCCATCTCCGGTCATCCCTGGTGCTGGTGCCGTAAAGTTACGATTAGCAACGAGGGTTAATTCGAGTGCTCCATCACCAGTATAACTATTATATAACGCCGTTGGAATTTCTATTTGTGTAGCAATAAGTGGTAAAACGGGTGGATTGGTAGCACAATCTCCAGCTACCAAAACCGTTACATTGGGTTGTCCCACTTCGGTTGTTCCCAGGATCGTTCCATCTTCTCCTAGCACGGTAAAATATGCTTCCGGATTATCCGCCTCTCCTTCTATTTTTACAGAAAGATCTACCGACGTTCCTACCGCATTGGCAGCAAGTCCAGTAAAGATCACCACCTTATCTTCGGCGATATAATCCTGATAATCAGAATCAAAAGCAAAAGTTATAAATCGTTCTGCAGGTATCGCGGGTTGCACCTGAGTTACTACTGGATAAGAACAATTATCCTCCAGCATTGTAGGCAGTGGCAAAGTAACTTCAACTCCACCAACACAATTTTGATTTACATCCAATGAAATATCAATATCATCCGGACAAGAAATCATCGGTGCCATCATATCATCCACATTAATGGGGAAGCTACAAAGTGCTTCATTACCTGCACAGTCCGTGACGTAATAATCAACAATATAATTTCCTACATCCAACGTACGTGTGATGGATGAGATCGGGTTTACCAATATTCGCGGACCATTGTTGATACTATAAGTAAAAGTAAGATCGCTCTCACTGCAATTTTCAGAAACCTGTGGCTCAGGTAAGGTAATCGTCGCCTGACAATCTCCCGAAGTTGCGGCAAAAGTTAATGTCTCCGTTGGGCAATTATCAAATACCGGAGGTTGATTATCCAGCACACTGAACCTTGCATTTGTTACCGAACCATTGCCACAATTATCGAAGACCACAAAGTCTACAGATTCTGATTGAGACACGCCATTCGTTGTCGAAGGACAAGTCGCTGGATTCAGTGTTCCCACATCTATTCCCGGAAGGGTTGCAGGATTGTTCAAGTCATAAGATCCTGGTACCCATGCGTTCCAGGTTAATTCGTTTGTTGCTGCACAATTATCAGAAGCAGTTGCATTACCGTTGCTATTTATCCAGTTTTGGAAAGCTGATTCTGCAGTAGCTGCATCGGTACAATCTACCGATTCGTTGGCTGCTGGCGTATCTATTTGCGGTGCTTCTTCGTCCGTAACAGAAATCGTTTGTACGAAAGGAGAACTTACATTTCCACATACATCTACTGCAGTCCAGGTTCGCTGGATCGTAAAAGTATTAGGACAACTACCCGGTGTTGTTACATCCACACTATTAAAAGTCGGAGCAGGATCACAATTATCCACCATCGCGCCGGGCGCACCCGTCATAGCTGGATCCGTTCCTTGTTGACAACTTACGGTAATATTGTTAGGTCCTACAAACTGTGGTGCTTCATTATCTTGTACGGTTATTGTTTGATTGAAAGTACTTTGATTTCCGCAATCATCCGTTGCTACCCAACTGCGGACAAGCGTATAACTATACGCACAAATACCATCCGTACGGCTCTCGGAAAATATAATTTCCGGATCGTTATCACAATTATCTACTATCGTTACATTCGCAGTAGCAGGAACTGCATCACAAGAAACTGTTTGATTTGCTGGCTGATTATTGAATGCCGGCGGAGTCGTATCCGCTACCGTTACAATTTGTACCGCAGTACTTGTATTCCCACAATCATCCGTGGCCGTCCAGGTACGCGTCAGTATATAATCTCCAGGACAATCTCCTGGCTCGCTAGTTTCCATAAAATCAATGGATGGATTTGGATCACAACTATCCATCACCATTGGCGTCGAAGCCCCTGGTACGTTGTTACATTCTACAGAAATGCTGGTCGGAACGTTTGAAAAAACTGGTCTCTGATTGTCTTGTAGGGTAAATTCGGCGATTGTATGGGCTGTATTTCCACAATCATCGCTTACTTCCCATTCTACATTAACCTTAAAATCACAGTTACCGGCTACAATTTGAGGATAACCAGCCTGATCGCCAATCATAATATTATTACCAGCTGCTCCGGCAGAAGTGGTGTACCCGAAGCTAGTCCAGGTAGCATTTCCACAGTTATCCGCAGCCATGGCGCCTCCGATATTATCAATCCAATTGTTCAATACTTCCTGGTCATTTCCTCCACAATTTTCTGTTAAATCCATCGGTCCGGGAAAAATGGCAGGTGGTGCATCATCCGTTATAATATAAGTAGCAGTAGTTTCGGTTGAGTTACCACAAGCGTCTGTTACGGTAAAAGCAACCGTTCGTTCAAAGGTAGTACCACAACCCGGTGTATCATTAATTATATTTGCAGACCAGTCTGCATCGGTAATCGGAGTACAATCATCACTGGCAGTAGCACCTCCGTTAGAGGCCAACCAGTCTGCGTAAGAAATAGCCGTTGGATCATCACAATCTACCGACTGGCTAACAGCAAAATTATCAATAGATGGCGCTTCATTATCCGTCACTGTAACCGCAGCCGTACGGGTGATCGTGGTTCCGCAACCATCCTGGGCAGTAAAGTTTACATTGACCATACCAGTATTACCACAACCGGGCATTAAACCGTTATAATTATTTCCATAAACAATATTTCCACTACACTGATCAGAAGCAGTTCCACCTCCATTGTTAGTCAGCCATGCTTGAATTTGCGCATCTATATCAGTATTTTCATCACAGACTAAATTCAGCGGTTCCGGATCCATGTCCCAAACTGGCGGCGTATTGTCAACCACAGAAAAGTTAATGACAACCAAGTCAATATTTCCACAATCATCGGCTGCTACATATTCTACCGAAGCATCTCCGGTATCACCACCACAACCATTCATTAGTTCTGTAAAGTTATTCGACCAGGTAACATCTCCGCAGTTATCGACGGCCGTAAGGTTGTCCGAATAATTCTGGATTACTTCAACAGGATCATTTACCCCATCACAAAACAAAGTGACATTATTATTTACAGGCGGCGTAATCACTGGCCCGATAAGGTCCCTAACGGTAAAGTTGGCTTCTGCAGTAGCCGTCAATCCACAAATATCGGTAGCCGTAAATATAACCGTCAGTGTATTACAACTCTCGTCGTAAGTGGCAGGCGCATCGTCTGATAAACCAGCTAGTCCACAGCCATTATCCATTGCTGCAAAAGCGACTCTTTGATCAGCCAGCCAACCTGCATAATCAGCAGTCGCACAACTCTGGGTTGCATCGTTGGGGAAACCGGTAATTACGGGAGGATCATTGTCAGGATTAATGGTAATCGTTTGATTGTATTGAGCAGTATTTCCACTCACGTCGGTAGCCGTCCAGGTACGAACGATCTGGCCTCCGCTACAATCTCCGGGGCCAACGGTCGTTTCACCATCATAAGTAATGGTCACTTCGTCCGAAGTACTTCCGGGAGCTGGACAATTGTCCGTTGCAGAGACGGCAGATATTGATGGTACGGGTGGCAGATCAGCGAAACAATCCGTCGATTCGTCCGCAGGATTGTTATTGGGATCAAAAACGGGAGGAGTGTTATCCCGGAAATATACGGTAGGTCCAGCCGTAACGTTGTCGATGTTTGTTTGAACATCATAAAGAATTCTAACTTCTTCGCCAACGGGGATAAGATCGCCTTCTGTATAATTACCATTTTGTCCGATAATAAAAAGGAGATCAAAAGAAAGTACCTCGCAACCCGGATCATTACAAACGAACGATACCGAATTTGGAGCACCCCAATCAAGTGGTGCGGTACAGTTGTCCCCAACATAAATCGTATCCGGACCTGTGTATATTAAAGTAATATTGGCGGCGGATGTACTACTGTTGAGGGTAGTGTTGTTGTTTTGTGCAATACTTTGGCTGAAGGTTCCAAAAACGGAACTGATCAGTAGTGTTGTCCATAGAAACAGTTTTTGTAATCTGTTTTCCATAATAAAAAATTGAGTGTTATTAAACAGTTATATAGTTCTCGTATCATCGCAATTGATTGAACGAGTGGTCATTTGCATTTTAAATAAGTACCGACAACTACTAAATGTGTGGCACTTTATCAGAAGTAGTTTCTGAAAATTATAACTGTAAGTTTGGTAAAATGACTTCTACGAGGGTTTCAAAGAATCCACTGGAGGCAATTGCTGTCCAGGTTCAGGATCATTAAAAGAATAATTTATAACATTTGGCTAAGGAATGTTGATAATGTAAAAAAGTAAGTATTCGTAAAACAAAAAATCCTCGTAATATTGGTATAATTACGAGGATTTTATATAAAAGTTTTATCTATATAGATTTTTATTCTTCTTCTGACGGAGGATCTGGTTCTAATTTTTTGTCTTTAACGTTCTCATCCAGGAATTCGTTGATTTGATCAATCTTGTGAGAAGTGATGATTTCTCCAAATTCGTTTACCTTGATATCGAAGCCTTTTAGGTCTTTATTATCCTTCTTTTCCGGTTGATTGTTCTTTAATTTTGCCATTAGCTATTATTTTTTTTAGCAAACACTTCGTCAAAAGCGGGGAATGCGGTTAATAATCGTTTTTTAACTTCTGCGGTACCGAGTGCTTCCATCATTTCAAAAAGAGCGGGTCCTTTGGTAGTTCCAGACAGAGCAATTCGATAAAAAGGGAATACATCTCCAAAACCCAATCCATTTATTTCTAGATAAGTTTTAGTGCTGGCCTCCAATTTTTCAGCTTGATAATCCGGAAGGTTTTCCAATTGCTCATTTAATGCCAATAACGCTGTTTTTCGTTCAGGGTTCCATTTTTTACGAATCATTTTTTCTTCGTATTCTCTAATGGGCTCAAAAAAGTAATAACCGGTCTCAATAATTTCCGGTAGTACGTTTACCCTTTCCTTCATCATACCTGCCACGGCCGTTAAGTACGCATCGGTTACGTCGTAATTCTTTTCCTGAGCAAAAGGTTTGAGTAATTGACCCAATGCTGCGTTATCCGTTTGAATCAAATACTGTTGATTAAACCAACTTGCTTTATCAAAATCAAACCTTGCGCCCGCTTTACCGATTCGATCCAGCGAAAAAGCTTCCGCCATTTCTGACAGCGAAAACATTTCCTGTTCCGTTCCTGGATTCCATCCTAAAAAGGCCAGAAAGTTAAGTACTGCTTCGGGCATAAAGCCAAATTCCCGAAATCCTTTAAAAGAATCTTCTGGTTTTTCTGCTTCCCATGAAATTGGAAAAACAGGAATTCCTAACTTGGAACCATCTCGCTTGGACAATTTTCCTTTTCCGTTTGGACGTAAGATTAATGGCAGGTGCGCAAACTGTGGCATCGTATCTTCCCATCCTAAAAAGCGATATAATAATATATGGTGTGCCGTACTTGGCAACCACTCTTCGCCCCGTACTACGTGCGAAATTTTCATCAAATGATCATCTACAATATTCGCCAAATGATAAGTCGGCATACCGTCTCCCTTGAGCATAATTTTATCATCCAATTCGTTTGTTTGAAAAATAACCTCGCCACGAACAATGTCATTAATCAGTACTTCTTCATCTCGTGGTAATTTTAAACGGATCGTATAAGGGTCACCGTTCTCAAGTTTGGTCTTTACTTCTTCTGCAGAAAGTGTCAAACTATTTTTCAGTTGCTTTCGGGTTATTCCGTCGTAACGAAAAGTTTCTTTTCTTCCTTCATACTCCTCCCGTATAGCCGTTAACTCTTCCGCTGTATCAAAAGCGTAATAGGCATGCCCATTGTCGATCAGCTGCTGAGCATACTTTCCGTAGAGAGATTTTCTTTCTGACTGTCTGTATGGACCAAAGTCTCCACCAATGCCGGGACCTTCATCAAAGTCCATTCCCAGCCACCGTAAAGATTCTAGTATATAGTCTTCTGCTCCGGGTACGTAGCGGGTCTGGTCGGTATCCTCAATTCTAAGAATCAGTGTGCCCCCCATTTTTTGAGTAAATAAAAAATTGTAAAGTGCCGTACGGACACCACCAATGTGCAATGCTCCCGTAGGACTGGGCGCGAACCTTAATCGAATTTTATCGTTCATTAATTTTATGTTAAGTATCAAATAAAACGTGGCGGGCTGGCAGCGAACTTGTCATTTGTACCGTTATAAATATACAAGTTGATAATCCCATATAAACAGACATACCACTCCACAAAGGTAATTAATTCTACTCAGTACTGTAGCTTAGATTGCTAGACCGTGGTATATTGGTAGCTGACAAAAATCCTGAACATATAAAAAACGAAGATGTACCTGGTTAAAACACCTGCTTTCATTCAAAACCTATTTCCCAACTTCACCTGGCGAATTCCGACTCAGGAAAAGGTTCTCTATCTGACTTTTGATGATGGTCCTATTCCGGAGGTAACCCCCTGGGTTTTAGAACAGTTGGCTGCGTATAATGCAAAGGCCACTTTTTTTTGTGTGGGAGATAATGTCAAAAAATATCCAACCATTTTTCGACAGCTAACTGAAGATGGTCATTCAGTTGGAAATCATACTTTCAATCATCTTAATGGTTGGGCAACGGACAAGATGGATTATTTTCATAATATCCGCCACTGCGCGAAGCTCGTGGACTCCGATTTATTCCGCCCTCCTTATGGTCGCTTAAAACCACGGCAGGCACAATTTTTACAACGTCATTACCGCATTGTGATGTGGGATATACTCTCAGGAGATTTCGATCCAAATATTTCTGAAGAGCAGTGTTATGATAATATCGTTAAAAAAGCAGAAGCAGGATCTATCGTTGTTTTACATGATAGTTTAAAAGCAGAAGAAAAATTGCGTGCGGTACTTCCCAGAATTCTCGCATACTATCAAGCACAAGGGTTTCGCTTCGAAGCTTTAAATACCAAAAAAATTACAGATACAAAAAAGTCCTTTCAGAGCGCTTAAGGAATTAAGGAATGTTTAAAGATGCAATGTTTAGAAATTTGAGCAGTCGGAAGTAGTTAACTTCCGGCTGCTTTTTTTTATTTTTAAAATTATTCACCAGCATTGGCGATATAAGTGATCTTTAATCGCTGCGCTTTCCGCAAAGCCGTTTTTACATCGGTGACCAAACCCATTGGTACTTCCTTATCCACTTTCAATACGGTAATAGCCGGGCCGGACTGATGTCGAAAATCACTGGCCGTTTGTTGTCGCACGGCCTGGTCCAGATTTTCTTTGTGAATAAAGGCATCATTGATTTGAATCTGTGGCATACTTCCAATAAATGGATTAAGTGCCCGGCCAATATAAATATTGGTGATCAGTGTTTGGTTTTTAAGCTTTTGCACCTGATCTGCGTCAGGAACAGAAAATTTCACCCGAACTTGCTGGTCTCTTAGCACGGTTACCACCATAAAAAAGAAGAGTAACATAAAAATAATATCCGGCAAAGCAGAGGTATTTATTTTCGGTTGTAGCTTTTTTCTTCGTACCATAATATTGATTTTTAAAAATTAGTTGGCTCTGCCTCGGAGATGACCAATGGAATTTGATTGCGAATGTCCCGCTGCGCCTTTAAGGTTAAGTGATCATAATCTTGCCCATATCTCTGTAAGGAACGATTGTTCCATAGTTCTTCATAAGCAGCTTTGAGTTCGTTGTACACTTCGATATAAGCATTATAAGATGTTTCCCTATCATTCTGTAAGGAGACCACTGCCTGTTTTGGACTTCGCGCCAGTTTCTCACTGCGGGTTGGATTGAGGATAAAATTTTTGGTTGCTTCTTTCAGCTGGCTGATGTCTAAAATTTCACTCTCTACTAATAATGTGTTTTCTTTGTTTATTTTAACACTCAGGATATTTCGGGGAGGAATCGGCGGAGGTGGTATTTTAATTTCTATGTAAGGCGGTAGCTTGACCATAATCCCCTGATCGTTGACAATCGTAGTGGTAACCAGAAAAAAGATAAGTAATAGAAAGGCAATGTCTGCCATAGAACCGGCATTGACTTCGTTGGATTGTCGCGTATTAATTTTCCTTTTCATAACTAAAATTTTGATAATTATTAAGCTTGTTCAGCCATATCTAACGGACGACAAGCGTATAAATCTCTTTTTCAGTAAGATGCAGAAAAGATAAAAATTGGTGTAAAACGCGAAAAAATTGACTATTTAACCAACCCGTAATCCGTTGGGAACAGCGCGCTCAGGAGCTAATAACGTGACAGCTTTTTCTTCACCTACCGATCCTAAAACAAGACATTCACTCATCATGGTGGCAATTTGCTTAGGTGGGAAGTTTATAACAGCAATTACCTGACGACCTGCTAAATCCTCTGGCTGATATAGCATTGTAATTTGAGCCGAAGATTTTTTTATTCCCAACGGACCAAAATCGATCGTAAGCTTATAAGCAGGATTCCTTACTTCCGCAAAAATTTCTGCTTTTAGAATTGTTCCTACCCGCATTTCTACCCTTTCAAATTCTCCCCACGTTAAGTTTCCAGTTTCAGTATTGTCCATAATCATTCTTTTATTCTAGCCCAAATTAATGTCACAAGATAAATATTTTAATTTTTATATGAAATGCCCTATTTACTTAGTTCTTACAGAAAAGTATAATAAAAAATTAATTAATATTATATTTTAATTATATATTTAATTAAAATAAACGTCACGATTTTACACATTTATTAAAGCGGTACGATTTTGGGACAAATAAAAATAGATCTAATACGATCTAATAACCCCATCCCCTTTGCCTGGACGGAGCAAAAATCATTTTTTCATCTTAAATTCTGTCCACCACTATGAGACAATTCAATTTAAAATTGAACGTCCGGTTCTCCGGCGTGCCTATTCTTCTATTGTTATTATTAAACATTTCATACCTTCAAGCCAAGACTTTTGTTGGCCCCGGTGATCCTACTTGTACCAATCCTACCGAAATTGGTGGATTTGTTTTTGAAGACCTCAACGCCAACGGTATTAAAGATACCGACGAAGGCTTTTTGGGAAACATTACCGTATCGCTATTTGATGATCAAGGTACTCCTCCGCTGACTTTAACCACCAATATTGCTGGTGAATATTTATTTACCGGATTAACAAACGGAGCCGACTACCGGGTAGAGTTTACGGTTCCTGCAGAAATGCAAGAATCAAGAACAGGAATCGACTCCCGTTCTGCCACCCAAATAACTACTGCTGGAACTTGTGACAACAACCTTGGAATAAGCCAGGTAGAATGCTACTGTGAAGCTGACCCGTTTATCATCGTTCCTTGCTACGTAGAAGGTACATTTGACGGAGCCTACACAGCCGAGGCAGCCATCGCAAAATTACTGGTGAGTGCGGACGGACACGATTTTGTCGGTACTACCAAGACGGCTGATTACGAAGCTTCTCTGATTGCCTCTCATGGACAAGTTGGATCCGTCTACGGAATAGCCTGGCAAAACACACAAGAGCGATACTATATTGCTGCTTTTCATAAAAGATATGTCGGTTTCGGACCTAACGGGCCTGATGCTATCTATCAAATGGATATGTCCGGAAACGTTACCGGCGTAATAGAATTGGACAATCTTCTGGGAGCGACCAACACTGCCGGATCGGATGTGCACGATTTTACCGCTGCTGGGAATGGCCATGTTTATGACCTCGGTATCGGGGATAGTTCTTTTGACGGTGTTGGAAAAATCGGATTTGGTGATATGACCTTTTCCGCCGATAAGAAAACACTTTACATCGTCAACCTTTTTGACAAAAAAATATATGGATTAGATGTAACGGATGGTAATACTGCCAACGCTTCTATTGTTTCTTCCTGGGATGCGCCAGACGCTACAGGTGCCGACCGTCACCGTCCCTTTGGACTTGCCTTTCATGATAATAAATTATGGGTGGGTACCGTGGACGAAAATGGCACCAATGCCTATGTGCACTCAACAAATCTCGCTGGAAGTAATTTCGGATTAGAACTTACTATTCCCTTAAATTATCCCCGACAGGCATTTATTGGTTCTAATGCAGATTTAACTGATCAATCTTCAGAGTGGCGCCCCTGGGTTAACAATTCAAATATTACGTATATGGAACGTAATAGTCGCGAAATCGGCTTTCCACAAGCGATGCTATCGGATATGACTTTTACTGCAGATGGAGATATGATCTTAGGATTCAGAGACCGTTTTGGTGACCAGGCTGGTGGAGAGAAATTTTTCAATACCACAGAGACAAACGTCACCTGGGGTACTTCCGCAGGTGATATTCTAAAGGCTTGTTACGATGCCGGAAGTAATGATTTTACGTTAGAAACTGGCAATAGCGGAAGCTGTGCCGGAGCAGGAGGAATTAATAATTCTGGTCCTGGTAGCGATGGTATAGAATTCTACCACTGGGATATTTATAATTTTAATGATAACTGGGACCCCAACAATGTATCTAGTGCCTTTCACTGGGAAACTACTCAGGGAGCTTTACTGCAATTAAAATCAAAGCCTTACATCATTACCAGCTGTATGGATCCATTCAATGATTTTTCTGGTGGTATCGTAAAATTTGACAACTCCGATGGTGGTCGTCACGGAATCGGAACAGGCTCCTCTACAGTAAATAACCTAACTGGTGGATACACCCTTTACGAGACGGGTGACTGGGGTGGTACTCCACCAGCCAATAATGGTACGCTGTCAAAAGGTAATGGTTTGGGAGCCCTGGATGCTGCTTGTACTGCACTTCCCTTAGAGATCGGAAATTACGTTTGGTACGACGCCAACGGAGATGGTATTCAGGATGCTGGTGAAAAAGGAATTCCTGGTATTTCCGTTCTAATGACCGATGAAAATGATGTAATCCTTTCTACCACTACAACAGATGCAAATGGTATGTATTTATTTACAAATGCCAGCGTTGCAATGGGAATAAAATACAATACAGACTATAAAGTAAAAATCGCCCTAACGGATGTCCAAGCCTTTAATGGCGAAATTAGTACTACTACTTTATTAAATACGGGTACTGGTAAAAACGATAACCACGCCGTGATGATCGGAGATATTGCTACCGTTGAAATTACTACTGGTAGTTCTGGACAAACAATGCTGGATGTAGACTTTGGTTTTGCTCCGACGGCAACCATTGGTAATACCGTATGGCTAGATGAAAACGCAAACGGTATATTTGACGCGGGAGAAGAAGGCATTCCCAATATTACGGTAATATTGAGAGGGTCCGATAATTCTATCGTTGGAACAACTACAACAGATGTAAATGGTGGTTATATTTTTAATGACTTACCAATTGATAATTATACGGTAGAAGTAAGTGCTGGTTTACCAACTGGATTACTACCTACTTTTAACGAAGATTCTGGGACCTTACTACCGGATAATGTGACCAATGTAAATATTTCCGGTGGTGGAGATGAACACCTGAGTGCTATTTTCGGATATAATTATGTTTCCAGCACAGATGTAAATACTCCTGTTGGAACAACTACCGGAGCCATTGGAAACCGGGTATGGAATGATGTCAACGGCGACGGTGTACAGGATGCAGGAGAGGCAGGTATTCCGAATGTAACAGTTACCTTGTTTAATGATCACGACCTGGACGGTGTATACGACAATCCAGTTGCTACAACCACAACGGATGCCAGTGGATTCTATATTTTTGACAATATTGTTCCCAACGCCTATGTGCTGGAAGTAGATGATTCTACCCTACCCGCAAATCTTGCGACTACCCCGACAGGTGATCCGGACAAAGATGCGGATAACATCAGCGAACCCATAATGGTAGCTCCTGGTGACGTTGTTTTACTGGGTGATTTTGGCTACCAGCCGACCAGTGGTTCAACGATTAGTGATGTTGTATTTATCGACGCCAATGCGGATGGTATTCAGGATGCGAACGAACCAGGTATTCCTGGCGTAACGATCCAATTGACAAATAACCTGGGCGAAGTAATTGCTACAACGACTACTGATGCAAATGGTAACTATATTTTTGGTGGACTTCCAGCAGATACTTATGCTGTCAAAGTAACCGATACCAGAAATGTATTGAAAACGCTTGTACCCGTTAGCGATGCGGATGGAAATAATGACTACGTTTCTACGGTCACGGTAGATGGAACAGAAAATAATGTCCTGCAGGATTTTGGTTTTGCACCAAATACACACTTACCAAACCAGGGAATTATTGGAAATACCATCTTTATCGATACCAATAATGATGGAGCGATTACGGCTGGCGAAGGCGCGGAAAAAGTAGCGGTCAATTTATTTGAAGCAGATGGTACCACGCTTGTAGCAACCACTGAAACTAATAAAAATGGTACTTATTACTTTGGCGCTTTAGATCCGGTAGCAACGTACGTAGTAGCCGTGGATGTAGCAAGTTTGCCCGGTGGAAATGTATATTTTAACTCTGTTGATCCGGACGGTGCTGCTCCGGGAACCAGTGTTTCTACTTCTGATCTAGCTGCTCAAGGCGGATTGGATTTTACAAAAGACTTTGGTTATACTGCCAACAATGCTTACGCAATTGATGGTACTATATGGAATGACAACAACGCTGACGGAGCACTGGACGCTAACGAAGCGGAACGTTTTGCCAACACAACAGTATTATTAACCAATGCTGCGGGTGCGGTAATCGCCACTACTACGACGGATGTTACGGGTAATTATAGTTTCCAGAATTTACCGGATGGTACTTATACCGTGATCGTAAGTGATGTGCAGGAAAGCCTTACTGGATTCTGGCATAGTCTCGGAACAGATAGCGAAAGTGATCCGGTAGCGGTTACCATTAACGGCGCCAATCAGACAGATATTGATTTTGGTTATTACAACGAAGGTGCTGCAGTAGGTAACCGGGTATGGAATGATCTGAACGGGAATGGCTTGCAAGATTCAGGAGAGACCGGAATCGCCAATGTAGCGGTCACCATGATGGTTGATTACGACGGAGACAGTGTAGCCGATATTACAGTGGTAACGAAAACAGATGTTCAGGGGTTCTATAGTTTTGGCCAGTTGTTGCTGGACGAAAATTACGGAAGTGCAAACAGTACTGCGTATACCATCAGTGCAATTGCACCAACGGGTATGGGAGCCACCACACTCAATGCGGGTAGTGACGACCAACTGGATTCCAGTGATCCAAATGGTACGGTAGTTATTCTTAGCAAAGGTGAAAATAATGTAGCTGCGGCAGTTGATCCAGCTACCGAATCAGCTATTGCCAGCTATGACTTTGGTTTTGCACCTGCCTCCACCATTGGTAATACCGTATGGTTGGATGAAAATGCAAATGGTGTATTTGATGCAGGGGAAGAAGGAATTCCCAATGTAACCGTATTATTAAGAGCATCTGACAATACTATTGTTGGAACAACGACAACAGATATTAACGGTGGCTATATTTTTAATAATGTAACGGCAGATAATTATACGGTAGAAGTAAGTGCTGGTTTACCAACCGGATTACTACCTACTTTTAACGAAGATTCTGGAATTTCATCTCCAGATAATATGACCAGTGTAAATATTCCGGTCGGTGCGAACGAACACCTGAGTGCTATTTTTGGATATAATTATGTTTCCAGCACAGATGTAAATACTCCTGTTGGAACAACTACCGGAGCCATCGGAAACCGGGTATGGAATGATGTCAACGGCGATGGTGTACAGGATGCAGGAGAGGCAGGTATTCCTAATGTAACAGTTACCTTGTTTAATGATCACGACCTGGACGGTGTATACGACAATCCAGTTGCTACAACCACAACGGATGCGAGTGGATTCTATATTTTTGACAATATTGTTCCCAACGCTTACGTGCTGGAAGTAGATGGCTCTACCCTACCCGCAAATCTTGCGACTACCC